>UMLG01051540.1_pt1 | contig 20636 bp, 16 predicted proteins | sample 1966511 | NCBI WGS metagenome assembly UMLG01 (sample SAMEA4836195, study PRJEB28245) | human gut metagenome | biome: gut microbiome; material: fecal sample | place: Denmark | collected 2008
CAACCATACCTTGAATTAATGAAAGAAAGTGGTTATAAATACGGAATTATAGAGAAATAATCTGGATGCGCTCAGAGATGGTCTGAGAAAATAAACAAAATAAAGTTACGCGCAAAACGGTACAAAGTCATAGAAGAACTTTGTACCGTTTTGTGTGTGACAGGAAATCAGATCAACTTACACTCTTTGGCCCATTTGGTGACAAAGGTAAGAAACTTATCAAGTGCAGGAGAGAGTTCAGGTGTATCCAGATAGGCTACGGACAGATTCCTGCGGAAGTGTTCGGTAAAGGAACGGACACAGACGTTGAATGGAATATTATGAAGCAGAAGTTTGGGAAGTACAGTGATGCCAAAGCCCTGTTCCACCATTTTAATCGCAGTATAGTCTTCATTGATCCGAAATCTTACGTTAGGCGTGATATGGTTTAATCGGAATAATTTTCCGGTTTCATAATCAAAATCATCGGCGGAGAGAACAAAATCCTGTCCGTCAATATCGGCAAAAGATACCGTCAGCTGATCGGCAAGAGGATGGTCCAGGGAAGTAACCAGAACCAGTTCGTCGGTGCCGACAGGCAGATTTGGGAAATCCTTTGCGACATATTGCGAAACAAAGATACAGTCCAGTTCTTTTTTGCGAAGCTTTTCCGTCAGGTTCTGAAATCCGTCAACATAGAGCCGAAAGGTGATATTCGGGTATTCGGCAGAAAAATTTTTCAGTACTCCGGGGAGCCAGTTATAGGCAATGCTCTGCACCGTTCCGATGCGGATAAAACCACTGTCCAGATTGTTGATATTTGAGACGATCTGATCGATCCGTGTATTGGCGGAGCGGATATGCATAAGTTCTTCAAAGATGGGTTCTGTTCCGGGAAGTGCTTCCATTCCGTTTTTTGAACGCTTGAACAGCTTAAGACCAATCTCTTTTTCATAATTGCGGATAGTCTGGCTGACAGCTGACTGTGTGTAGTTGTGTTTTTGAGCAGCTTTTGAGATGCTCTGATTCTCATAGACATCAAGAATCACATCGTATTTAGACATGATGAAACCTCCCGTGGTGTTGATAAACAATGCTCTTTTACTATCTTACTTAATATAAGGAAGATAATCAATATCTGTGGGATTTTATTATAAATTTTTTTAAAATCAAACATAAGAAAAAGTGAAAATATAAGCGCAAATCAAAGAGTTAACAATGTATTAAGAAAAAGTGAAGTCTGATATCAGTTTTACAGACTTTTCAATGACCGGAAACTGGAATAGCATAGAACAGGGGAATGAAATTCAAAGGAGTTTAAGTGTATCATGAATTAAAGGAGAAGAATAATGGGATACAATTACTGGAACGGAACAGAAGCGGCACACCGCCGTGTTATGATGAAGGCGGCAGGATATTCGGATGAAGATATCCGTCAGAAACCGCATATCGGAATACCGAATTCTTACATGGCAGGTTCTCCCGGAACTGCGCATCTTCGCCAGGTGACAGAAGCTGTAAAAGAGGGAATCTGGGCAGCAGGAGGAATCCCGGTAGAATTCGGAATCCCGGCTACTTGCGGAAATGTGGCAAATGGTGCGGATGAGATGAAGTATGAGCAGGTAGGAAGAGATATCGTGGCAATGTCCATCGAATTTGTATCCAGAATACATAATTTCGATGCGATCTGCTGTGTGGCATCCTGTGATCTGATCATTGCTGGATGTTATCTGGCAGCGTGCAGACTGGATATTCCGGCTCTGGTAGTGACCGGGGGATCAATGCAGGCCGGAAATTACTGTGGTAAGACAGTTGTAGAGGCAGATCTGGATGCGGCAAGATTCTCAGGTGCTTCCGAAGCTGAGTTATTTGAAATGGAAGAAAGCGTCTGCCCGTCATTCGGTGCCTGCCCGTCCATGGGAACAGCCAACACGATGCAGATGTTAGGTGAGGTATTGAACCTTGTTATGCCGGGAACATCTACGATTCCTGCATCAGATAATGCAAGACTTCGTGCTGCAAGAACAGCAGGAAAATACATGGTACAGCTTGCCAGGTCCGGAAAGACACCAAAAGATCTGATCACCAAAGATGTTCTGGAAAATGCGATCATGTTTGATATGGCAGTTGCAGGATCAACCAATGCGGTACTGCATATCCTGGCATACGCATATGAACTTGGTATCAAGCTTACACTGGCAGATTTTGAAAAGTATGCGAAGGAAATTTACTGCATCAATGCAGTGATTCCAAGTGGACCGTATACAGTTGTAGATTTTCATTATGCCGGCGGTGTAAAGCAGGTCATGAAGCAGCTTGCCGGTAAAATCCATACCGATGCGCCGACGATTTACGGGGATACAACTTGGGGTGAACTCCTCGATTCTGTGAAAAGCGCGCCAAATAAAGTCATTCATTCGCTGGAAGATCCTGTAGCAAAAGAACCGGGACTTAAAATCATGCGGGGAAATATTTCTCCGGCAGGGGCGATCGTACGTCCGACAGCAGTATATGAAGAAGTAAAATACATCAAAGGTGCGGCAAAAGTGTATGAATGCGATCAGGATGCATATAGAGCCATTATGGCAGGCGAGATTGTTGCGGGGGACATTCTTGTTATCCGCTATGAAGGCTGTAAAGGAGCACCGGGTATGAAAGAGCTGATGCTTAGTATCGATGCGCTGATCGGACTTGGACTTGATAAAAAGGTCGGGCTTATCACAGACGCGCGTTTCTCCGGATTCAACTACGGAGCAATCGTCGGACATGTTTCTCCGGAAGCTTATGACGGTGGTGTGATCGCTTTGATCGAAAATGGTGATGAAATTGAGATGGACATTGCAGGGGGAACCGTCAATCTTCTCGTATCCGATGAGATTTTAGCAGAAAGAAGAAAATCCTGGGTACGTCCGCCGCTTAAGCAGCAGAAGGGTGTTTTAAATATTTACGCACAGAACTGCAGACCGGCAGAAGAAGGCGGTGCAATGCAGCCATGGGCACTGGATGCAGACTACGGATATCATCACGAATAAAAGTATTGGTATGGATAAGGAGAGAACGGGTATGTTATTGCTTTCAAAAGAGGATATTAAAAGTGTAATTACAATGAAAGATATGATCGAAGCGGATAAGCAGGCATTTAAGATGGTTGTCGATGGTACGGTAGATACACCGCTTCGTACAGTCATCAATGGAAAATATGACGGCGCATTTCTGTTTATGCCGGCCTATGCTCCAGAATTAGATGCAGCAGCCATGAAGGTGATCAACATTTTTCCATACAATATCGATAACAATCTGATGACATCACCGGCGCAGACTATGCTGATCGACGGAAAGACAGGATATGTGATCGCGATGCTGGATGGAACTTATGTGACACAGCTTCGTACGGGGGCCTCTTCCGGTGCAGCATTCGATCTGCTTGGAAAAAAGGAATGTAAAAAAGGTGCAATGATCGGTACAGGGGGACAGGCAGCAGCTCAGCTTGAAGCAATGCTTGCAGCCAGAAAATTGGAAGAAGTAAAGATCTTTGACCTGAATGAAGAAAGATGCAAAGCATTTGCCGAAGAAATGCAGAAGGGACTGGCTAAATACGGTGCAAAAATCATACCGGCCAAGGATTCAGATGACTGTATCGAAGATGCAGATCTTATTATCACAGTGACTCCTTCCGCAAAACCGGTATTTGACGGAACAAAGGTAAAAGCCGGTGCAACCATCAGCTGCGTAGGTACTTATGAGCCCCATAAGCATGAGCTGGATCCGGCAGTTTTACCGAGAGCATCTAAGATTATCTGTGATTCAAAAGAGGCGGCGCTTTCAGAGACGGGGGATCTTCTGATTCCGATTGCAGAGGGAATCATTACAGAAGAGGATGTGCTTGGAAGTCTTGGAGATGTGATCAATGGAAAGATCAAAGGACGTGAAAATGACGAAGAAATTATCGTATATGAAACCGTAGGAGTTGCTGCGCAGGATCTGGTGGCAGCAAAGGTGATTTATGATAAGGCAGTAGAAGCCGGAAAAGGACTTCGCTGGGGAGAATAATCTAAAAAGAGGATGTAAATACAAAAAACACGGAATATTTCCGTGTTTTTTGTATTTTAAAGAATAGCTTTGTGATAAGATAAATGAGAACAATAATTTAAAGAAAAGGAAACAAGAGAAATGCTAACTACATGGATTCAGGCAGTATACCAATTTTTATGGGGAGATCTTTTAAGGATACCACTTCCGGGAGGCTCCTCTTTTGGTGTGTCACTGCTTATTATTTTACTGATTCCCACAGGAATCTATTTTACGATCAGAACAAGATTTTTGCCGGTTCGTCTTTTTGGCGATATGGTTCGCGCACTTACCGGGAAAAAGAAGGAAGATGGCAGTCTGTCGACTTTTCAGACACTGATCGTCTCAACTGCAACAAGAGTCGGAATGGGAAATCTGGTAGGAGTAGTCGCTGCCGTTTCCGCAGGTGGTGCCGGTGCGGTATTCTGGATGTGGATCACAGCAGTTATCGGTTCTTCAACCGCATTTATCGAGGCAACGCTGGCACAGCTTTATAAAGAGAAAGATCCGCTTTACGGAGGCTACCGCGGAGGTCCGGCATATTATATGCATCATTATGTAGAGAGACGGACAGGAAAGACAAAGAAACATGTCTGTATTGCGGTGCTCTTTGCAATCTCAGGGCTTATCTGCTGGGCCGGGATCAGTCAGGTGATCAGTAATTCGGTTGCATCTTCTTTTGAAAATGCATTTGGGATTCCGCCAATTTTTACGACGGTGATTCTGGTAGCCGTTGCGGCAGTGATCGTACTGCGAAAAAATGCCACAGTAAAGGTGTTGGATATTCTGGTTCCAATCATGGCAGTCTGCTATTTTGTGATTACGATAGTCATTATCTTATTGAATATCCGAAGCCTTCCGGGTGTATTTGAGCGGATTATCCAGGAAGCGTTTGGAATCCGTCAGGCAGCAGCCGGAGGGTTCGGAGCAGTTCTTATGAATGGTGTAAAAAGAGGGTTATTTTCCAACGAAGCGGGTTCGGGATCAGCACCATGCGCAGCTGCGGCTGCAGAATGTGATACGCCTGTAAAAGCAGGATTTATACAGGCATTGGGTGTATTTATAGATACAATTGTGATCTGCAGCTGTACGGCGATGATCATGCTTCTTGTGCCGGAAAAGATGATAGCAGGACTGGAAGGAATGGAGCTTTTGCAGACAGCAATGAATTATCATCTCGGTAAATTTGGCGTGATCTTTATTGCGGTTACGTTGTTCCTTTTCAGCTTTTCAACGTTTCTTGGAATCCTGTTTTATGCAAGAGGAAATGTGGCATATCTTTTAGGGGATAAGTGGTGCTGGCAGACAGCATATAAAATCCTCGCACTTGTGATGCTCTTTATCGGAGGAATTGCGGCTTATCATATTGTATGGGATCTTGGCGATGTGGGAATCGGACTTATGACGATTTTTAATATTGTGACTTTGTATCCTATGGGTGGAGAGGCACTGGAGGAATTGAGGAAGTACGAAAAAAATAAACAGTAGGAGAAACTGGAGAATGTCAAAAGATGAATATTTAATTACAGATGCGCCTCTTAAAGCGCTAACTGTTTTTGCAATGCCTATGATTTTAGGCAGCTTTTTTCAACAAGTATATAATATGGCTGATTCTATTATCGTAGGTCAGTTTGTTGGTTCGTCTGCACTGGCGGCAGTCGGTGCCTGCGCTGCACTTACGAATGTCTTCATTTGTATAGCATTGGGTGCAGGTGTAGGTGCAGGAGTGCTCGTGAGCCGTTATTTTGGAGCCAGAGATTATAGTAAAATGAAAACAATCGTGTCAACATCATTGATCAGCTTCCTGATTCTAAGCGTACTTCTGGGTATATTTGGCTTTTGTTTTTCCCATTCGATGATGAGTTTATTACAGACACCTGCTGATATACTGGATGAAGCAGTACTGTACCTTCGTGTTTATTTTGTGGGATTTCCGTTTCTGTTTATGTATAACATCCTTTCAACGATGTTTACCTCGATCGGTGAATCAAAGATCCCATTGGGACTGTTGATATTTTCTTCTATTTTGAATATTTTTATGGATCTCTGGATGGTGGCCGGACTTGGTTTGGGGGTATTTGGTGCAGCTCTTGCAACCCTCATTGCGCAGGGGATTTCGGCAGTGTTTTCACTTTTGATTTTCTTTAGCCGGATGCGTCGATATAAAAGTCATTTTGACTGGTTTGATGGGAAGGAATTGCATTCCATGCTTCGGATCGCTGTGCCATCTGTTCTTCAGCAGTCTACAGTGTCAATTGGCATGATGATCGTACAGGCAGTTGTAAATCCATTCGGTACACAGGCACTTGCCGGTTATTCGGCAACGATGCGGGTAGAGAACGTTTTTTCACTGATTTTTGTATCCATTGGAAATGCAGTTTCACCGTATGTTTCCCAGAATTTTGGTGCAAAGAAAATGGAACGTATCAAAAAAGGATATCATGCGGCACTGGTGTTGGATTTATGTTTTGCAGTTCTTGCTTTTATAGTCATTGAAACGCTGCATACCCAGATTTCCTCGTTATTCCTGGGGAAAGACGGAACCGCCCTGGCATATCAGGTGTCCGGGGATTATATGAGATGGCTTGGTTACTTTTTCATTTTTATGGGTATCAAGATGGCAACAGATGGAGTACTCCGTGGACTTGGTGTTATGCGCCCGTTTCTCGTTGCCAATATGGTAAACCTTGCAATCCGCCTGACAGTTGCTTTGATTTTTGCACCTCGTTTTGGTATCGAATTTGTCTGGCTTGCCGTACCGGCTGGCTGGTTTGCCAATTTTGTGATTTCCTATGTGGCACTTAGAAAATCGTGGCCAACTGATAAAGCAGCTTCAGTTTGCTAACTGTCTGTTTATTCCGGAAATAGAATTACCCGCACCAACGGTGCGGGTAATAGCATAAGTCAGCAAGAATATAAAATCAGAAATATAATGCCGAAAATCCTTATGGAAGCGGATGACCTGCAGCCAGGTACAGCTCATACCATTCTTCGCGAGTCAGTGTTATCTCACATGCTGCGATAATTTCTTTCAGGCGGCTTTCGCTTGCAGTTCCGGTAATGATTTGCATATTTGCCGGGTGACGTAAAATCCACGCAGCCGCAATGGTAGTGTCGCTGACATTATATTTTTCAGCCAGTACATGAAGCTTTTGATTCAGCTCCGGGTATTCGTCACTTCCGAGAAAGCATCCTTTCCATGCCGGCATCTGAAATGGTGACCAGGTCTGGAGGGTGATATCATGGAGGCGGCAGTAGTCGAGCAGACTTCCGTCGTGGTCAATTGAACCGGGGGTTTCCATATTGACTTCCATGCCATTTGCAACAAGATTGGAAACCGGAATGCTGAATTGAACCTGGTTGACAACGAGCGGTTGGCAGACATACTTCTGTAGCAGTGCAATCTGCATCGGTTTGTGGTTTGAAACACCAAAATGGCGGACCTTTCCGCTCTCAAACAGAACATCAAATGCGGCAGCAACCTCTTCCGGTTCTACGAGTGCATCCGGACGGTGAAGCAGCAGAAGATCGAGATAATCTGTCTGAAGCCGTTTTAAAATACCATCGACGGATTTCAAAATGTGCTCTTTTGAGAGATCATAACAACCTTGCCGGATGCCGCATTTTGACTGCAGGTAAATATCTTCCCGTTTCAGGGATGGATCGCCGGCAAAGGCTTCGCCGAACACAGTCTCACTCATACCTCCGCCGTAGATATCCGCGTGATCGAAGAAATATGCGCCCTGTTCCAATGCAGAGTGAATGAAATGGTTCATTTCCTCCTTCGATTTTTCAGAAAGTCGCATGCATCCGACTGCAATGGAAGGAATTTTTTGCAAATGATTGCCTAAAATAGTTTCTCTCATGATAAAAATCTCCTTTGTAATGATTTGATATTCGCGGAATTTTTCCGTAAAGCAAGTATGGAAGAAGTCCGGAAGTACAGAAATAATAATTGTTATACTTTTGCCCATAGTATCATCATATCATAGAAGCGCACTCGAGAGTCAATGAAAATTTCTTGAGATAGCTATTAAATTTGAGTAAGAGATAGAAGAGCAGATATTATATCTTGAAAAAAGTACGTTCCAATGGTTCCGTTGAAGTCAATAGATTCCTCTTTACTTTCCCGACACAACTGCTATAATATATCAGACAGCAAGTAAAGGCAGAACAGAGAGGAATTCTATAATGGACATTATACAAAAATTTGGTAACGCAGTGAGCAGTATGTCTCTGGAGGATCCCGGGAAGGCGCGCAGGCTTCTTCTTACAGGATACCGACTTCAGGAGAAACGACTGCTCTTTTTTTCAGATAAAAAGCTGCCCAAATCGGGACAGTATGTAGCAAGAATTGTTATGAAAAATATCATCCAGGCACTTTCAAAGCCTGAAAATTCAGCGATGGTCAGCATCTTTGTTCCGGGAGAGCTTTTGACGGCGGCAGGGCTGACTCCGTATTCGGTAGAAGCAATGTCCTGCTTTATCGCGGGAACAAGATGTGAGCAGACATTTTTGAGAAAAACAGAAGAAGAGGGATTTCCGGAAACGATGTGCTCCTATCACAGAGTTTTCCTTGGAGCGGCACTATCCGGACTTGTGCCAAAGCCAAAATGTATGATCTACACAAATCTGGCATGTGACAGCAATATGATGACCTTCCCGTATCTGAAGCAGAAAAATATGCTTCCGGGATTTTTTATAGATGTACCATATGACAAGAACGAAGATTCTGTAAAATATGTGGCAGATCAGCTCCGGGAGTTGAAAGCATTTTTAGAAGATGTTACTGGAAAGAAAATTTCCGAAGAGGCAGTACGGCAGGCGGTCAATAACAGCAACCAGGCAGCCGCATATTATCATGAACAGCTGGCACTGCGCAAAGAACATGATCCGGTCACGAGCCTGACCAATGAGCTGTACGCGATTTTCATGTGCCACCTCATGGCGGGTTCGCAGGAGGCAGTCAAGTACACGAAATTGCTTCTGGAAGATGTGAAAAAGGCACCGAAGAGCGAAGGTCTGCATATTCTCTGGATGCATATGATGCCATTTTTGCAGGAACCGGTAAAGGATATTTTCAATTACAGTGACCAGATTCATATCAGTGCCTGTGACTTTGTAGCAGACGGATTTCAGAAGACACATTATGAAGATCCGTATGAGTCCATGGCAGAAAAGATGGTGAACTGCATTTACAATGGAAGCGTCAGGCAGAGAATCCAGAAGGCAAAAGAGCTTGCGGCGCAGACAAATGTGGATGGAGGAATCCTTTTTACACATTGGGGATGCAAAGGTACGATCGGAGCTTCCAGCCTGATCAAAGAATCGCTTGAGGAAGCAGGGATCCCGACCATGATCCTTGATGGAGATGGATGTAATCCGGCAAACAGCAGTGATGGACAGATTTCTACAAGACTTCAGGCTTATATGGAGATGCTGAAGGTAAATAAAGCAGAAAAATATGCCGCAAATCACGGAAAGGGGGCTGGGTCAGATGATACATTATGTCTGTAAATATACGCCGGTAGAGTTATTGAATGCATTTGGAGAAGAGTGTGCCGTACTGGAGGAAATGCCGGAGAACTTTGAAATGTCGGATCAGATCGCACACGCAAATCTGTGCGGCTTTGGGAAATCTGTGATTCAGGCAGTTCTGGAAGGAAAGGTCAAGCAGCTTGTACTTGTGAACTGCTGTGATTCTGCGCGGAGAGTTTATGATATTGTAGAGAGCACCGGAAAATGCAATTTTTTATATATGCTGGATCTTCCGCATGAGGATAATGAATGTGAGAAGGTAAAGTATGCACAGGCAATCATGCGCCTGAAAAAAGCATACGAAAAATTTTCCGGAAAAACATTTGATAAGGAAGCATTTTTAAATTCATTTACAGAAAATGAGACAGAAATGAAGCCATACATTGGTCTGATGGGTGTGCGTGTAACGGGTATTCTTGAAAAAATGATCCGGGATAATATTCAGATGGACGTGGACAATCTTACCTGCACCGGTGGAAGACAGCTTGCAGTTGTTCCGGAGCAGATGAGACAGATGGATGAAGAAAAAATGTTTCTGGCTTATGCGGATGCCCTGCTTTGCCAGATCCCATGTTTCCGAATGAATAACAACACTCGGAGAAATCAGCTGTATCTGGATCCAAACCTGAAGGGAATTATTTATCATACGATCAAATTCTGTGATTATTATGGATTTGAATATGCGAGCATTAAAAAGAATATTAAAGTACCGATTCTGAAAATCGAGACGGATTTTACAAGTCAGAGCGCTGGACAGTTACTGACGAGAATCCAGGCGTTTGCAGAGACGATTGAAGGATCGGAAGATATGGATCCGGGAAAAGGAATCAGTGAGGAGGCAAGAAAAAAGATGGAGTCAGGAATATATTATGTAGCAGGGATCGACAGTGGCTCTACAAGTACAGACGTTGTGATTCTGGATCAGGACGGAAAAATTAAATCTACGATGATCATTCCGACAGGCGGCGGAGCGATGATGAGTGCGGAGAAAAGTCTGGATCTTGCTGTAGAGAAGGCAGGAATTAAGAAAGAAGAAATCGTTAGAATTGTCACGACAGGATATGGACGTGCTTATATTGAAAGCGGGGATGACAGTATTACAGAGATCACCTGTCATGCCAAAGGTGCGCATTACCTGAACCCGAATGTGCGGACGGTGATCGATATCGGCGGACAGGATATCAAGGCGATCAGCATCGATGAAAATGGTGCAGTAAAGAATTTCCTGATGAATGACAAATGTGCGGCAGGAACCGGAAGGTTTCTGGAAATGATGGCACGGACTTTGGGACTTTCTCTTGAAGAGATGAGTACAAAAGGATTGGAATGGAAGGAAAATATTGTGATTTCCAGTATGTGTACGGTGTTCGCTGAGTCAGAGGTGGTATCACTTGTGGCTCAGAATAAAGATGTGGCAGATATCATCCATGGTCTGAATGTGTCGGTTGCTTCGAAAGTAGGAGCACTGGCGGCACGTCTTGGGAAAAAGAATCCGGGAGAATATATGATGACAGGCGGAGTGGCAAAGAATCCTGGAATCATCAAAGCACTGGAAGAAAAGCTGGATGCAAAATTGTATATTTGTGACGAGGCACAGCTTTGTGGTGCGCTTGGAGCTGCATTGTTTGCATATGAGAAGTGCAGTGTGTAGAGGCTGTGTTTGTAATCACCGGACATTATTTTATATTGCATAAAAAAGAGAAACCTTACCAATTTTCAGACGTAAAAACTGAAAATCGGTAAGGTTTTTTACGCATATCGCCATGCAATATGCAATTATCTTTTATTTCATTGCATTTTTAATTGCGCCAAGCAGCTCTTCATAGGTTTCATATGCCGGGATCTGCGGATAATCCGCTTTGATTTTGTCGGTTGAACGGAATAAAAATCCTGCCTTACTTGCCTGGATCATACCCAGATCGTTGTAAGAATCCCCACTTGCAATCGTTTCAAATCCGATGGATTGCAGTGCCTTTACGGTTGTTAGTTTGGAATTTTCCACACGCATTTTGAAGTCTGTGATCTCGCCGTTTTCTGCAATTTCCAGACTGTTGCAGAAAAGCGTCGGATGACCAAGCTTTTCCATGAGCGGCATTGCAAATTCGGTGAAGGTATCACTAAGAAGGATTACCTGGGTGAAGGAACGTAGCTCATCCAGGAAGTCTTTTGCGCCCGGAAGCGGATCAATCTTGGAAATTGTTTCCTGAATTTCTTTGATCCCGAGACCATGCGCTTTTAAAGTATCCAGTCTCCAACGCATCAATTTGTTATAATCAGGTTCATCTCTTGTGGTCCTTTTCAGTTCCGGAATTCCACTTGCTTCTGCAAATGCAACCCAGATTTCCGGTACAAGTACTCCTTCGACATCCAGACAAGTAATATACATATGTTAACCCTCCTGTACTTTCTGTTTTTTGCTTTCTATCATACCATATATCTGTTTATTTTGCATTCTTTTTTGTAATTGATCAAAAATTGTGGGAGAGAAACCTGTATAAACTGCATGATGGTATGGAAAACCATGTAAAGAAGTCAGTCGGGAAAATTGCGGGTTCCATTTTGGAATGTGTGCAAACCGGAAGGATATTGACGATAAATTTTTTCAGGGACTATAATATAAGTATCTGTGGCAAAAGAGGGATGTTTCGGAATGGATTATTGAAAAAAGAAAATCTGCCGAAACATATTTTGCTTAAATTACATAAAGGAGAAAAAGGATGAATAACTTTATTTTTGAAAATAAAACGAAAGTATATTTCGGGAAAGGATGTGTCGGCGAGTATCTGCCGAAAATCGCTGCGGTGCATGGGGATAAGGTTCTGCTTGCCTATGGCGGCGGCTCGATCAAGAAAAATGGAGTTTATGAGGAAGTCATAGCGGCACTTGAAAAAGCCGGGAAAACGATCATTGAATTTCCGGGGATCATGGAAAATCCGACTTATAAGAAGGTGCTTGAAGGCACAAAGCTGGTAAAGGAAAAACAGGTGGACTGGATCCTTGCAGTCGGCGGCGGTTCGGTTATGGACTGTAGCAAGGCAATTTCCATGGCAGCGGTCAGCGAGAAAGATGTGTGGGATGAGTACTGGGCGAAGAAGGGTGTTGTGGATTTTGAACCGATGCCACTTGGCGTGATCGTAACAGCGTCCGGAACAGGCAGCGAGTGCAACGGGGGAGCAGTTATTACCAATGAAGAGGTCATGATCAAGACAGACCGGGATTATCCGAAATGCAATCCGGAATTTGCATTAATGGATCCGACTTACACTTATACTGTTCCGACAAAACAGATGGTGGCAGGAAGCTTTGATATCCTGTCTCACGTTATGGAGACTTATTTCAGTGAGCCGGACGAGGATAACGTATCAGATGATATTTCGGAAGCTCTGATGCGCGGCGTGATAACAAGTCTTCGTGCGGCATTGGTAAATCCGGAGGATTATACAGCAAGAAGTAATCTGATGTGGCTGTCTACCATGGCGGAGAACCGGATCATCAAGCTCGGCAAAAAATGTGATTTTGAATGCCATCAGATGGAGCATCAGATCAGTGCTTATACCAACTGCAGTCATGGATGTGGACTTGCTGTGCTGCATCCGGTTTATTATCGGCATATCTGTCAGGCAGGCGCAAAGAAATTTACCCGGTTTGCGGAAAATGTATGGAGAATTCCGAGAAATGGACGTACCGATGAAGAGATGGCTGAAGCTGGCGTAGAGGCATTGGCTGATTTTATCAGAGAGATCGGACTTCCGACAACACTTCGGGAAGTAGGCGTGGAGAAAAAAGAGGATCTGAAAGAAATTGCGGATTCTTGTTATCTGGTGGATGGAAGTTATAAGAAGATGACACATGAGGAGATTCTGGAAATATTTCTGGAGTGTTTCTAAGGACAATAGCTAAAAGGTGATATTAATTCATTGGGGCTTCAGAAGCCGTGCTATGTGGATGAACAGACGCACTACCGCTATTATGACATCAAGTAGAATGCCTGTTTGGACATGATTCAGTATATGAAAGAGCTTGGAATGGAACTGAAAGAGATTAAAGAGATCCCTGTGCCGGAAAGGGTACAGGGATCTCTTGTTTCAGGTAGTAAAATTTCTATACTGGATGGATCTCTTGGTTAAGGTGATCTGAAGTGTTTTGAGGATTTGTTTCTTCCGAGTGTTCATTCACCGGAAGATATTCATACTTCGGAATGAAATCCCGTTTATCGTACAGTTTATAATACTGAATGAAAATACGGTCCATAACTTTTGGAATCTGACTTTCATCTGATTCAAATAAAATGATCAGATACTGCATGGCACTATACCGTGTACACACGTCAATCCTACGGATCTTGTGACGGATCGCTTCCTCCATGTATTCCAGTGCCTGTTCAATATTTTCAATATACATCATAGAATCCGGAGCGGTTTCCATTGTGACCATGACCAGGAAACAATGGTATTTATGTCGTTCTCCAAGTTGGTTGATGTACTCATAAATCTTAGAAAATTCACGGTAATTAAGATTAAGTGCTCCGGAATAGTTTCCGCTGTTGCGAAGTGCTTTTGCCACAAGGGAAAGATCTTTTGCTACGCTGGAAACCGGGAATACGGTATTGTCCATCTGTTGATAGAAAAAGAAATTGTGTTTTCCGTTTTGCTTGACATAATAGAGTGCTTTATCTGCTTTGGAAGAACACTCGTCAAAGGAATCTCCCTTGGTACACATGCAAAGTCCGGCAGAAATGGATGCAACACGGATCTCAAAATCTTTTTTCTTCTCAGAATCAAAGCGGGAAAACAGAGTTTCCATAAGCTCGGATATTTCATTTTTACCGGCATCCGGTACAAAAAGAAGGAATTCATCGCCACCAAACCTGCAGCCAACCGAATTTCCGATATGCTCGGAGAGGAGAGCTCCAAGTGCTTTCAGTGCACGGTCGCCGGCTTTATGACCGTAGATATCATTTATCTTTTTCAGATTATCCATATCCATAAAGATCAGACAGCCATTGTGTTCCTGCATCAGCTGTGCGATCATTTTCTGACCGGTATTTCGCATAGGGAGTCCGGTAAGAAGGTCAAAATTTTCTACTTCCTCCTGGCTCTTCATCGTATTCATAACATTGGAAATGAAGTTGCTGATTTCAAATTCCATGCCAGGAAGAGCTGGCTCGTCATCAATTTCCAGATAAGTATCTGTGATCGTCAGACGATTCTCATCCATCAGTCTGAGAAAAATATCTGCGATTTCCGGATCGAACTGAGTTCCTCTGTTTTTGCGTATTTCTTCATAAATTGTTTCTTTTGGAAGAGAATTACGGTAAATACGGCGGGAATTCATTGCGTCATAGCTGTCAGCAACAGCAACGATTCGCGCATGGATCGGAATTTCTTCACCTTTTAGACCGTCCGGATAACCATGGCCATCATAACGCTCATGATGAGATCGGGCAACTTCGGTTACATGATTGATGATCGAAACATTTTTCAAAATCTCAGCACCAATAACCGTATGTTCCTTAATAACAGCGTACTCTTCGTTTGTCAGTTTGGATGGCTTGTTTAAAATAATATCAGGGATGCCGACTTTTCCGATATCATGCAGATGAGCTGCATGTCGGAGATTGACGATTTCAGAGCGATTCCAACCCATTTCCTGCGCAATCAGTGCAGAGTATTCCGCAACACGATGAGAGTGCCCTCTGGTGTATTCGTCCTTGGCCTCGATGGTTGTAGAGAGAGTCTGCATCATCTGTAAGGAAATTTTTTCCATCTGCCGTTTACGTTTCAAAAGCTCTTCTTTTTGACGATGCATTTCAATGGTATGCACATTCTTTATTGTACGGATAATGTTAATGAAAAGAAGGATCAACATGCTGCCACCAATAAAAAGACCGGAAATCAAAACTACAAAATATGTAGAAATGGATTCGATGGCGATGGCAAGCATTGCAATGATCAGGCCAATCAGCACCAATATGTTTTTCCGGTATTCTTTCTTTCGCATATCCAGACAGAAAGTCAGGAAAATCAGAAAGAAGGTGACTGCAAGAATCACGTGGGCGCCCGGCAGAGTTTCAATAAAATCAGCAGTGCCAGTCAGATGAAGAACCAGACAGATCAAAAAGTTACCAAATGCCGCACAGCCAAGGTAAAAGTAAGGCTTTTTATAACGCCCCTGCTGAATGAGATCTGCATAAAAAAGTACCGGGATCGGAACGAGCATGATCATCACAAAGCATAAAGTCCCCAGTGCAGATGGATTCGGAACTATAAGCTGTCTGAGCTTGGATTCGCCGAGCATCCATGTAGCTCCCATGGTCATGCACCATCCAAGATATTCCATATCGAATTTTCTGTCATAGACAATTCCGAGTGCGATACTGAAAAGGATGGTAATGATACCGGCGAACAAGATAAAGAAAGCAATAATAGTCTCAAGCCCGTAAGATTCAAAAATATATTCCCAGATATCACTCTTGTCTCCGGAATAGATCTCATTGACTACACCGGAATAGTTAGAGGTATTGGTAGTCAGCTCAATACGGAGTTCTTTTCCTGCATCTGCTGCTGAAGTAGGACAGAAAACATAACAGCTGGCAGAATTTTTCCCAGTCAGTCGATGGTCTTTGGTTGAGTATTCAGTGCGAAGCACTCCGTCAATATAGAAACGGATATCCTGCAGAGAGGAACGTATAGCAAGTGAACTTTGCGTATAATTTTCAGGAAGTGTTGTGGTAATGACCATAGTTTCTTTTGCAGGAACATTGTAATGTCCGGGGATGGCAATCTGTTCTTTGCTCCCATCGGAGTGAATCCAGGTAAAAGTACCACGATATGTGATGTCGCTGGATTGGATTCTGGCATTGTGATTGTTAATTCCTGTGAATTGTATTACCAGAAACCAGATAAGTATCAGGAACATCAGAAGATAGTAAAATCCGATCTGGATTTTGCTTATTTTATAGTTTTCTTTTGTCAAAACAGAGACTCCTTATCTACAATTTTGGTCTATTTGAAGATATTTATACGATGTGAGTGTCAAAAGTGAATTTTGCCACTTACTGATGTAACCGGATTGCTCCATTGCTACGCAATTCCCACAATCCTTAAACATCATTATACTATTTGCGGACAATATTTGCAATTAAAGAGAAGGGGGAATGGTGGAAAAAGACAGGTCATGGAAGTTGAGAAATACCAGAAGATAGATTATAATTTTCATAAAATATTGATACCAGGGTCAAAAGGTCAGAAAGCCGATGCAAGCTTGCTTGCAAGAGGTTTTTTGACCTCTTGACCCGCCAAAAATATGAGTAAGTAGCCATTTTTTAAAGAAAAATAAGCGGATTACGAATGTTTTTGAGGATTGCGAGAGTGCAAAGCACGTAGCAATCTGGTATCAAAGGGGTCAAAATACCTTTTGACCCAAACATCAAAATATTTTGTGTATGAAAGGGAACGTAAAATGGTAAAATTAAGCACACTTTGTTATATTGAACAGGATGGAAAATATCTGATGCTTCACCGGACTGTCAAAGAAAATGATATCAATAAAGACAAGTGGATCGGAGTAGGCGGTCATTTTGAAAAAGGGGAAAGTCCGGAGGAATGTCTTCTTCGTGAGGTATGGGAAGAGACGGGATACACGCTGACATCCTGGAGATATCGTGGGATTGTAACCTTTGTATATGGCGAAGATGTAGTAGAATATATGTCGCTTTATACGGCAGATGGTTTTACAGGAACGCCGATTGCGTGTGATGAAGGAGAACTGGAATGGGTAGAAAAGTCTAAGATCGGAGAACTGGAATTGTGGGAAGGGGATCGGATCTTTTTTGAACTCCTTGAAAATGAGCAGCTGTTTTTCTCATTAAAGCTTGTATATAACACAGATGATGTTCTGGAATATGTAGCGTTAGATGGAAAAGAGATGAAAGATTTCAGAAGAAGAGAGTGTTAAAGTGGAATGTCGAATAGTGTGAAAAAGTTACGAAAGTAATGTTTTGGCATGGAATGTTGAGTCTGCTCATTTGGATAGTGTATGATGATAAAGATTCTCATTAAATGAAGGGGGAAAAGAGAATGTACAGTGAGTTGACAAAGATGGAAGGGAAAAGGATTGTAATCCGCACATTCGGTTATTTTGATATTTTTGTGGATGGGGAAACGATTCCTTTTTCATGTAAGAAAGCCAAAGAACTGTTGGCACTTCTGGTTGACAGGAGAGGAGGATTTGTGACGACGGGGGATGCAATCAGTTATTTATGGGAGGATGAATGTACAGAAAAAAGAACAAAAGATAAATTCCGCAAAGTGGTAAAAGAACTTCGGAAAACGTTAAATGCATACGGAATCGAAAGAGTCCTGCACCGGGTAAATCAGGAGAGCCGTATCCGCACAGAGCATGTGGAGTGTGATCTGTATGACTACCTGGAGGATGAGGAAAAACATAAAAAGCTGTTCAAAGGAGTGTATATGACGAATTACAGCTGGGCGGAAAACACTTTGGGAACGTTGTTGAATCAAAAAGAATAATGGGAAATATAGCAAAAATCGGGAGACTGTTATCAGACAGCCTCCCGATTTTTTTGAAGAGATTTTATTGGACTACACATTCTTTGTACAGTTTTTTGATTGTGAATGTCTGCTGTAAAAGGAATAAAAAATGAATGGTTCAAAAGATTTTGTAAAAGAAACGAAAAAAGGATGAAAAAGAAACGTTTTTGGACGGAAAAGAAACGGAAATCGGTTGTATGGATGTGTAAAATGAGGAAAGGATCCGAAAATAAAAAGAAAGAGAGGAAAAAGAATGAGACAATTGAGACGGCTGTTATCCGTTTGGGTAATGGCAGTAACGATCGTGGGGATGTCGATGACGGCATTTGCACAGGAAAGTGTATCGGGGGCAGGAGGTAATGGCAGTATTACGATTGAGAATGCATCAAAAGGGATTGTATATTCTATCTATAAAGTATTTGATGCAAAAGTGAATGCGGAAGGGACTTCGGTAGCGTATAGTACAAAAAATTTTGTAGATAATCCGTATTTTGAGAAAGATTCGGTAGGAAACATATCGGCGAAAAAAGAAGCATATAAAACAGATTCTAACGAACAGCTTTCAGAAGGTGCAATTGAATGGATTAAGGAGAATGGAACAAAGATATGCAGTGAAACATCCGATGGCTCTATATTAAAATTTACCGGTCTTCCATACGGCTACTATTATGTCACCAGTACTTTAAAAGATGGCGGTATGATCATGGTAACGAGTGTTGCAAAAGACGCGCAGATCGTGGACAAAAACAGTAAGGAGCCGCAGTGGACTCCGGGGAATGACGGGAATGCCGGAGGGAAAAGTATTGTACTTGACGATGGTAAACAGGTAAAGGAAAATAATGTCAGTATCGGTGAAACGGTTCATTTCCGTTTACAGATCAACACCTCAAATTATGTTGCAGACAAGCAGATCAAGGAATTCATTATTGAAGATACTCTTCCGACCGGATTTGATGCAGCAAAGATTACATCTGTGATGATTGAAGAAGAACCGCTGGAACAGTTTGAAAATACAACTTTCCCGGTTACGATCCCTTGGGCAGCGGATGAAGGAGAAAATGGCTGGAAAAATCTTTATGATACCGGGGCAAGAATTACCATTGATTATACGGCTGTGTTAAACGATAAAGCAGTGATCGACGGTGAAGGAAATAAGAACAGTGCCAAATTTTCATGGAATTATACGACAGAGGAATCGGGAAAAAGCTCGATAGAGGACTCTACAACAACAGATACCTATGCGGTTGTGATCCAGAAGGTCAATGAAAAAGGAGAGGCACTTACCGGAGTGGAATTTGAAGTGCCGTTCCCGGTTCAGGCAGAAGAAGAAAGCGGTGTGTATACTGTAAAAGGCGGACAGACCGGAACAGGAAAGGTGAAAGCCGGAAGAGATGGAGCTGTGGTGATCAAAGGTCTGAAGATGGGTGATTACAGAGTTACAGAAACAAAAGCACCAGAAGGATATAACAAGCTGACGGAGTCATTTCTGGTAAGTGCCGAAAAGATCAGGGCGACAAGGACGGACGCCAGTACATATCTTGATGAAAACGGAAATGTTACAGAAAGTGAGACTGAGACAAAGGTAACTTATACAAATGCAGATTTTGCAGCAAAGGTAAAAGTTGTTGTAAATAAATCAGGAAAACTTCTTCCGGGGACAGGTGGAACAGGTGAAATGATCTTTACGGTCAGTGGAGTACTGATTGCAATTGTTGCAGGAGCTGTCCTGTTGAATACAAAAAGACGAAAACGAATTGTATGATAGTGAATGAGCCGGAACGAAGGGGAAGACTTTTCTTTTTTATATGGACAGGAATCCTTCTTGTGGGAATCGCGGTCATGCTCTATCCAAAAGTCGGAAAGATCTGGAATGCCGGTCGGCAAAGCAGGGTGGTAGATGGATATGAAAGGTCAGTGGAGAAGCTGGATGCCAGGAAGGAAGAGGAAATGATCGCACAGACAAGAGCGTATAATGTGATGCTTCTGGAACAGAATAACCCAGTGCCGAATGACAAAAATGCTGATAGTTATGGAGCACTTTTGAATATGACATCTGACGGTGTGATGGGATATCTGGAAATTCCGGAAATCCGGGTGAAACTTCCGATTTACCATGGAACGGGTGATTTTGCAATCTGCAATGGCGCAGGACATGTGGAAGGAAGCAGTTTCCCGATAGGCGGAAAGGGAACACATGCGGTGCTTTCTTCCCACAGAGGACTGCAGGGGGCGAAACTTTTTTCGGATCTGGACAAGCTGAAGGTGGGAGACTATTTTACAATTACAGTGCTCCGGCAGACGATTTTCTATCAAATCGATCGGATTGATATTGTAGAACCGGAGGAAACGGGACTGCTTGCCCTGGATAAGGAGAAGGATTATTGCACATTACTGACATGTACGCCTTACGGTATCAATACCAAACGGCTTCTGGTGCGGGGCGTACGCTGTGAGGTGACGGAGAGAGCGGAGCCGATCCGGACAGGCGAGAAGACGTAT
>UMLG01000149.1_pt1 | contig 20197 bp, 9 predicted proteins | sample 1966511 | NCBI WGS metagenome assembly UMLG01 (sample SAMEA4836195, study PRJEB28245) | human gut metagenome | biome: gut microbiome; material: fecal sample | place: Denmark | collected 2008
CCATAAAGAAGGAACCACCTGGTTTAGCGGTACGTCTGCTTATGATGCATATGCACCGGCTGTCTGTATCGGCGGCATTGCCGGAAAGAGTACAGCCGGCATTATAGCATCAGAGAATGAAGGAGATGTTAAGGGAATAGAAATCTGTGGCGGTATTGCCGGCGGAACGATAGGCAATGTCTCTTATTGTATGAATTATGGAGATGTTTCTTACAGTGGGAACGCAGATCATAGCTATAAAAATATGTCGGCAACGGTAGCTGCATCGGATGTGATCCCGTTAAAGTCAAACGGTGTGTCATTTGGTGGAATCGTTGGGTCGTTTGGATTTTTTGAATACCAGAGTGGAATAGAAGCATTACAGGTAAGATATAGCGGTAATGGCGGGAAAGTAACTGCACTTGGCAATACAGCGGGTATTGTCGGTAATCGCAATTATGATATATCGGGTGATCGGGAATACGATAGTAGTGTAGAAGCAGTGACTCCGGTAACAGACTGTTATAATGCAGCAGAAATTACAAGTGATTCAGAAATTTTAGAGGGAAAAACACAATTGATCGGTGCAGATCAGACAGTAGAACGCTCATATTATTTGGCAGACGATGCGGAGGATACTACAGGGGGGCGCACGAAAGCGCAATACAAGAGCGGTCAGGTGGCATGGGAATTGTCCCATCAGCAGGGCGAAAATATATCATGGGTACAAAAAATCGGTAAGCAGGATTATCCGGATGCGGTACGAAGCGGAAACAACAGTCTGACAGACACGGTATGCCGTATTCGCTTTATTCCGTATTTACAAGAATCAGATGAGGAGTACAGTAAAGATCCGGTTTATGCAAATTTACATAGTACGTTAGAAATGCCAAAGCAATCAACGGAAACAGAAATCTACACATATTATTCCGGTGTACAAAAGGAGGATGGTACATGGGAGGCTGGTGCTCCGGTCACATCTGTTACAATAGAAGAAGATTGCGTTATTTTAGTAAAAAAAGAAAAAAATGCTGTTACAGATAATCCGACAGCAGAACCGGTGCAGACACCGGAACCTGCTCCTGTCAAAACAGCAGAACCGGTACCGCCACATCCGACAGTTACCACAACACCGACGACAGTACCGGCACAGACACCGGACGTTTCTAATGTTAATAATACTACAGACAATACACAGAACAATTCGCAGAATGCGAATACAACACTTACAAAAGGTACTACGATCAAACAAAACAATATGAATTTTACAGTCAACGATCAGAATAGTGTAACATTCAAAGGAATGAATACTAAGAAAGCAAATGTTACGATTCCTGACACGATCATATCGCAGGGAAAGAAACTGAAAGTTACAATGATCGCGGAAGGTGCATTTGAGAAGAATACTTCAATCAAAAATGTTACATTAGGTAAAAATGTAAAACAGATCGGAAAGAAAGCTTTCAGAAACTGTAAAAAGCTTAAGAAAGTCAACTATCCGTCAAATTTACAGCAGCTTGGAGCACAAAGCTTTGAAAATTGTACCGGTTTACAGCAGGTATCTCTTCCTGATTCTGTAAAGACAATCGGAAAGAAAGCCTTTAAGAACTGTAAGAAACTCAAAAAGTTTACAGTCGGAAAGAAGAAAAAGGCTGCGAAAAAAGCAGGAGGAATGCTTGTACCGTCTGATACATTGACAACTACATCTGTAGAAAAAATGGCTGATGTGCAGGAGATATTAGAAGCTGCAAAAACAGGAAATCTCATCATAACAGAGGAAGAAGTTTCTTCTTATGCAGCATTGAATATGAAGATTGCAATCGGTAATAATGCATTGGAAAACTGCTCTAACTTAAAATCCGTTATCGTAAACTGTGCAGTCAGTGTGATCGGTAACTCAGCATTTAAGAACTGTACCAAACTTTCAGCAATTATCGTACGTTCTTTGATCTTAAAATCAGTTGGCAAGAAGGCACTGACCGGAGTAAGTAAGTGTAAGATTTCAGTGCCGACAAAGAAATTCAAACCATACCGCAAGCTTTTTAAGAACAAAGGACAGGGTAAAAAAGTCTTTGTTGCGGCAACGTAATAAAAGCTGAAAAAATATTTTTCTAAAAAACTGCAAAGAACAGGCTTGTAAAGAATGTATCTGTACTAGTTTTTTGACATGATTTAACAGATTGTTGTTTTTATAAAGCAGAAAGAAAAGTTTTGAAAGTGTAATGCTGTGAACAGAAATATAAATGTGCACAAAAATCCATTGTTTTCAATGGATTTTTGTGTTATTATGCATAAATACCATATTGAATAGGAGGAATAACGTATGAGAAAAAACAGTACAAAGAAATTCTTTGCAGCATTGTTATCGGCGGCAATGATCCTGACTTCAACAGGCGTGTCAATGATCGATGGTGCAAAGGCCGATGCAGCAGGAAAAGCAGTCTTAAAACAGGCTAAGAAAACGGTAAGCATCCGGCAGGGGAAGAAAACAACGCTCAAGATTAAAAAGAAGAACATTAAAAAAGTAAGGAAGATCATATGGACTTCTAAGAACAAAAAGATTGCAACCGTCAGCAAAAAAGGTGTAGTCAAAGCAATCAAAGCAGGAAAGACTACAATTACGGCAAAAGTAAATTACAAAGCAAAAGGTGCAAAGAAGTTTACAAACAAGAAGTTAAAATTTACTGTAAAAGTTACAGCAAAGAAAGCCGTAGCGACAAAAGAACCTGCAGTAAGTAAAACACCTGCAGCTACAGCAAGCCCGGCACCCGCAGCAACGGCAGTACCAAGTCAGACACCGGCACAGCCAACTTCAAAGAATGGCATTGCCATGTATGATTCCGGTAAGATGGATGCAAATCTTACGGCAACAGAGTTGATGAAGAAGATGGGACAGGGCTGGAATCTGGGAAATACATTAGAAGCCTGTGGAAGTGCAAAAGAGACACAGGGTTTTACACCGGAAGATTTTGAAACATTCTGGCAGAAAGTACCTACTACACAGACAACGATGGATGGAATCCACAGCTATGGTATCAATTCGGTGCGTATTCCGGTAGCATGGTCAAACATGATGTCAGACGATGGGAAATACACGATCAATGATGCATATTTTAACCGTGTAGAAACCGTTATGAACTATGCATTCAAAAACGACATGTATGTCATTCTTAACATCCACTACGATAGTGACTGGTGGGGACAGTTCGGCGACAAAGATGAGGCAGTCAGACAGCAGGCATGGGATCGTTTTGAAGCATTCTGGACACAGATCGCAAACCGTTATGCAGAATATTCAGAACATCTTGTATTTGAATCTGCAAACGAGGAACTGGGAGACCGTTTAAATGATGACTGGAAGAAGCAGCAGACAGGAAGTCTTGGAACCGGCGTTCTGACAGAAGACGAATGCTATGAAGTGACAAACAAGATCAATCAGAAATTTGTTGACATTGTACGAGCTACAGGCGGAAACAATGTTAAGAGACAGCTTTTGATCGCAGGATATAACACAGATATTGATAAGACAGTAGACAGCCGTTTTAAAATGCCTACAGACATTGATGGAAATGGTAAAGATAAGTTAAGCGTATCGATTCATTATTATTCACCAAGTACATATTGTATCGCAGAAGATCCTAAGAACAGCTGGGGTTATGATGCAGACTGGGGAACGGATGAGCAGGTTGCTGCATTACATACAGACTTTGACAAAATGTCAGTCTTTACAAAAGAAGGATATGGCGTGATCATTGGTGAATATGGTGTATGCAGTTCAGCCAAGGAAGGTGTTACAAACTTCTTCAAGGAAGTAGCAACTTATGGAAAACAGCTTGGATTTACTCCTGTTCTCTGGGATACCGGTGTTTGGTATAACAGAAAGAGTGGATTATTCAAATTCAAAGATGTTGCTAAAGTATACAATGATGTGACCGGCGCAAATGGTGAGATCAAAGATAACATGAAAGAAACCGGACCGGTTAGTGCAAAAGTCATTGAAGATGAATCAACATTGACAAAAGTTGCTTCATGGGAAGGTACATGGACCAGAACAGACGGTAAGAAGGGCGCATTTGAGACAACAGCTACAGAAGGTGACATTACAGTAGAGACCAACTCTGCATATTGGCAGATGTTCTTGACATATGACTGGTCAAAACTTACCAATCCGGTGATCCGGTTTACTTTTGGTACTGATAAAACGAGTCAGAAGGCAGATACATTACAGATTGGTTATACGACAAAAGTAGATGGTGGGGCTGATCTTACAAACTTTACCGGTGTGATTGGTAAATGTATCGCATTGTATCCAAGTGATCTGGAAGAAAATCCATATTTGGAGATCAGTACAACAGCTCCGTTAGCCTCTATTACAAAAGTGGAGATCTTTGATGCAAAGTAAGTTAAGAGAATAGGAATAAGAGGATGTAGTAAAAAGGTGAAATAAAATACGATGGATTTCTTATTGTTGATTATAAGAAATAGAAACATAGTAATAGTGTTTTGCTGAAATGGAACCTGTTGTTTTAGGTTTTTTATGCAAGAAAAATGAAAATAGAACGAAAAAGCATGAATTTGTTGAAAATGTATGAAACGGATTCATGCTTTTTTGTTCTATACCAGAATAGATTGTCAAATTGCACAGAAAAAGCCGAAAAAGAGTAACTGAATTGTTGACTTTTGATGGAAAGAACGCTATACTATAGCTTAAGCATGGGAAAAAGGTGCTCATGCTTCTCTGTTATAGAGAATGAACAATTATAATACACAAGGAGGCAAAACATGAGAAAAAATTTAACTAAGGTAATTTCAACTACTCTTGCGGCAGCTATGGTAGTAACTGCCGGTGGATTTGCCGGAGTGGCAAACACAAACGGAAGTACAGCAAAGGCTGCAGATCCTACCGCTTCTGCAACAGCAACAGCAACACCTGCTGCAACACCTGCTGCAACACCGGCAACATCGTATATGGCTTATACAGCATTTAGTATGGCAGGTCCATGGATCTATCGTTCAGAATGGACAAGTGATAAGTCAGGATTAACAGTAAAGGAATTTTATGATTCAAAGAATTCAAAGTGGGGCAAATCAGCATTTGATTACACTAAGAATTATATTGCAAATAACCTGACTAAGGCACAAGAGGCACTGGATCTTCGTGGTAAGGCAAGAGGTGATGCACGTATTCATTCAGAAGCTACGATTAAGGATGCTACTATGACTGCTAACGGTGAGTGGACAGCAGAAATAACAAACTTAGATACAACACAGTATAAAACTGTAGGCGATTCATACTATGATGTGCTTCATATTTCTACGGATATTCCATTGACCATGAAAAACGTAAAATGTACAAATGTAAAAGTTTCTGTCGATGACAAGCAGATTTTTGAAGTAAAAGAAGCTGTCCCAAATGCACAGGCGTCAGATCCACAGGGTAGTGGTAATAAGGGATATTATGACTTTATGATCATTGATAACTACGCAGACAGTCATGGTATAGAAGGTAAAGTTCTTCGCCCGATTGATAAGACTACAGGTAAGTTAAATACTGCAATCAACGCTATGCCTGCAAAGAGCTTGAAGATTACATTTACAATCAGCGGCGTAGACTTTGTAACTGCTAAAAAGGAGGTTGTAGTTGACAACGGTCCTACTGTTGGTTCTACTTTTGTGGATAATGGTGTGAAGTATGTTGTTACAAAGAGAACAAAGACAAATAACAGTAAAGGTACAGTCGCTGTAGCAGGACTTGCTACAAAGAAAGCAGACTTTACGACCGCTGCTACTGCAAAGACAACAGAAGGAACAACTGTTTTGAATTATGATGTAACAGGTATCGCTGATAACGCATTTGCAAAGGATACAACGATCAAGACTGTTACACTTGGTGATACAATTAAAACAGTTGGTGAAGCAGCATTTAAAGGTTGTACAAAACTTACAAAAGTTACATACAATAAGAACATCACAAAGATTGCTGATGATACATTTAACGGATGCAAGAGCATAAAGAGCTTTAAGCTTTCAAGCGGCATTAAGAGTATTGGCGAAGCAGCATTTAAGAATTGTGCGGCATTAAAGAGCTTCAAACTTACTAAGAATGTAAAATCTGTTGGAGCATCTGCATTCAGCGGTTGCAAGAAACTTTCTAAGTTCACATACAACAGCACAGTAAAGAGTGTAGCTGGTTCTACATTTAAGGATTGTACTTCACTTAAGTCAATCAAACTCGGTAAGAAAGTTAAGAAGATTGGTGGATCTGCATTTGCAGGCTGCAAGAAACTTAGCAAGATTACAGTAAGCCAGAAAGTAAAAGTTTCTAAGAAAGCATTCAAGGGATGCAAGAAGACAATTAAAGTTTCTGGTAAGAAAGCATATGTAAAATATACTAAGAAGCAGATCAAGAAAGCCGGATACAAGAAAGTAAAATAATTTCTATCTGTTAAGATGTGATATATGTCATATGAAAGTTGAAAAATGCTATAGATAGAATATATGAGCTTATAATAGGATGCTTTCAAAAAAATCGTATGAGATTATATGAGTGAAAACACAGACTCTGTTGGCTGAAATTTGTCGGCAGAGTTTGTCGTTTAAGAATGAAACAGAAAGAATGAGGATAAAATATGAGAAAATGGAGTAAAGCGATTGCTTTTATGATGACAGCGGCTTTGGCGGTTGGGTCACTTAGTGTCGGACCAGCCGTACAAAAAGCTGACGCAGCAGACAGAATCGGGAACTATATGAGCTGGGATGATGATCAGACTACAAAAGATATAAAGATTCCGGTAAATCCACAGACGTTCCGTGATCTGTCAGGTACAGAGATTATTGAAGAGATGGGAATTGGCTGGATCTTAGGAAATACATTTGATTCCCATACAAACCAGACTCCGGGTGAAACAACGTGGGGAGCACCGGTTACTACAAAGAAGATGATTAAAGCCGTGCATGATTTAGGCTTTAACACGATTCGTGTGCCGGTTACCTGGGGAACAATGGTTAAGGATGATGGCTCGATTGATGCAGCGTGGATCAGCCGTGTAGAGGATGTGATCAATTATTGCATGGATGAAGATATGTATGTGATTTTGAATGCACATCATGATGGTGCAGATAATGTTGGTACAGACAAAGAGGGCAAAACAGTTCATGGATGGCTTGATATTGGCGGAACAGATGAAGAGTTTGCTGCTGTAGAAGCAAAGTATCAGAAGATGTGGGCAAGCATTGCAAACTATTTTAAGAATTATGATGAGCACCTGATCTTTGAGTCTATGAATGAGGTGTACTCCGGATCGGGAGATACAAATCTGCAGAAGGACATGGAACGCATTAACAAATTAAACAAGACATTTGGTGCGGCTGTGCGTAGCACAGGATCAAATAATGCCAAGAGATGGCTTTTATTGGCATCACGCAATACCAATATTAAGTCATTGTATAAAAATGCTGACAAATTTGAAATTCCGAATGATGGCACGGATCGTTATATGGTATCTGTTCATGATTATGACGATTTTAAGATCGGTGGTTATACGGATTCGATGAATGAAAGCAAGTCAGATTCATATGCAAATCAATTTAAAAAATTAAAAGCTGCATTTGTAGATAAGGGGATTCCTGTGGTTGTCGGAGAGTGTGGATTCCGTGGAGGATCTGACAGAACATATAAGTTTGAAGGCGTTAGCTATATGCTGAAAAAATACGGTTTGGCAGGATGTATATGGGATAATCATGGAACTCAGGGAACTACGGATAATTATGAAATATTCGACAGAGAACAATGTGCACCGTATAATAAAAACTATACAGATGGTGTCATGAGAGGCTTCTATACGGATAGCGATGATTCGCAGTTGAACGAAAAAACGACGGTAAGTGCAATGACGTCTTTAGATCTGGATAAAGATAGTGTGTCTATAGCAGTAGGATCCATGGAGAAGGTTACAGCAACAACTGCTCCTGCAGACAACAATGATGTTGTTCTTTGGAAATCAGATAACAGTCGTGTTGCTTCTGTATCAAATGGTAGAATTCATGCAAGAAGAATCGGTACAGCAACGATCACAGCATTTGCACAGAGTGGTTCGGTAGAAAAGAAAATTACCGTTACGGTTACAAAGAAAACATTAGAAAAAGAAACAACAGATATTCAGACAGATTATGATGCATTTAAATTTGAAAAATTTGATTATGAAATAAATGATCAGGGACTTTTGGTGTCTCCTGTTGCTTATCTGAATGCATCAGCAGTGCCGGCAAGTAATGGTGCCGTTACATTTGAATCATCAGATGAAAATGTTGTTTCTGTATCATCTACAGGCAAACTTCTTGGTTATGGCTATGGTAAAGCGGTAATCACCTTGACGGCAGCAGATGGATTTACAAAAGAGATTCCTGTATCGATCATTGATCCGAATGCAACACCGGAACCAGATCCAACATCGACAACAGCACCGAGTGCTCAGCCAAGTGTTCAGCCGGGCAGCCAGCCAACAGCCGGTACAAGTGCAGAACCAATAGTAAACCTTAAAGATGAGGTAAAGAAGACAACTAAGAATACATGCGTTAAAGTGAAGGCAAAGAAGGCTAAGGTTACTGTAAAGAAGGGTAAGAAAAATACCTTAAAGTTTACGGTTATTGCAAAGAACAAAAAAGCAAAGACAACAGATAAGATGAAAGTTACTGTAAAGAATAAGAAAATTGTATCTGTGACAAAGAAGACATTGAAAAAAGGCAGTGCAAGTGTTACGATAAAAGCAAAGAAAAAAGGAAGCACAAAAGTTACGGTTAAAGTAGGCAGGAAATCAGCCAAAGTAACTGTAAAAGTAAAATAGGGTTACAGTGCATTGCTATGGCATAAAGTCATAGCAATGCGGTTGTACATAAATATCGGCAGCAAATCTGCCGGGTAGAGAAAGAAAGGAGAAAATAATGAGAAAACATTTTAAATGTATTTCAAGTATCGCATTATCACTTGCTTTAGTGACAACGTCGGTATTTGCGGGCGCAAATTTAGGCACAAAAAATGTTGCTAAAGCGTCATCATTATCTACTATGACATCAGCAGATGTCGAGACACCGGATAATCCTCAGAGATTTACGGATTTAAACAGCAACCAGATGATCGAAGCAATGGGTACAGGCTGGAACCTTGGTAACACATTTGATGGTCATACAGGTATGATGCCATCAGAGACATCATGGCAGACTGTAGCTACAACAAAGAAACTGATCAAAGAGGTACATGACAAGGGATTTAATACAATTCGTATTCCATGTACATGGGGAAAAAAGATTACCGAAAAAGACGGCAAATATGTGATCAATGAAACATGGTTAAGCCGTATTCAGGATGTTGTTGATTATGCTGTAGAGCAGAACATGTATGTGATCATCAATGTTCATCATGATGGTGCAAACTCAGATGGATGGCTTAAATTAAAGTCGACCGGTGATGAGTTACAAAAAGTATATGATGAGTATGAGTCAGTATGGACAACTCTTGCAACAAGATTTAAGAATTACAATGAACATCTGATCTTTGAAGCATTAAATGAGCCTCAGAGCGGAAGCTGGAATAGCAGCGAAGCTAATGAAGCATTCGGTGAAAATCTTAACAAAGCAAATCAGATTTTCGTCGACACAGTTCGTAAGAGCGGTGGAAACAATGCGAACAGATGGTTAATGGTAACACCATGGGGAACAAATATCGGTAAATTACTCTCATCTAATTCCGGTTTTGTTATGCCGACAGATAAAAGAAGTGAAAGCCGTTTAATGATTTCCGTACATAACTATGCACCTACAAATAAGTGTCTGGACGGATCTCCGAGAGAAGAGAACGATATTACATTATCGGATGTTACAAACAGTTATAAATCGTCATTTGAATCATTGAATGAAAAATTCATTTCTAAGGGCATTCCTGTTGTTCTTGGCGAATATGGTGCTGTAGATAAAGATAATAATGGTAATCGTGCTCTTTATACAGAAGCATTGAACTACCTTGCAAAACAGAACAAAGTAGTTCCTGTATACTGGGATGATGGTGGAATTGATAACAATGCCTTTGCACTCTTTGACAGAACAGAATGTGCACGACGTACAGGATATGAAGAGATTTCGAAAGCATTGACGCGTGGTTTCTTTACAACAACTGATTATAAGAGTATTCCTGATCGCACAACAGCAGAAACTCCTGCAATTACAAAGATCACAAGCTTTGACCTGAGTGATTCGGAAGTATCTATGGAATGCAATACAACAAAGACAATCACAACAAAGAATGTTACACCTGAGGCAAATGATGATGTAATCCTTTGGAAGTCTGATGATGCATTAGTTGCATCTGTATACAATGGCGTGATCACAGCACGTGGAATCGGCACGACAACGATCACAGCATATTCGCAGGAAGACGAAAGTGTCTTAAAGACTGTGAAAGTAACCGTAACAAAAGAATCCGCAGCAGATGGCAAACAGCCAACATTAATGTACAAGAGTTCTGATGAATCCGTAGCTACGGTATCTACTACCGGTAAAGTGGTTGGTATCAGCCTTGGTACAGCAGTGATCACAGTAACAGCAAGCACAGGCGAAGAAAAAGAAATCCCTGTTAAGATAGCAGAAGCAAAATGGGATGCGACAAAGCTGAGAGCAAAATTATATGTATACTATCAGGATTCTAAGTTCTATGAAAATGTAGGATCTACAGATGAAGTGACGATTACAGGTGATGGTACTTACAATTTGAAATTTGATTGTGATACTGATCTTCCTGCATCAGCAGCAGAAGCCGGTGTATCTACATTAAGAGACTTTGGATCAATTTATATTAAAGATGCAGACGTAGATGATGGACTGATCAATAAATCAGTGATCAAAAAAGGAAAGATCCACTATAACAGTATCAAAGTAAATGGTAAGGAACTTACTATTACAGATCCTAACAATTCAAAGAGTCTGATTAAGTCTAATAGAGTATTAGATACAGGTAATCCTTTGAATGCATGGGATGGTTGCGTTGTTGATACAACAGATGGTCTTGTATCGGTAGATACAAAGAATTATCGTATCAACTTCCCTGGTATTGAGAATCCAAAGACAATCGAAGTAAACTTCACATTGTCAGACCTGATTAATTATGATAAGAATCCGTTTGGTACTCCGTTAGAGTCAACCGGAGAAGACACAGTTGTATTACCGACTGTTACAAAGAAGTGTGAGGCAATTAAGACAAGTGTAGAAGCTGTAGAGATTGATCAGGAAGGACATTGTTTCCTGAATGGACACTATCAGAAAGCATCAACACAGACAACAGTAGCACCTTCAACACAGCCGACAGTGGCACCTTCACAGACACCGGCTGCTTCGGTACAGCCTTCACAGACACCAGCTGCTTCAGTACAGCCTTCGCAGAAGCCGGTTGTAAAGAAGACTACAAAGAATGCTTGCACAAAGGTGAAAGCGAAAAAGACTAAAGTTACTGTAAAGAAGGGTAAGAAAGCTACACTTAAGTTCAAAGTAACAGCTAAGAATAAGAAAGCTAAGACAACAGATAAGATGACGGTTTCAGTAAAGAATAAGAAGATTGTCACAGTATCTAAGAAGAAACTTGCTAAGGGTTCTGCTACAGTTACCGTAAAAGGTAAAAAGAAAGGCAGTACAAAAGTAACAGTTAAGATTGGCAAGAAGTCAGCAAAAGTTACAGTCAAAGTAAAATAATCGGATTATTGCCAATTAATAAGATGATTTTTAGAAAAGGGCATTGCAATTTGTTGCAATGCCCTTTTGGTACTCTTATGATCAGGTTCTATAGTAAGAAGGAAGCCAAAAGCCGGTGATATGATTTTTACTGCCGGAGTAAAGGAAAGAATATGTCATTGTTTTGACACAAAGTTGTTAAAGGATTAGTAGATTTGCATGGAAAAAAAGGAAAACGCAGAGAAAAATGTCGAAAAAACAAATGAAATCCTAAACGAAATATAAAAAGAAAAAGTTGTAGTGTGAAAATTGCACAAAAAATACACATGCTAATTGTGCAATATGTCTGTTCCATGAAAACGTAAAATTTGCTATACTAATGTACAAGGATATGATAGCAACGAGGGAAGCGGACGTCCTGAATTGTATCATCATAATCTAAAATACCCCGAAGTGGGACAAATAATAAGGAGGAAAGATTTGTTATGAGATTAACAAAAGGAATGAAAAAGGCACTTTCTATGTTTCTTACAGGTGCTTTAGTAGTTACAGGTGCTTCTATCCCGGCTACACAGACAAAAGCTGCTTCAGCTGAGAAGTTAACATGGGAAGGAACAATTAAGGCTGTTGGTATTAAAGCAGAGTCTGATTGGGAAGCTACAACAACTTCAGAGAACTTCACAAAAAGCGAGATTTGTGGTGAAGGTAATTTTAGTACTTGGGCTGGCGGCGGAGTAGGTTCATGGTGTGGAGCTAACTTAACAGCTACTGTGGATCTTTCAGCATTTGAGAAACCGGTTCTTAGAGTGACATGTGCAAACACTACAGATGCAGCTATTGATAACGGTCTTGAGGTGTGCTTTAAGCAGGATTCAAAAGGTAATTGGGTTGATTCTGAAAAGATTAAAGTTGCTACAGGTGCTGCAGTAACAATTGAAAAGGATATCCCTGTCACAGAAGAAGATGCAGATGCTCAGTTTGTAGCTGTGTCACCAGCTGCGAAGAAAAACGTAATTGTTAATAAGGTAGAAGTATTTGATGCTGCTTATACTGATGGTGGAGAAACACCGGCAGGTAAAAGTTTCCATGCTACATTACAGTATCTTGATCCATCATGGGCTACACAGGAAGACACTGTGGAAGTAACAAAAGATGGTGACTATACTCTGACTACTTGGGCTGGCGAAAATGCTGAGTCTACAATCAACATGGGTTGGATTGAAACAGATCTGAAAAATGGTGATGTAAGTGAAGACTTCAAGATGACTATTAAGTCTATCCAGTTAGGTACTAAGTTATATACATTCTCTAAAGCAGATGAAAGATACCTTGGTTTCAAGGATCAGGATGCTGTAAAAGATGGTGAGATGGGTACATACAGACTTAACATCAAGAATGATTACAATTCACTCTTTGATTTTGCTGATCATCAGACAAAGGTTAAAGGTACAAAAGCTAACATGTTCTTAGGTAAAGATCTTATTACAGATGAAGAATATGATGCTGGTATGAACGCTGTAAACAAAGGTGATGTTGTTCAGGTTAAATTTACAGTAGAAGGTTTTGAATCAGAAAAAGCTGCTAAGACATATACTCAGATTGCCGATAAGGATGCAGAAGTTGAAGATACAGTAAACGCTGGCGAGTATGGTAATGTAGAATATACTGTTTCAACAGTTGAAAACATTGCTAATCCGGATGCATCAGTAGCACCTTCACAGACACCGGCTACATCAGTAGCACCTTCACAGACACCGGCTGCTTCAGTACAGCCTTCACAGAAACCGGTTGCTTCAGTACAGCCTTCACAGAAACCAGCTGCTTCAGTACAGCCTTCACAGAAACCGGTTGTAAAGAAGACTACAAAGAATGCTTGTACAAAGGTGAAAGCGAAAAAGGCTAAAGTTACTGTAAAGAAGGGTAAGAAAGCTACACTTAAGTTCACAGTAACAGCTAAGAACAAGAAAGCTAAGACAACAGATAAGATGACAGTTTCTGTAAAGAACAAGAAGATTGTCACAGTATCTAAGAAGAAACTTTCTAAGGGCTCTGCTACAGTTACCGTAAAAGGTAAGAAGAAAGGTAGCACAAAAGTAACTGTTAAGATTGGTAAGAAGTCCGCTAAAGTAACTGTTAAGGTTAAATAATTAAATTACTGGTCTTATAAGATAATTTTTGGATGAGGACATTGCAGCTTGCTGCAATGTCCTTTTCTGTGTGCTTCTGTAGATGGTCAAAATGTGGTTCTTTGTTTCTGTTTTTGCGGTTCTTTGTCAACGGTTGGGGGAACTGAAATTATATTCGGAGAAATATCATAAAAAGATGTTTCTCCGATTTTTTGATGTCTAGAGAATACTATTTTTTGTTAAAACGTTTTTTATATTGGACAATATTTACAAAAATTTGTAGGAAAATTCCAATAAATATACCACAAAAAAGATATAAAGTATTGTAAAATAGTAAAAATATACAAAAACACGTTGCAAGTATTTGAAAAAATGCTATAATATAAACAATATTGCATACAAAATGTATGCAATTATTACAAACGGAAGGAGGCTGCAGTGTAAAAAAATCGGCAGTTATTAAGACTGTCCAACAAAAAAATGGAGGAACGAGTATGAGATTAAAGAAATTAATTTCGTGTGTATTGTCAGCAGCGATGTTACTTACGATGACATCAATGCCGGTGAAAGCTGCGGAAACAGCAGACACAGAAGCTGCTCACCAGTTAGAGACGCCGACATACATTACGAACATAACAGGACCGGAGTTGGTCAAAGCAGGAATGGACGAGACAAAACTGCAGGCATTGATCGACAATGGCGGCGGAAAAGTAACAGCATATGTACATATGGGAAAAGCAGATGCTTACTCATGGATGTCAGCAAGAAGTGGATCTGTCAATGCATTTAGTGCAGATCATCTGACAAGTGACAGCTATATCGGTTCTGAATCCGGTGTTACGGTTGATGAAGCAAATAAGCAGGGTATAGGTGCATCGAACAAATATCTGCGTGCGGCAAAATGTACAAAACAAAGCAGCGGTAATTATATCCAGATCAATCAGGATGAAGAGCCGATTGGATCTGCAGCAACAGGAAACTATGAATTCCCGGCTTGCGGTATTACAACCTCTAAGATTCAGAAAGTAGTAAACTTCTCACTTTCTATTGCAATCAATACAACCAACACAGAAGCAACTCCTCTTGGATTTATCTTTAGTGATGGTACAAGCGTAACATTGAATACAGATGGTACGATCGCGGGCGTAAATGACTTTACGAAACCTGTTTGTGAAAGTGCTGCATTAGAGTCCGGTGCTGTCTCACCTGCACGTACACCGATGATTCAGATGACTGCAGCAGATGCACGTAAAAACTTAAAGAAATCAATTGATTATCTGAAGGCAATGGACACAAGCAGATATCAGGATTCTTCTGTAAGCGATTTGCAAAAAGCCCTTACTACTGCACAGGCTGCATATGATGTGACAGATAGCAAGAACTCTGTATATATCGCAGCAAGAAATGCACTGGAAAAGGTACATTGTAATATGCTTTTTAAGGATAGTACAGAAGCTGCTAATCCAAAAGAGTTCCGTGTACTTTCAAAAGATGAAGTTATTGACGAGATGGGTGTCGGTACAAACCTTGGTAACACTCTGGATGGTCATTCCGGATTTACACCAAGTGAGACATCATGGCAGGGACAGGTTACAACTAAGAAATATATGAAGGCACTTCATGATGCCGGATATAATACGGTTCGTATTCCGGTCACCTGGGGTAACATGATCAATGATGACGGTTCGATCAAAGAAGTCTGGATGAGCCGTGTTCAGGAAATCGTTGATTATTGTATTTCACAGGATATGTATGTCATCTTGAATGTTCATCATGATGATGTAGCAAAAGATGGTGGATGGCTTAATGTCGGATCTGATGATATCGATCCTATCGAGTACAAATACGAATTAGTATGGAAGACCATTGCAAATCGCTTTAAAAATTATGACGAGCATCTGATTTTTGAGTCAATGAACGAAGTATCTTGTATGGATTATGATGAAAGCATGAAGAATTCAGCAGATGCTACAAACTTTGACAGACCGATCATTATGAACTTCAACCAGTTATTTGTGAACGCAGTTCGTTCTACAGGATCAAATAACACAAAACGTTGGCTGACAGCTGTAGATCATTATGCATCTACTGGTACAGCAAGTGACTTCAAAATGCCAACAGATTACTATAACAAGGATAACCCAAGATTAATGTTTGCTGCACATAGATATTCTAAGTCTACAAATACATCATGGACGTATGCTGAAGCTACAGAGATGGTTTCACAGTTACAGAGTATGTACAAGAAGTTTGGCTCACATTATCCAATGTATCTTGGTGAATACGGTACGAGAAACCAGAAATTAAGTGGTTCTAAGACGGGATACAATGATGTAGAAAGAGCATGGTATTCTGAAATCATCAACAGAGCATGTCAGGTAAATGGCATTGTGCCTTGTGTGTGGGATCAGGGATATGGTAAAGATGATAATCCTTTGACTAAGACAGGTCTCTTCTCATTCTGGAATCGTGATGAGGCAAAGCCGATCTATAAGACAATTACAGATGGTATGGCAAGAGGTACTTTGTTAAAGGCAACTACAAAGAATAAATCAGGTGATTATTCTGATATTGAGAAAGATCCTACGATTACAGAGATTACAGATCTTACACCAAGTAAGACAGAAGTTTCTCTTACTATGGGTGAAAGAGAGACAGTAACAGCAACAGCAGCACCGGATTCTACAAATGATGTCGTTGTATGGAGCACAGATGATGACAGCATTGCGACTGTATTCAAAGGTGTAATTCATGCTAAGAATGTTGGTACAACAACAGTTCATGTATCATCATTAAGTGGATCTAAGACAGCAGATATTACGGTTAAGGTTTCAAGACCGGCTAAGAGCGAGACATCTGCCACAGAGATTAAGACAGATAAGGAATCTTACACGGTTAAGACAGGACAGAGCGAAAGCATTACTACAACAGTAGCTCCTGCAAATACAACAGATACACTTTCTTTCAAATCATCTGATGAAAGTGTTGCTACAGTAAGCGAATATGGTGTGATCACAGCAGTTGCAGTCGGTAAGACATATATTACCATTACTGCTGCAAGTGGCCTTACAAAGACGGTTCCTGTAGAAGTAAAAGAATTAGTAGATCCAACGAAAGCAAATATGGCTATCAATGTTTACTATAACAGTGCGGGAACAGATGGAAAATACAATACGATTGAGTATGGTGCTCCTGTAGAAGTAAGTGGCGACGGACAGTATACAGCTACATTTGATCTGTCTAAGGATCTTACAGCAGCAGGAAAGAAAGCCGGTATCACAACGATCAATAGTGTAACAGCTATTTATTTACAGGATTATGATGTTACAGTCGGAAATCTTGCCAGATCTAACATTAAGAAAGGTAAGATCAAATGGGATAAGATCACTGTAAATGATACAGAGATGACAATCACAAAGAATGGTAGTGATTCTACCGGAAAATCTATGATGAATGGTACAAAGATTGATACAGGTACACCGATCAATGGATGGGATGGATCAGATATTGATGGTATTACTGTAGATTCTAAGACACATGCAGCAAGTTTTTCGACAATCAAAGATCCTACAAAGATTACAATTACATTTACTTTAGCAAATGTAATCTTTAGAACATTTCATTCTGTCAAGGTAGATGCTACAGATATCACAAGTAAAGAAGATGAAGCATTCAAGATGAATGCTGTTGGAGATCAGAAAGATCTTGCGGTCAATGTAGCACCGGCAGATGCAACTTCTAAAGTTACATTTGTATCAAGTGATGAGTCAGTGGTAAGTGTAGATAATACTGCAATAGCTCCTACAGCCGGTATTGCTACAGCTAAGCTTACAGCAGTAAGTGCAGGAAAAGCAACGGTAACGGCGTATACAAGTAATGGATTAAGTAAGAAGTTTACTGTTTACGTTGCAAAGGACATTGAGCAGGAACCAACAGTAACACCTTCTGCTAAACCAACAGTTTCGCCAAGTGCAGCACCTTCTACGGCACCTTCTACGGCACCAAGTAATCAGCCTAACCAGACGGGTACCACACCAACTATTCGACCTACACAGACGCCTGTTGTAAATCCTACAGCAAAGCCTGTTGTAGCGAAGAAGAATGTATGCAAAAAGGTAAAAGCTAAGAAAACAAAAGTTACTGTAAAGAAAGGTAAGAAAGCAACTCTCAATTTTGCTGTAACAGCCGCAAAGAAAAATGCTAAGACAACAGATAAGATGACAGTTTCTGTAAAGAACAAGAAGATTGTTTCTGTTACAAAGAAGAGTCTTGCTAAGAAAAAAGCTACTGTTACGATCAAGGCAAAGAAGAAGGGCAGCACAAAAGTAACTGTTAAAATTGGTAAGAAATCAGCCAAAGTTACTGTAAAAGTAAAATAAGATAAACTGTGACTGGAAAAGTCGTATTTGAAAAAGTTACGATTAGAAAAGTCATACTTAGAAACAATATGATCGGAAAAGCGGTGCTTAAAAAGCTTCGGTTTTATCACCGGGTTACCGTATGATCTGATCAGAACAAAAAAACACCGACAGGAATGTAACTTGCCGGTGTTTTTGTTTTCTGCAAATGCTTGATAGAATTAATGCCATGTTTTGTTTTCTGTAAATGTTTTATAAACTTAATGTCATGTAATGTTTTCTGCAAATGCTTTATGGAATTAATGCCATGTTTTGTTTTCAGCAAATGTTTTATAAACTTAATGTCATGCTTTGTTTTTTGCAAATGTCTTACAGAGTTAATATCATGCTTTGTATAAAATATATGTTATATACATCTGAATTATTGCTTTTTTGTATAGGTTTGATTTTTAGGATTATATATCCAACTGCTTTTACTTTACTGTTTTTTCTTGATTGTTTTCTTTTCTTTAACGGTACATATAAGCGTCTTTTTTCGATTACCGGCCTTGATCTGTATTTTTGTTTTGCCAATTTGTTTGCTATGGATAGAAAAAGTAATCTTTTTTGCACTAACTTTACAATTCTTGATCGTTGCAACAGATCGCTTCGAAGAAGTGACGTGAATCAGATCAGTTGTTTTTTTCTTATTGTTTTCATTTTTTATTGGAATGGATATTCTTTTGTTTTTTCTCTTTTTTAATGTCAATTGCTTTTTAGAATAAGAAATTTTTTTTACTTTATTTTCTACTATTACGAGCAAAGTTTTCTTATGAGAACCAAGCGTTAATGTAATGGTAGCAGAGCTTCCTTTGGCAGCTGAAGTCGGGATTGTGATTTTTAATTTCTGCCGCTGTAAGGAGGCAATAGCAGTTTTCTTGTTAGAAGAGCGGACATTAGGAGTAGCAGAAGCATTATATGTTAAGTAATATGTGTTGCCGGGTTTGGCAAGAAGCTTACTTTTGGTCAAAGATAAAATATCGGCTATTTTGATTTCATTAGGATTTGGTGTCTCGAAATCAGTTGGTTCCGGTGTGCTGATCGCACTGTTTGTTGTAGGAATTGCATTTACAAAATCCGGTGTGGCGGTACTGGTTGCTGCATCAGACGTAGTTGGCGTAATGGATGTATTTGCAGCTGTAAAAGCTTTTGTTGCAATTGATACATTTACAACAGAAGCAGACATTGCTTTTGAAGTATTTGAGATACTTCCTGTACATAATAAAGATATGGTAAGTATACCGGCTGCAACCGGGTAATGTATAAAGTTCTTTTTCATAATGTTTGTAGCCATCCTGCTATTAGAAAAAGCAAGATGGTAACTCCTTCCTATATAATTAATTCAAAATTCAAAAATTTGTATTGTTAAAAATCTAATATCAAATGTTGTACTACCTTTTCAAAATCGAAAAAAAGATCAATATATTTATTTACAATAGTATTACAATGTTCTTTTACAATTTCGCAGTCATAATCATGGGGTAGTTCATTTCTAACTTTAAGCATTTTCATCCATGCATCATCGGAAATCAGATCTGCTTTGTAAGCTTCTCTTAAAACTTCTCTTGGAGAGCCTGCCACAAAGCCGGTAATCTGATAATATTGTATTAAAATGTCTTTCATTACTTTCCATGCCAGATCAAAGGTTATGCTGAATTTTGCACCCGTTCCACTAAGTATAAAAGAATCAGAAAGATCTCGCTGCTTCGCTCTCTTGCACATCCTTTGGCTCTTGAGCCGTATAAGATTATTTCCGTTGCACCAAATTGTTTGCTTAATTTGGCAACTTCTGCGATTACTTCTTCAACTTTCAAATTATCACCTTCTTCTATCATCAATCTTTTAATCCATATCCTATCCTATACTATCATTACATTGAAAAAATAGCAAAAAAATGTTAAAAGTGTGTCAAAAATCCCCATAATGTAGAAAAGTTATGTTATAATGAAACATGCAAAAGAAAAGGGAGCGACTGCGAAGCAG
>UMLG01077373.1_pt1 | contig 20184 bp, 15 predicted proteins | sample 1966511 | NCBI WGS metagenome assembly UMLG01 (sample SAMEA4836195, study PRJEB28245) | human gut metagenome | biome: gut microbiome; material: fecal sample | place: Denmark | collected 2008
AAGCTGCCTGATAGATAACATACCCTTATTTCATATGTTCTTTTAAGAAATACAACAGAGCCCATACTTTTCTCATATCCACTTATAATAAAAAATATTTAATTAAGTTTATTCCCCGCTCAATGTACAACGCTTCGGAATTCCTTTGGGCATTCTCTATATTTGCCATTCAACATAGAAAATTCAACAACAAGCTGAAAGGTGAATTGGGAATTCTTATGGCTTTTCACTCTGCCTGCCGGTTTCTGTTCTACATCGAACCAACAATACACAGAACTTTTTTTAATGTCAGATTTGTATTCGACCGGATATTACCAATCGGCTACCATTTCTCAATGCAACAGAATGTTCAGATACAAATAAAAGCAAAGAATCTCGCCCTTATATCGGGATGGAGTTTAAGTCACTTGTCAGATATTGAAAAGTAAAGATATTTATACGTCATACATAACCCTTTAATTCATTTGGCTAATCCGACAAAAAACTTTATATTTGTGAGTATAGAGAAGATAAAAGTAATAACCCTTAAATTACATTACCAATGAAAAAAGCAATATCTTTTCTTTCACTTCTTCTGATGGCAATTATTGCATTTGCTGAGCCTCATTTCGTCAGCCTTTCAAATAAAGGAGGAAAAACCACAGTTATCTTTACACTTACTTCAGACGATAAAGATAGGAATAACGGGCTGGGCGTAGAAAATATCATGCTCGAATGTGACAATGGTAAAACTTATAAAGCCAAACACGTGGATGCCCAATTTGGAGATACAACAACAGTTATCGTAAAATTCAAAAAGCTATCCAAGTTGGAAAATTCTCGTCTGAAATTCTGCATCAACGGCGAAGATAAATATATCGACATTCCAACGGATATGAATTAATATTATATTTATAAATTGACACAGTATGGAAAACTTCAAGGTTAAAAACAGATTGGTTTATGGAGGTTACATAGCCTTACTGTGGCTTCTTGGAGGATTGGCATTCTATTATATACTGAATATAATTACCCAATCTCCTGAAGACGACTCCAGCCTTCTATGCCATTATTCATCCTACATTGTAATAGGAATAGTTATAAGTTGGATGCACAGCCGTACCTATTATTCTTTAATGAATGGCATCTTACAGATACGGACTCCACATGTCATAGTGAAAACCCTGATTTTACAAAATATCATAAAAGCAGATTGTCATGCATCTGCGAAGTTTCATCTTCTTCGTGGGTGGTATAATGTATCTCTGACTGATCAGAAAGGAAAGAAAGTCTACTTATATACTGAGAATGCAAAAAGACTGATTGAATTATTAAAGGAAAAGAATATTGAAATGTCTGTACTATGATTTTGATGACTATGTACAGAGCGTTGGACTTTCCTTATTGATCTTATCACTCATAGAACAGGAATTACAATGGATGCTTTTACCATAACTCTGCCCGGCAGCTCTGGTAATAGCGGAGATAGCACTTCACAAGTTTGGCTGTATCAGGATATAACCGAGCAAGTAAAAGCAAGTTTACCTAATGCAGAAGTGAAAACTGTGGTATTTGCGCAGATTATAGAGCTATTAACTGGATCTTAACACAAAGAACAAATTAGTAGATGAGGAATTAGGGTTTCTGAATATAATAAAGGAAGAGTCTGGCTTATTCAACACCCAAAAACTCTTCCTTTATTATTATCTTTTTTTATTTACTATAAAACAACATTCCAAATATTATGCAATATCACGACATACAACTATTCATGTTTATCCTATATAAGAGGATTCTTACTTATCTTCCAGCAAATCTGGTTTCAGACGCTGTGTACGCTCCAGTGACTGCTGAAATTCCCATTCACGAATCTTAGCCTCATGCCCAGACAAAAGGACATCAGGAACTTTCCAACCATTGTATTCAGCCGGACGGGTGTACACTGGAGGAGCCAGTAAATTATCTTGAAACGAATCTGATAAGGCTGACTGTTCGTCGGAAATGACGCCAGGAATAATTCGCACGATAGCATCCGATATTACGGCTGCTGCCAGTTCACCTCCAGTCAGCACGTAATCTCCGATACTGATTTCCTTCGTAATGAAATGTTCGCGAATACGATAGTCTATGCCTTTAAAGTGTCCGCAAAGAATAATCAGATTCTCGCTCATGGAAAGTGTGTTCGCCATTTTCTGGTTAAACTGCTCGCCATCGGGAGTTGTAAAAATAACTTCATCGTAATGACGCTCAGCTTTTAAAGCCGAGATACAACGGTCTATAGGTTCAATTTTCATAACCATTCCCGCACATCCTCCAAAAGGATAATCATCCACCTTACGGTAGCGGTCGTAAGCATAATCACGCAGGTTATGTATGTGTATCTCTGCAATACCTTTCTTTTGTGCACGGCTCATGATAGAACAATTAAAAAAACCTTCTATCATTTCTGGCAAAACAGTTATAATATCTATTCTCATAAGTCTTTGTTATTTTTTTGCAAAAGTACAAAGTTTCCGCCGTACCCACATAGCCCACTATGACATTTTTACTAATTTTGCAAGAAACATCATTTTATCATATAACATGACTGACATTGAAAGAATAGACCAGCTACGTGAAGAACTGCATGTTCATAACTACAACTATTATGTACTGAATGCACCCGTTATTTCCGACCTGGAATTCGATAAGCTGATGCGTGAACTGCAAGATCTGGAAACACTACACCCTGAATACTACGATCCTAATTCACCTAGTGTTCGTGTAGGAAGTGATTTGAATAAGAACTTCACGCAAGTAGAACATAAGTATCCAATGCTCTCGTTGGGCAATACATATTCTCAGGCAGAAGTAACCGAATTTTACGAACGTGTAAGTAAATCATTGAACGAAGAATTCGAGCTCTGCTGCGAAATGAAATATGATGGTACGTCCATCTCACTGACGTATGAAGACGGAAAGTTAGTACGTGCCGTAACTCGAGGTGACGGAGTAAGAGGAGATGACGTAACCGATAATGTAAAAACAATCCGTTCTATACCTTTAGTTCTGCATGGAGAAGGATATCCAAAGAATTTTGAAATACGAGGTGAGATTTTGATGCCGTGGAATGTATTCGAAGAGCTGAATCGCGAACGTGAACTTCGCGAAGAGCCTTTGTTTGCAAACCCTCGTAATGCAGCTTCGGGAACGCTGAAATCGCAGAACTCTGCTGTAGTGGCAAACCGTAAGCTTGATGCTTATCTGTATTACCTGTTGGGAGATAATCTTCCTCACGACGGACATTATGAAAACCTTCAGGAAGCAGCCAAATGGGGATTCAAGATTTCGCATATATCACGTAAAGCACGTACTTTGCAGGAAGTGTTCGATTTTATCAACTATTGGGATGTAGAACGCAAAAATCTTCCTGTTGCAACCGACGGTATCGTTTTGAAAGTAAATTCTCTTCGTCAGCAACGTAATTTGGGATATACAGCAAAATCTCCCCGTTGGGCAATAGCTTATAAATTTCAGGCTGAGCGTGCGCTTACAAAACTCGAAAAAGTTACTTACCAGGTAGGAAGAACAGGAGCCGTAACACCTGTTGCCAACCTAGATCCGGTACAGCTTTCGGGAACTGTTGTACGTCGCGCTTCATTACATAACGCTGATATCATTGCTTCTCTCGACCTTCATATCGGCGATATGGTGTATGTAGAAAAAGGAGGAGAGATTATACCTAAAATAACAGGAGTGGAAGTTTCTGCCCGTCCAGCTGGAAGTGAAAAAGTAACTTTTATCACACATTGTCCCGAATGCGGAAGTGAATTGGTTCGTTACGAAGATGAAGCCGCCTATTACTGTACGAACGAAACGGCATGTCCGCCACAGATTAAAGGTAAGATTGAACATTTTATCAGTCGTCGTGCCATGAATATAGAAGGTCTAGGTCCTGAAACTATTGATCTATTTTATCAAGAAGGATTAATTCACGATATAGCCGACCTTTACACCTTACAGACAGCTGATATCTGCCGTCTGGAACGCATGGGAGAGAAATCAGCCGAAAATATTATTCAAGGAATCGAGCGTTCTAAAGAGGTCCCATATGAACGTGTACTATTTGCTTTAGGTATACGATTCGTAGGTGAAACTGTTGCTAAAAAGGTAGCAAAAGCATTTCGTTCGATAGAGGCACTTGCTTCGGCCAATCTCGATGATTTAATCCATGTAGATGAAATCGGTGAAAAAATAGCAGGAAGTATCATCCAATATTTTGCTAATGAGAAAAATCGCATATTGGTGGAAAGACTTCGTCAGTCGGGGCTTAAACTGGAAACTGACGAAGAAGACTTATCGGGATATTCTGACAAACTGAAAGGAATGTCTATCGTAATAAGCGGAGTCTTTGCCCGTCATTCACGCGATGAGTATAAAGCCCTAATCGAAAAACATGGAGGGAAAAATGTAGGCAGTATATCGAAAAAGACATCTTTCATTTTGGCTGGAGACAATATGGGACCAAGTAAACAGGAAAAGGCACAACAGCTTAATATCCCAATTAAGGATGAAAATGAGTTTTTGGCTATGATTGAAGAAGAATAAATTGACATATCCTCATTTAATAAGCAAAAAAGTGATAAAATCGAAGTATAAATAGAAAATATTCGTACTTTTGTATATTTAAAATAGCATTTATATTTTATTTATGATACAAAGAAGGTTGAAAGGAATGGGAGTCGCATTAATTACTCCCTTCAATGAAGACGGAAGTGTGGACTATGATTCCCTGATAAAATTAGTTGAATTTCAGGTACAGAACGGTACTGATTTTTTGTGTGTATTAGGTACTACCGCAGAAACTCCGACTCTGACAAATGAAGAAAAGCAGAAGATAAAACGACTCGTCATAGAACGTGTTAATGGACGTATTCCTATATTATTAGGAATAAGCAGTAATTGCACTCAAACCGTAGTCGACACTTTAAAGAATGATGACTTCACAGGGGTAGATGCCGTTCTGGTGGCTGTACCATATTATAATAAACCCTCGCAAGAAGGCATTTATCAGCACTATAAAGCTATTGCTGAAGCAACTCAACTGCCTATAGTATTATATAATGTTCCCGGACGTACAGGCGTTAATATGACGGCTGAAACAACACTTCGTTTAGCTCGTGATTTCGACAATATTGTAGCAATAAAGGAAGCTTCCGGTAACATTACCCAAATGGATGATATCATTAAAAATAAACCTGCTAATTTTGATGTTATATCAGGTGATGACGGAATAACATTCCCGCTAATAACATTAGGAGCAGTAGGAGTTATTTCTGTAATAGGAAATGCATTTCCTCGTGAGTTTAGCCGTATGACACGTTTGGCACTAGCCGGTGATTATAATAGTGCTTTATCTATTCATCATCAATTTACAGAATTATTCAAATTATTATTTGTTGATGGAAACCCTGCTGGAGTTAAAGCCATGTTAAGCATGATGGGAATGATAAAGAATCGTTTACGCTTACCATTAGTCCCAACACGCATCACAACTTTTGAAGAGATGAGACGTATTTTAAATGAATTGAAAATAAAATGCTAATCTGATTTTATATAAAAAAATAAGCCTGATAATAGATATCAGGCTTATTTTTTATCTATCTTTACTAACATTTGATCATAGCTTTTTTATTTTATAATCGGTATTATGTTTAATTATATATTTAGAAATCGTAAGCATCCGCGTAAGCATCCGCCTATTGGGTGTAAATATACAAAATATAATTTAGTACCTCATTTTATTGGGGATTTTTTCGTATCTTTGTATTGTCCATTAAAGAGTGAAGAACTCTTTTATATCTATCATATTACCTTTTTTCATATAACTTATAATTAAGAATAATTCAAAGGTAAAAAGAATATAGAAATCATTGAAGGACAAAAATTATTGATTCCACCTGTTCGGGAGAAACATATCGTACGTTTCTCCTGGTTGGGGTTCTCTGCTAAAAACATCTGTAAGATATTCGAACACATTTATGCCATTTAATTTACAACTTTCAATGATAGTGTAAATAATAGCTCCTCTCCTTGCGCTCTCGTGATTTCCGAAGAAAAGATAATTATTCATTCCGAGTTTGCATGGTCGCATAGCTCTTTCTGCTGCATTGTTATCAGCTTTAAAGAATCCATCATCAAAAATTAACGTAAGAGCCTTAAATTCACGATAGGCATACGATATGGCCTTCCCGATTAAAGTTTCATCGAGAATCTTAGGATTGGATATACTTTTTTCAAGCCAATTCTTGAATTTATGAAATATCGGCACTACATACCTAATTCTATACTCTCTTATTTTATCAGGATGAAATTTTTGTTTTCTGAAAAATCTTTCAAGCCTATATATTTTATCTATAATTCCAAGTGCCTTTTCTGAATTTTCTCTGTCGTTATCTCTACTTTCCAAAAACTTTCTTCTTATATGACTAAGACAAGATATTTTATTATTTTCGTTTTCTCCTATAGACTTATACGCCGAATATCCATCTGTTTGAATTGTACCTATATAGCTTTCTAATATGTTACTGATTACATTCCTGCTTCTAGAGCCATCTTCATAAGCAAAGAAAGTCAATTTACTTCTGGTGTTAACAAGCCCCCACATATATTCTTTCTTTGCATGATGGACATCTTCATCAATTACAGAGATTGTCGTTTCGTCTATATTCAAATAGTTACCTTTTAGCACCTCTGACCTGATGGAATAATAAAGTCCTTCAAGAGCATCAATAGCTGTACCACACCAGTCATATAAAGTTGAACGCGCGATTTTAGCTCCGGCATTTACAAACATATTTAACTGGCGATGTATAGGTAAATGATATAGAAATTTATTAGTAAGGATACCAGCCATCAATGACGAATCTGCGTGCCTTCTGTAAAATTCTTCTGGAGTATAAGGAAGTTTAGGCATAATTAAATGCCCGTCTTTTGCATAAATCCTTCTGTCATAGATTACTTTTACAATTTTCGCCGGAATCATATATAAGCGGAATGATTTTTCAGAGCGAACAAATTTTGCTCCTATCAATTCTTCAGCATCTGGTTCAAGTATTTCTATTTTCTCTTCTATATCGTCGTATGTACGTCTTTCTGGACGTTTATACGCTTTACGAGGATTCGACTTTTTATCCGGTTTTTCTTCAATCTTTTCTTTAGGATAAGTTCCCTTGGAACTTAGTTTTTCACCATTATACTTCCTTTCTGAGTTCTCTGAGTGAGATTTTTCGCTTTTTGACCCATATAATCTCTTATTGAGTAGATTTATAGTATCACGAAGTTCTTTCACAAGATTTTCATACGAACAGATATTCTTTTCCAGTGATTCGATTTTTTCGATAAGGCTGGAAATAAGTTGATTGAGACCTTCAATTTGAGAGTCTTTATTTTTTATTTGTTCTACAAGGAAATCGTTTAAATGGTTTCTTTTCATGTACTAAAAATAGACTTTATATATTAATGCACAAAATGAGACAAATTTGACATACATACTAAAACACCCAAAAATTTCCATATAAGGAAATTTTTAATCAAAAAATTGCCTTATATGGAAAATAAAAGGCTACAAATTTGTTTCCATTCTAAATAATAATTGTTTTTTCTAGGATTATAATAAGGGTTAAATCTTTTTTATTATATAGCTTAACTGTATAAAGTATAAACTTATCTTCATCCCATCTTAATATCTTTATCTGCTTCTTATTTCTTCCCATAAATATAAATACCTCATTAGAAAACGGATCACGCATTAGATTACTTCGTATAAATCCACAAAGACTGTCTATGCCCTTCTGCATGTTTACATATTCTGGACAGAAATAGAATTTCATATCTTTATTCAATCCCAGTACAGTTTCCTTCATACATAATCGCTATTAATACTAATCCTTTGATTGTAATGCGCGGTATATTAACAGTCATACCACTTGGGAAAGTAAGTTTGGCACCTTTTATAATAGTTCCAGGTTTAGGGAGTTCCAGGTCAACATTGAAACTAGGATGTTCATTAGGGAAATGTAGAGGTGAGTTGTTTTCTACAAATTCTATTGGAAATATTTTTTGAGCATTTGAAGAAAAAGACGGATTTTCACTTGAAAAAAGTTTCCTTTCTTGCTTATACTGGATTGTCGTAGAATTCTCAACGTACTTTGCTCCATATAATTTTTCCCATTGGTTAATCCAGTCAGAAAAATCCCAATAAGGAACTTGGTGAAGTTTGCAAAACTTTTCAAGTGTCATTCCACTCTTCAAATATCGTGCATAAAGAACCTGAGCTTCTGAGTGTGATAATGCCATAAATTTTTTATCCTTCCAATATTTAATTATTTCCTATACTTTTGTGAAGGACAAAGATATTATGGATAAAATGTTTAATAAAGATGAGGAAATCGGATGCTTACTAGAAATCTTCTATTCCATCCTACAACTTCATTATAGATTATTGAATAAAAAAAGGCCACCCCAATTTCTTGAGGCAGCCCCTATCGTAAAAAGAATAAAACTTCAAATTACATAGTCAATTCCTTTTCCAAAGCATCATATTCAGCCTTATTCAATTTCCAATATATGTTCAACAAATATTGTCCCCATAATTGTCTATTGTCTGGCTTAAGTTCTTTAGCTTTTTCGTAGTTAGGTCTTGCTTTTTCGTAATATTCCTTGATCTTAGCTTCATTTGCAGCGTACTTCGGATCATCCATAGAAATCTTACTGTTTTCTTCTACAATAACTTGTGCTGGGAAGAAATAGCAATCACCAATCTTAGAATATGCTTCAGCTACGAAATCAGAATTCTTTGCAATGATAGAGTTAAATGTAGCAATAGCTGCATCATAATCTTTCTTTTCGTACTGCAAAACACCCTTTACATACAAGAAGTACGGAGTTTCATTCTTTGCCAAAACCTGATCGATTTCAGTTAATCCATCATCAATTCTACCTTTCTGGATATAATAGTCCATCAAGTTACCAATGAAATATTCCTGAGATGGGAATCTTTCTGTACCTTCCTTGATAGTAGCTAACCATTGAGTTGAATCAGGATTTTCACCTTTACCATAAGCTTCAGCCAAGCACATCAAAGCTCTATAGCCTTCTTCTTTGTGAGATTTACCTACAGTTGCATATTTAACAACTGCATCCTTATCATTCAAAGAGTTTGCAGCCAACGCAGCATAACATGCGATTAGCGGAGTCAATGTATCATTCTTTACTGCATCTTCTTCTTCAAACATCGGATTTTCTGCTGCATCAACATACAAGCCAAAGAATTTCAAAGCATTAGCATAATTTCCTGAATTGTAAGCATCAGAACCACCATTAGTCAAGTTAGGACGAACTGTAGCCAATGTCTTTGATAATTTCTTTCTCAATTTAGGCTTCTTCAATTCTCCACTCTTTACTTTTGCCTGTTCTACTTCATCACATTTTGTATAATATTCGAACATTTTAACCAAACTGTTATACAATTTTGATGTATCAGCCTGACCACCCGGCAAATAAAGCTTCATGTTTTCTTCATCGTAGATTGCCTTCTGGAAATCACCAGCCAATTTCCATGTTTCAGGATCATTGGCAGTTGAAGGATCAACCAAAGCTGGTTCAATTATCTGCGCTGCCTTTACAGGATCACTTTTTGCAGATTTAGCTTCCTTTACAACACTTTCCTGTGCTGATACAGCACATGCTGTAAGGAATAAAGCTGTAGTAAACAATACTTTTTTCATAACTGTTTTTGATTTAGTAATACAAATATATTCAATTTATTTTATTCTTGCTTTTCGTCAGCAGAACCTTCTTCATTAAAAGGTATACCATCTACAGAAACAGAGTCTTCATTATCTACATTCTCCTCTTCCGATTCAGATGTTACCTTACAAACAGAACCAATCTGATCATTACGCTTTTCAAGGTCTATCAGACGAACTCCCTGAGTTGCACGTCCCATAATGCGAACACTTGCTACATGCAAACGGATAGTTATTCCCGATTTATTGATAATCATCAAATCGTTTTCATCTGTTACAGACTTGATTGCAACCAGTTTTCCTGTCTTTTCGGTAATGCTTAAAGTCTTAACACCTTTACCACCGCGATTAGTTTTACGATAGTCTTCAATATCAGAACGTTTTCCGTATCCATTCTCAGAAATAACCATAATAGTTTCTTCCTGCGGATTTTTAATACAGATCATGCCAATTACTTCATCTGTACCGTCTTCGTCGAGTGTAATACCACGAACTCCGGTTGCTGTACGTCCCATCTCGCGAACTGCACTTTCATGGAAACGAATAGCACGTCCGTTACGATTAGCAATGACAATCTCATTGTTTCCATTAGTCATACGTACTTCAATTACGCGGTCATCTTCGCGAATTGTTATAGCATTTACACCATTCTGACGCGGACGAGAATACTGTTCAAGCAGTGTTTTCTTGATTACTCCATTCTTTGTACAGAACAATACATAATGACTATTGATAAATTCTGTATCATTCAGATTCTTAACACGCAGATATGCAGTAACAACATCATCAGAATCAATATTCAGCAGATTTTGTATAGCCCGACCTTTCGATGTCTTGTTTCCTTCAGGTATTTCATATACTTTCAGCCAGTAGCACTTACCTTTCTGAGTAAAGAACATCATGGTATTATGCATTGTTGCCGGATAAATATGTTCGATAAAGTCTTCGTCACGAGTTTCACTACCCTTCGACCCTACTCCACCACGATGCTGTGCACGGAATTCAGACAACGGAGTACGTTTGATATATCCCAAATGAGAAATAGTTATCACCATTTCATCATCGGCATAGAAATCTTCCGGATTGAATTCTTCCGAAGCATATACAATTTCAGAACGTCGCTGATCACCATATTTTTCCTTCACTTCGATAAGTTCATCCTTGATAACCTTTTTACAAAGTTCTTCATTAGTCAGAATTTCTTCAAAGTAGGCAATCTGTTTCATCAGTTCTTCATATTCAGCATGCAACTGATCTTGCAGAAGTCCTGTAAGCTGACGAAGGCGCATTTCTACAATAGCACGCGACTGGACTTCTGTCAACTGGAAACGATCCATCAAATTTGTGATAGCTTCATTCGGAGTCTTAGCAGCACGTATGATGCGAATTACTTCATCGATATTATCAGAAGCAATTATCAGTCCTTCCAATATATGAGCACGTTCCTTAGCCTTGCGCAAATCGAACTGAGTACGACGAATCACTACTTCATGACGATGCTCAACAAACAAGCGAATCAAGTCTTTCAGATTCAGCAACTTCGGACGACCATGTACCAAGGCAATGTTATTTACGCCGAAAGATGTTTGCAAAGCTGTCATTTTGAACAGCTTGTTCAATACAACGCTGGCATTCGCATCACGTTTTACATCAATTACAATGCGCATACCTTCACGGTCGGACTCATCGTTCACATACGAGATACCTTCTATTTTCTTGTCATTTACCAGAGCTGCTATATTCTCTATCAGCTCCTTCTTATTGACATTATAAGGAATCTCGTTAACGATAATCTTATCGTGTGTAGGATGTGATTCGATTTCCGTCTTGGCACGCATTACCACACGTCCACGTCCGGTTTCATAAGCATCACGCACACCGCTTATACCATAAATATATCCACCAGTCGGGAAATCAGGAGCTTTGATATAATGCATGAGTCCATCTACATCAATATCGTTATTGTCAATGTAAGCAACACATGCATCGATTACTTCCGACAGGTTATGAGTCGGCATATTGGTAGCCATACCTACTGCAATACCCGATGCTCCGTTTACAAGAAGATTAGGTATACGTGTAGGCATTACGGTCGGTTCCTGTAATGTATCGTCAAAGTTATTCGTGAAGTCAACAGTCTCTTTATACAAGTCCTGCATCATGTCTTCACCTATTTTCTTCAAACGAGCCTCTGTATAACGCATTGCAGCCGGACTATCCCCGTCTACAGATCCGAAGTTTCCTTGTCCGTCGACCAATGGATAACGCATAGCCCAATCCTGCGCCATACGCACCAATGCACCATACACAGATAAATCTCCGTGCGGATGATATTTACCTAAAACTTCACCTACGATTCTTGCTGCTTTCTTATATGGCTTGTCTGAAGTATTTCCCAGCTCCATCATACCGTATAAGATACGACGATGTACGGGTTTAAAGCCATCTCTTACATCTGGAAGGGCGCGAGCAACGATTACCGACATAGAGTAGTCGATGTACGACTTCTTCATTTCCTCCTCGATGTTGATTTTTATTATTCTGTCTTGTTCTTGCATTGAAACAAAATTAGTTATTATTTAGATCTCTCTGGCTTATTAAAAACCACGCTAAAGTACGACATTTTATTGAAACAGCAAAAAAAAATATAAAGTTTTAGCCATTCCCTACCTCGACCTCGGTTAAAACTATAAACAAACTCAAAGGCTTAACACCAAAGAATTTTACCAGGATAAAAAATCATTGGGAAATATTACCTGCAACGAGTTTTCTTTTTGCCAGATCGATATTCCAACTGACATAAAAGACAATCTTTCCACATTATACGAAACAAAAGCACAACATATCTGGCATGATTTTTGTTAAATAGAAAAAAGAGCTTATTATAGTATTATATTTATAATGTATCTTTGCAAAAAGAAATGTTTTGAGGGAGAAAACCAAATTTATGAATAATCCATTTTCACAAAGAATATCCGACGTAATACAGTTTAGTAAAGAAGAAGCAAATCGCCTGCGCAATAATTATATAGGTCCAGAGCATCTGTTGTTGGGGCTTATTCGCGAAGGTGAAGGAAAAGCTGTCCAAATATTGAAAGACTTATACGTAGACCTGGAAATGGTCAAAAAAACGTTGGAAAACGATTTAAGATCATCGGCTGTAACTCCTGAAAATTATTCAGAAGATATTACATTCGATGAAAAAGCATCGAAAATATTAAAAATGAGCATATTGGAGTCGCGCATACTGAAAAGTCCGGCTACCGATACAGAACATATGTTATTAGCAATTATGAGAGAAAATCAAAATAAAGCCTCACAGATATTGGAAGAGAATGAGGTTACTTATCAGAAAGTAATGGACAAACTTGTCCCCAAGGCTGAACCACAAAGCGGACTGGATTTCGGAGAGGATGAAGAAGAGGAAGAGGAAGGCATACGCCGACAGCCAACAGGCAACGGAGAAAGCTCATTCTTCTCACAAGAAGCAAAGCAAACCACTCGTACACAGCAGCAAAAACCTAACAATGACACTCCTGTACTCGATTCATTCGGTACAGACATGACAAAAGCTGCCTCAGAGGGCAAGCTTGATCCGATTGTCGGCCGTGAAAAAGAGATAGAACGTCTGGCTCAGATATTAAGCCGCCGCAAAAAGAATAATCCGATTTTAATTGGAGAACCAGGAGTCGGAAAATCTGCAATCGTTGAAGGTCTGGCACTACGCATCATCGAGAAAAAAGTATCACGTATCTTGTTTGATAAGCGCGTGATTGCACTCGATATGACGGCTGTAGTGGCTGGAACCAAATACCGCGGACAATTTGAAGAGCGCATCCGTGCAATTCTCAACGAATTGAAGAAGAATCCGAATATCATTCTGTTTATCGATGAAATTCATAATATAGTGGGTGCCGGTTCGGCAGCGGGCTCTATGGATGCCGCCAATATGTTGAAACCAGCATTGGCACGTGGTGAAATTCAATGTATCGGTGCAACCACTCTCGACGAATACCGTCAGAATATTGAAAAAGACGGTGCTTTGGAGAGACGTTTCCAGAAAGTTATTGTGGAACCGACTACACCGGAGGAAACACTTCAGATTTTGCAAAATATCAAAGAGAAATACGAAGAGCATCATAATGTGACTTATACAGACGAAGCTCTCGAAGCATGTGTCAAATTGACAGACAGATACATTACCGACCGTAATTTCCCTGACAAGGCCATTGACGCTATGGACGAAGCCGGTTCACGTGTACACCTGAAAAACATCACAGTTCCTAAAGAAATAGAACAACAGGAACAGATGATAGATGAAGCACGCACACATAAAAACGAAGCCGTACGTCTGCAAGACTTTGAACTGGCTGCCAGTTTCCGCGATCGGGAGAAGTCATTGATGAGCGAACTCGAAGATATGAAACAGCGTTGGGAGGAAAGTTTGAAGGAAAATCGGGAAACAGTTGACAAAGAGCAGATAGCAGATGTTGTTTCCATGATTTCCGGAATACCTGTACAGCGTATGGCACAAGCTGAAGGTATCCGACTGAAGGGCATGAAAGAACAATTGCTTGCTAAAGTTATTGCTCAAGACAAAGCCGTAGACACCTTGGTAAAAGCTATCCAGCGCAGTCGTGTAGGTTTGAAAGACCCCAACAAACCTATCGGAACATTCCTTTTCCTGGGTCCTACTGGAGTTGGAAAGACTCATTTGGCAAAAGAACTGGCCAAGCAGATGTTTGGTTCGGCAGACGCTCTTATCCGTATTGATATGAGTGAATATATGGAAAAATTCACCGTTTCACGACTCGTAGGTGCTCCTCCGGGATACGTAGGTTACGAAGAAGGCGGACAGTTGACAGAAAAAGTACGTCGCAAGCCCTACTCTATCGTTTTGTTGGATGAAATAGAAAAAGCACACTCCGATGTATTCAACTTGCTGCTTCAGGTAATGGACGAAGGACGTTTGACTGACAGTTATGGCAGAACTGTTGACTTCAAAAACACAGTGATTATCATGACGTCAAATATCGGAACACGCCAGCTGAAAGAGTTCGGCAAGGGAATCGGTTTTGCCGCACAAACCCGTACAGACGATAAGGAGTATTCACGAAGCGTCATAACGAAAGCGTTGAACAAATCGTTTGCTCCGGAATTTATAAACCGACTCGATGAGATTATTACATTCGACCAGCTTGATATCAATGCACTGGAGAAAATCATTGATATTGAACTGAAAGGACTTTACGAACGTATGGAATCTTTAGGTTATAAGCTGGTTATCGATGATGCAGCCAAGCGTTTTGTTGCGTCCAAAGGATATGATGTACAATTTGGCGCACGTCCTTTGAAGCGCTCCATCCAGAATAATCTGGAAGACGGACTGGCAGAACTTATCCTGAATGAAGATCCTCAAGCAGGAGATACTATTCATGTTGGTTTAAACGCAGAAGGAAATGAAATAAAGATGGAAATCGTAAAATAAAGCAATACGATAAGCATTAAAGAAACAGACAAAATGTCAGGCGAAATTCGTCTGGCATTTTTTTTGTCAGTATGCCATCGTAATTTGTTACAAACGAATCAAAATAGTAAAAAAATTAAAATATAAGAACTATGCAAAAAGGTAATATTGGGGTAACAACAGAGAACATCTTCCCCATCATTAAGAAATTTTTATATAGCGATCATGAAATATTTCTTCGTGAATTAGTTTCAAATGCAGTCGATGCTACACAAAAACTGAAAACTCTGGCATCTACAGGAGATTTCAAAGGCGAATTAGGCGACCTTACTATCCATGTAAAAATAGATAAGGATACAATTACCATCTCCGATAGAGGTTTAGGACTTACTGCCGAAGAAATAGATAAATATATCAACCAGATTGCCTTCTCTGGAGCTAATGACTTCCTGGAAAAATATAAGAACGATGCAAATGCAATCATCGGACATTTCGGATTAGGTTTCTATTCTGCCTTCATGGTAGCAAAAAAAGTAGAAATAGTAACCCGTTCTTATAAAGAAAATGCCAAAGCTATCAAATGGAGTTGTGACGGAAGTCCTGAGTTTACTCTGGAAGATGCAGAAAGAGATGACAGAGGAACAGATATCATTCTGTATATCGACGACGACTGCAAAGAATTTTTGGAAGAGTCACGTATACAGGGATTGCTTAACAAATACTGTCGTTTCCTGCCGGTTCCGGTTGCTTTCGGAAAGAAGAAAGAATGGAAGGATGGCAAACAGGTAGATACAGAAGAAGACAATATCATCAACAGCTCTTGCCCTATCTGGACTAAAAAGCCAAGCGAACTGAAAGATGAAGATTACAAGAAGTTCTACCGCGACCTGTATCCGATGTCGGACGAACCTTTATTCTGGATTCATCTGAATGTAGACTATCCGTTCAACCTGACAGGTGTACTTTACTTCCCTAAGATAAAGAGTAATATCGACTTGCAGAAAAACAAAATACAGTTATACTGCAATCAGGTATATGTTACAGATTCTGTAGAAGGTATCGTACCCGACTTCCTGACATTGCTTCATGGTGTAATCGACTCACCTGATATACCACTGAACGTTTCACGTTCTTACTTGCAGAGTGATTCGAATGTAAAAAAGATTTCTACATACATCACCAAGAAAGTGGCAGACCGTCTGCAATCTATCTTCAAGAACGACCGTAAAGAGTTTGAAAACAAATGGGATGACCTGAAGATTTTCATCAATTACGGTATGCTTACTCAGGAAGATTTCTACGAGAAAGCAAATAAGTTCGCCTTGTTCAAAGATACAGACAGCAAATATTATACTTTCGAAGAATATCAGACTCTGATTAAAGACAATCAGACAGATAAGAACGGAAGTCTGATTTATCTGTATGCCAACAACCTCGACGAACAATATACATACATTGATGCTGCAAAGAACAAAGGCTACAATGTATTGCTGATGGACGGACAATTGGATGTTCCGATGATAAACATGCTGGAACAAAAGTTCGAAAAGAGCCATTTCACACGTGTCGACAGTGATGTAATCGACCGTCTGATTGTCAAAGAAGAACAGAAAGGTGAAGAATTGGCAGATACCAAACGTGAAATTTTGGCAACTGTATTCAACGGCCAGTTACCTAAAGTACAGAAGACAGAGTTCCATGTAGAAACACAAGCTATGGGAGAAACATCCGCTCCTATCATTATAACTCAGGCTGAATATATGCGTCGTATGAAAGAAATGGCCAACATACAGCCGGGAATGAGTTTCTATGGAGAAATGCCTGATATGTTTAATCTGGTTCTTAACAGTGACCACCGACTGATCAAACAGGTATTGGATGATGCAGAAGCTTCCTGCTCAGAAAAGCTGGTTCCTGTAGAATCTGAAATCGCTATGCTGAAGCTTCGCAAAAGCGAACTCCACAAAGCTCACGAAGGTAAGAAGGATGAAGAAATTCCTACAACAGAAAAAGATGAACTGCATGACATCGAGAAGAAACTTGATGAACAGAAAAAACAAAAAGACAGTATCATCAATGAGTATGCTGCAAGCAATAAGGTCGTACATCAGTTGATCGACTTGGCCTTATTACAGAACAACATGCTGAAAGGGGAAGCTCTGACAAACTTCGTAAAACGTAGTATTGACCTGATCTAAAAGCATTCTCTCTCAAAATATCTAACGCCGGATAAGGGCATCAGCCTTTTATCCGGTGTTTTTTTGTCTATACATACAATTTTCAATATCAATCTTCTATAAATTCTTCATCTTCTTTTGTCAAAAATATCATGAATTTTTTAAAAAATTTGTACGAAAGTAAGGAAGCTTTGTACAAATTTTCAAAAAACATCAGGTTCTTTTCCGGCAATGTTCTGATTCATCAAAATTATCTATAGCCAAATCTTCCTTAAAAGGACGCAATTTTTCCCTTTTTCTTGAATAGATAAGGAGTTTTTTTCTATCTTTGGTTTTATATCAAAAATAATTCTATTGATGAAAAAAGCATTATATATGTTCTTCCTGCTTTTTGTTCTGACATTCCAGATACAGGCACAAAAAGTTGGTCTTGTATTAAGTGGAGGCGGAGCAAAAGGCCTGACCCACATAGGTATCATCAGGGCATTAGAGGAAAATCACATTCCTATCGACTATATAGCCGGAACATCTATGGGAGCTATTGTGGGTTCGCTATATGCCATGGGGTATTCGCCCGATGATATGGAAAGATTACTGAAATCGGACAGTTTCAAACGATGGTATACGGGAAATATAGAGGAAAAATATATTTACTACTTCAAGAAAAACCCTCCTACTCCTGAATTCTTGAATATCAGGGTTTCTTTAAAAAATCCCCTGCACAAGGTAAAAACGCAGTTTCTTCCTTCCAGTGTAGTAGATCCGTTGCAAATGAACCTGGCCTTTCTCGAGCTCTTCGGTCAGGCTACTGCTGCATGCAACAATGACTTCAACCAGCTTTTTGTGCCTTTCAGATGTGTTGCTTCGGACGTATACAACAAAAGGCCGATGATATTTGAAAAAGGAGATCTGGGAGATGCTGTCCGGGCTTCCATGAGTTTCCCTGCCATGTTCAAACCCATAGAAATAGATTCGACACTGGTTTACGATGGAGGAATCTACAATAATTTCCCCGTAAATGTAATGGTAAACGATTTTCATCCGGATGTCATTATCGGAAGTGTAGTAAGTTCCAACCCGGGAAAGCCTCAGGAGGGAGATATCATGGGACAGCTGGAAAACATGATTATGCAAAAGACTGATTACTCTCTACCCGACTCATTGGGCATTTTGATGACTTTCAAGTACGATAATGTGAATCTGATGGATTTCGACCGCTTTGACGAACTCCACGACATCGGTTACAACCGTACCATACAGCTCATGGATTCTATTAAGGCACGTATCTCACGACGAATCAATTATCGTCAACTGGAGCTGAAACGTATTGCTTACAAGAAAAATATGCCAGAGCTGCGCTTTCGCGAAATCTCGATTACAGGCGGAAACGAGCAGCAAAAGAAATATATTCGCAAAGAGTTCCATTCATCGGATCACGAAATATTCTCTTTGGAAGACTTACGGAAAGGTTACTTCCGTCTGATGTCGGACAATATGATATCAGAAATCATTCCGCATGCAGTATACAATAAAGTTGATACAACGTTTACCCTACACTTAAAAGTAAAGATTGAAGATGACTTATCACTCCGTGTAGGAGGAAACGTAGGCTCAAACGGTGCCAACCAAATTTATGTAGGAGCTACCTACCACAACTTGAACAACTTCTCAAAAGAAGTTTCGCTAGACGGACAGTTAGGACAAATTTATAACAATTTGCAAATAGCAGGACGCATTGATTTCCCTACCCATATTCCAACATCCTTCCGCCTGGTAGGATCAATCTCTTCATTCGATTATTTTAAGCAAGAAAAACTTTTCTCAAAAGGTAATTCTCCTGTTTTCAATAAAAAGAAGGAGAATTTTGTCAAGCTGCTGGTTTCAATGCCTTTCCTTACACGCCAGAAAGCAGAATTCGGCATCGGAATCGGAAAAATACAAGACCTGTATTTCCAGAACAATGTCATTGACTTCAACAATGACAAAAATGATATCAGCAACTACACTATTTTCGGCGGTTCTGTGGCAATGGACGGAAATACACTAAACAGCAGACAATATGCCACAGCAGGACGCAGAGAGAGACTTGTGGCACATATATACACCGGAACGGAATCATATGAAGCAGGATCAACTCCAGACCCGTATAACGGTACATATAATTATGTCCAGTCCTGGCTTCAATTATCCTATGAAATGGAACGATATTATTCGCTTTCCTCCAAATTCGTATTGGGGAACTATATTCGCGCCTACTATTCTTCACGTAATTTCAGCCATAATTATACCGCAACCATGATGCAGGCAGGTGAATTCTCACCTACACCACATAGCAAGATTACGTATAATGAAGCTTTCCGTGCCAATCAGTTCATCGGAGCCGGTATAATGCCTATCTTCCAGATAACACCAGTCTTCCATGCCAGAGCTGAATTTTATGGCTTTGCTCCTATTTTTCCGATAATGCGTGACGAAGAATCGAAAGCATATTACGGTGAATTATTCAGCAAAATAGAATATATGGGAGAAATTTCACTTGTTGCCAAACTTCCATTCGGAGCGATAAGCGTTTACCTAAATCACTATAGCTCACCGTCAAACAACTGGAATCTTGGCATTACATTGGGCTGGCAGATATTTAATTCACGATTTATCGAATAAAAAACTTAAAAAAAGAGCGAAAATATTTGGAAGTTTAGCAGAAACTCTATACCTTTGCACCCGTTAAGAAAAAAGACATGGCCGCGTAGCTCAACTGAATAGAGTAGCTGAC
>UMLG01079672.1_pt1 | contig 19966 bp, 13 predicted proteins | sample 1966511 | NCBI WGS metagenome assembly UMLG01 (sample SAMEA4836195, study PRJEB28245) | human gut metagenome | biome: gut microbiome; material: fecal sample | place: Denmark | collected 2008
GTTCCCGTACCGGAATCCGGCGAGTTTTGCTATCGAAATAATATTGGTATAAACATTCCTGTAAATTTGCACCCTGCAAGCCGGCTGCATAGAGCTGCATAAATAGCATATAGTCTTCATAGCGAGCGATTTTCTCCATTACCGGATAACCGCTGACTTTTTCAAAACACCGCCGCCGAAATAGAATCGAACCATGTATAAACGGCGAATTAAACAAAAAATCCTGCTTTCGAGGGCGTTCCGGTCGTTTCCAGCAGCCGGAAACACCGCCCTCCGGCGTATACAAATCACAATTAGAGCCAACGAAATCCACATCCGCATGTGATTCCAGATAGGCAATCTGCTTTTCAAAACGGTCAGGTTTGGAAATGTCATCATCATCCTGCCGTGCAAGATATGCCCCCTTCGCCACAGATAAGCAGCGGTTCAACGTCCGAGCCAAGCCCAAATTGCGATCATTTTGCAGCAATCGAATCCGGCTGTCCTGAGCAGCAAGATTCTGCATCCAGAGCAAGGCTGCATTGGTCGAACCATCATCACACAAAATCAATTCCCAGTTAGGATAGGTCTGTTCTACAATCGAACGCACAGAGCGTTCCAACATCGAACGTTCCTTACAATTATAAACGCCCATCAATACGGAAATGAGCGGCTTTTTTTCTTCTGTCAATGTCCTCTCCTCCTGTTGACTGCGTGCCGAATCCAATCCCAGCAGACAAAATTCCAGTGATACCACCGTTTTCTGCGGATTTGACTGCACGCCAATGAACCATACACCCAGAACGGTTCTGCTTGTACCGATTCCACATGGTGAAAATGCTGTAGCACATGCTGCGACAACAGCCCCTGCTTCAATGCTGCTTCCTGTCCGGCAGATGCCAGCGGAAACGCATACATTTCACCCATATCATCGCAGAACTGAAACTGCCCGAATGCCTGTGCTTCTTCTGCTGTTGGTCGGAACAAGAGCCGCTGCAATAGCGATTCTGTTACATCTGCGAGCGGCAACGCTACAAAATCGGAAAACGAAACCTGCGGCAAAACCCGTTCTGTAAATGCCAGACAAATTCGCTCCTGCTGTTCTGCAAGAGCTGCATTTGCTTGGTCAACTGCTCCCATCGGCTTACAAATAGGAACTGCCTTGCCATCTTCTTGGATTGTATAGCCCATCGTTGTCCCATGCGGTGCAGCACACATACACTCATAGACATTATTATTAAATCGAATGACTTTTTTTAACGGCGTCAACGGGTCAAAATACCATGCCTCCCACGTTCCCTGTTTCGGCTCGGTATACAATCCGAAATAATACCCTTTCAGGTTGGGCAATGGTTTTCCTGCTCCCTGCAACAGTGTCATCAAACAATTCTGCATCGAGCCATTCCAACCGCTGTCTACAATGCCCAGCCGGACATCTCGCAGCAAGCCTGCCTGCTCCAGATAAGCCATAGCAGCCGTTTCGGCTGCCTGCGATTTTTCCTGTACAAAATTCCGATAAACGCTGCTTTTCCGCAACTGTTCTGCCAACGCAGTAAACGCCTGCACAGAAAGCGGCTTGTCACAATCTTCTGCCGGAATGGCACAATCTGCATAGACCTGCTGCTGTTCTTCTTCAGAAAGTGACAGCCGTTCCAACACATGACGAGGCGTTAAATTCGCTCCCCGTACCAACAGCAAATCATAGGCAGCTTCTCCCATGCGGTGATAAGCTGGCATTCGCAGTGCCATTCGAGAAACATAGAGGTATTGACAGTGAATCGGCAACGCATACTGTTCACAGAATCGCTTTGCGATCTCATAGAGAATGTGTCCATCCCGTGCTAAGAAATACAGCGTGTCCACCTGGTCGTGAATCGCCTGCTGCAAACACCACCAGACATAACTATATAAAACCGGAGCGGTTACAGCTCCGGTCAAGTCTGAAAATAAATCTCCTGTCTGCAATGCCGTTGCTGCCGCTGCAAACGGCGGAACTGCCTGCAACTTCTTGAAATAATCTGCATCCATTTTCACACCTCCTGTTCTGCGATTGCATTCTCTCATTACTTCCTCGTTATTATACCACGTTCTTTTCCAGAACGTCAAGGTTCTGTGAAATTCTTAAAGAAAATGACGAAAACCGCTGGATTTCTTCATCCAAAATATAGGGAAAGCATCCAACGATTTATGGAAAATCTGCCACCTGACTTTCAGACACTTTACGAACACCTTTCACGCAATTTCCATAAAGTTATGCGAAAATAGGAGCATAGAAACAAAGACAGCCTCTTCTCAAAAGAAAGGAAGATTTCATATGAGTAGCAGAGAACAAAACCGAGCCTGGGCGATGACCATGGCAGTTGCTGCCGTTCTCGCCTATACCACTGGCTGTACAGACAATAACAGTTCCAGTACCGCCGAATCCACACAAACCACTGCTGCTACTTCTGAACTGGAATCAGAATCCACGACAACCGATTCTGAACATTCAGAAAGCACCGTTGCAACACCGCTTTCCGATTCGGAACAGCGTGTGGACTATGATGATGACGACAAAACCAGTACTTATGATACATTTGATGCAGAAATCACGCTGAGCGGAACGACCGCAGACGTAACCGGCAACACCGATGCCGTTTCTGTTTCTGACCGCACTGTTACCATTCAGAATGGCGGTACATACCGGATTACTGGAACATGGAAAGACGGTCAGCTGCGAGTCACTGGCAGCGAAAAAGTAAAGCTGTATTTCGACGGCGTTTCCATTACCAATTCCAATGGTGCAGCATTATCCTGTGAAAACGAAAAACGCACCATTCTTTCCTTGGCAGCCAACACAGAAAATTTCCTCTCCGATGGTGCAAATTCAAATGTCACCACAGATGGAGAAACTGCTGCCCTCTTTACAGAAGATAAATTGACCATCAACGGCAGCGGTGCTTTGACCGTAACCGGCAATGCAGCAAATGGCATTGTCTGCCGGGATGATTTAAAAATTACAGATGGAACCATCTCCGTGACCGCTGCCAATAACGGCATCAAGGGCAAAGACAGCATTGGTATTTGCGGCGGCACGATTACCATAGATGCACAAAATGATGGCTTAAAGACAACAAAAGCAGATGACCCGGAACAGGGTTGGATTGCCATCAGCGGCGGTACACTCAACATTACCGCCAAAGGAGACGGCATTCAGGCAGAAACAGACTGCTACATTGACGGCGGTACGCTGAATGTCACAACAACGGGTGAAATTGCAGTCAGCACCTCGGACGACCAGCCGTTTGGAGGCGGTGGCTTCGGTGGCAGATTCGATAACGGACAATCGCCATTTGACAGACAAACACCACCGCAGGGCGGTAATCGTCCAGATGGGGCTGCACCCATGGAAAAGCCGGATGATGCAACTGGTTCTCAGCCAGCAGAAACCGCTTCGGCTGTTACAACCACCGCAACCACAACCAATACAGAAACAACTACAGACACGAACACAACGACAACTGCTGCGGAAGATGCCAGCAGCAAGGGTATCAAAGCCGGAAATGCACTGACCATTACAGGTGGAACGATTCAGGCAAACACAACTGACCACTGTATGCACAGCGGTGAAGCGTTTACCTGCTCCGGCGGCACGCTGGAGCTGAGTTCTTCCATGGCAAAGGGCATCAGCAGCCATGGTGATTTCGCAATCACAGATGGTTCAATTACGATTGACCAAGCAACCGAAGGCATCGAATCCAAGGCAGATATGAACTTAGCAGGCGGTACGATCCGCATTTTACAGGCAACCAATGATGGTCTGAACACGGGCGGCGGCACTGGTATGGGCATGGGCTTCCCGATGAGACAGCCAAACGGAAACCAGCCGGACGACCCATCTGCAACCACTACCACTACCGATGAAACCACCACTACAGAAACCGCAACCACAACGCTTTCCAGCACCGACACTGCCACAGATGCCGCAGAGGAAAGCCACGAACTGACCATTAGTGGCGGTACAATTTATATCTGTGCGGACGGAGACGGCATCGACTCCAACGGCAGTATTACCATGACTGGTGGAACAGTCTTTGTTTCTGGCCCAGTCAGCGGCGGCGATGGTGCGATTGACTTTGAAACCGATATGACCATGACAGGCGGTTCTATCTTGGCACTGTCCAGCCGTGGCATGATGGAATATCCCAGCACACAGTATTACTATACAACCAGCATTTCAGCCAATGCCGGCGACTTCATCGCTGTCTGTGATGCAGACGGCAACGTCCTGATGGGTATGCAGACACAAAAAGCGGTTTCCGATGTCGTTTATTACGGCGACCAGATGGACAACTGCCAGCTGATTGTAGACGGAACATATTCCGGCACACTCTCCGATGACGGAACTGCTACTGATGGCACGGTTTCCGGCGGAACAGTTGCAGATTCGTTCCAGTTGACAGACGGCAGCGAACAAAGCTCCGCTCCGGGCAACTTTGGCGGAAAAGACGGTACACCGCCGAACAACGGTGAAATGCCAACCTTTGCAGACGGCGAACAGCCAGAACCACCGCAAGGTGAATTTGGCAACGGACAACAAAACGGTGAAAATGGTGCACCAACACCGCCACAGGGCGGACAGCCGTCCGAAAACACGACTGCTTAACAATTGCTTTCTTCTTAATCTTTTTCCAAACCTTTCATATACATGCAAGAACAGACCGCTTGGGCAACCGAGGGTCTGTTTTTGTTTCACAAAATCCAGTTTACAGCTACAAAAGTTTCCACAAAAATCCTTGACTTTTTGGCATCCTCGTGGTAAACTAAAAGTAATCGCTTTTTTGTCGGCTGCCTGCCACAAAAAATCAAATGAATTTTATCACAAGGAAAGGAATGGGATTTTTGATGAAAAAAACAGGAATTGCCCTGCTCAGTGCAGCGGTTCTTGCCATCACCAGTGCAGCTTCTGCCTCCTCCGGCTTGTTCGGAACTGCGGAAGCTGCGGACACCACAAACTCCACTTACAACTACGGCGAAGCCTTACAGAAGTCGATGTTTTTCTATGAGGTACAGCAGTGCGGCGAACTGCCAGACTGGAACGAAGTCAGCTGGCGAGATGACTGCATGGTCAACGACTATATTCCGGGCGGCTGGTTCGATGCCGGCGACCACCTGAAATTCACACTGACCAACGCCTATGCTGCAACCATGCTGGGCTGGGGCTTGCTGGAATATCAGGATGGTGTTGAGAAAATCGGCGAACTGACTGAATATAAGAACAACCTTGCCTGGGCATTGGATTACGTTGCAAGCTGTGATTTGGGCGATGAAATCGTTTACATGATTGGCGATGGTGCATTCGACCATGTATGGTGGGGTTCTGCGGAAGTTTATATGCGGAAGTTCAAGCTGATGAAAGGCGAAGATGAACGGCCGTATTATACCTGCAATGATAGCTGTATTGAAGGACAGATGGCAGCGGCTCTTGCTGTTGGTTATCTCTGCTTCAAGGATTCCGACCCAGACCGTGCAGACAACTATCTGGCACACGCAAAGGCTTGCTTTGAACGGGCTGACAAGAATCGCTCCATCGGCGATGATACAAAAGAACACGATTATTATAAACCGAGCACATTCTATGATGACCTGTTCTTTGCTGCAAACTGGCTGTATCGGGCAACCGGTGAACAATCCTATCTGGATTTGTGCAAGACTGATTACATCCCGAATCTGGGCAAGGAAGAACAGTCCTCTGAACTGAAATACACTTGGGGTCACTGCTGGGACGACACCATGCAGGGTGGTATTTTGCTGTATGCAATGAATACTGGCGACAGCCAGTGGAAAGAACAGTTCCGGAAACATCTGGAATACTGGACAACGGGTTACGGCGGCAAGCAAATTGCACACACACCGGACGGTCTGGCATGGCTGTTCCAGTGGGGTTCTATGCGTCACGCAACCACTACTGCATTCCTGGCATATGTTGCAGCAGACGAACTGTTTGCAGACGATGCAGCCGCTGCAACAAAATACACCGATTTTGCAGATTCTACCATGAATTATGCATTCGGCGACAATGACCTTGATATGAGCTATGTTATCGGCATGGGCGACAAATATCCGCAGGCATGGCACCACAGAACATCTTCCGGTGCATGGAACGACAAGTGGAGCAACATCGGACAGACAGAGGGCGAAGATGCAAAGCCGCACGCACACACCTTGTATGGTGCACTGGTTGGCGGCCCCGACCAGACTGGTAAATACTCCGATAAAATCGGAGATTATCAATATACCGAAGTTGCCATTGACTACAACGCTGGCTATACCGCTGCACTCTGTGCAATGGTACAGAAATACGGCGGCAGCAGTGATCCGGATTTCCCACCGACTGAAACACCAAAGTGGACAGAATTTTTCATGCGGGCATCCATCAACCAGGCTGCTGGCAGCTATACCGAAATTAAGGCATTTGCGATGAACCACTCCGCATGGCCGGCAAGAGTCATTCCGAACCTCTCCTACAACTACTATTTCGACATCTCCGAACTGGTTGACGCTGGTTATTCCATTGACGATGTATCTGTCAGAATCGGCTATGACCAGCACGCTTCTGATGAGGGCAAGATGACCATTTCCGACCCGATTCACTATAAAGACAACATCTATTACGTCAAGCTTTCGTTTGCAGATGGCAGCGTTGTCATGCCGACCGGACAATCTGAACACCGTTCCGAATGCCAGTTCCGGATTTCCATTCCGGACAACATTCAAGGCGTTTGGGATGCTTCCAATGACTATTCGTTCCAGGGTCTGACACAGGGCGGCGAAGATGCGATGGTAGATACCCCGTATATGACCATGTATGATGGAGATACCTTGATTTGGGGTACAGAACCAGACGGTACAACACCGGACGACAACCCGACTACAACGACCACCACAACAGCTACAACCACGACGACCACCACAACAACGACAGTTACTACCACCGCCACCGCTGAAGCAACAGACGAAACAACCGCTGAAACCACAGAAGTAACAACTGCGGAAACCACAGAAATGACAACCGCAGCCACAACAGAAACCTCTGCAATCAACCCTGATATTCTCTATGGAGATGTTGATTTGGACGGTGCTGTATCTCTGACGGATGCAATCGTATTAAACAAGTATCTGGCTGGAATGGTTGTATTGTCTGATGCCGCACTGGCAAATGCAAACTGTTACTTGGATCCAGACAGCAACCTGAACGAAGAAGATACCACATACCTTATGCGGTTTGTCATTCGTTTGATTGATGACCTCCCATATATCCCAGAATAATCAAACATTTTCTTTTTGAAAATCCGCTGCTGAAAGTTCTCCGGAATCTTCCAGTAGCGGATTTTTTACAAAAAGGAAACTTCGCTTTTTCTCGAAATTTCCAAAATTCTATTGACGAAACTACAAAAAAGTAGTACAATGGTAGGGAACAATCAAATCATTGGAGGTTTTTCCTATGGCAAAGAAATTTATTGTAGAAACATCTGCAAGACACGTTCACCTGACCGCAGAAGCATTTGCAACCCTGTTCGGCGAAGGCAAGGAACTGACCGTTAAGAAAATGCTCTCTCAGCCGGGACAGTTCGCAAGTGAAGAACGGGTTACCATCGTAGGCCCGAAGAAGTCCCTGCCGAACGTTTCCATCCTTGGCCCGTTCCGGAAGGCAAATCAGGTAGAACTCTCTGCAACTGATGCTCGTTCCATCGGCATTGTTGCTCCGATTCGGGAATCTGGCGATGTTGCTGGTTCTGGTGCATGTAAGATCGTTGGTCCAGAAGGCGAAATCGAAATTTCTGAAGGTGTTATCGTTGCAAAGCGTCACATCCATTTGACTCCGGCAGACGCTGAAGAAATGGGCGTAAAAGATAAGGACGTTGTATGGGTTCGTCTGGATACAGACGGCAGAAAGGCAATCCTGGGCGATGTTGTTTGCCGTGTTTCTGATTCTTATGCACTGGCAATGCACATTGATACTGATGAATCCAATGCAGTATCTGCTCCGAGAGAACTGTACGGTGAAATCGTAACCGTAGACTAAGTACATAACAAAATTTTGTACAGAAAAATCCCCGTATCCTGCGGATATTTCCCAATGGATACGGGGTTTTTTGTTATGTGTATGATGATGTATCAGGATGTTAAAATCAACGGCAAATCTTCTTCCCGTAACCAATGCAGAATGTCCCACATCTGCGAATCTGGAACGGCAATGCATCCGGCGGTACTGGATGCCCCTGCGGTGCAGTGCAGGAAAATAGCTGAGCCTGCTCCGGGAACAATCGGGTCACAGTTATAATTCACCACCACGGCATAATGATAGCTACTTGCATAATCAATCAGATGTTCCGCACTGTTCCAATTAATTTCCGTTGTTTCCTGCCACTGATTATAGACCGGAGAAGCCGGGTCATCCACCCAATAACAATTCTCGTTCAACTGCCGATATGGAATGGATAAATCTGTAAGTGGGTCTGTTCCAAAGGCAAACCCCAACGAAAACAGCCCTTTTGGTGTGCAGGAAATTCCCTCCCGACTGTTTGCAGAAACGCCATTTGTTCCTACGCAGCCATTGGATACAAAATTCATCTGCCAGCCCTGTTCCCCTGCTGAAAATCCATAGACAACCGCAGAGCAGCCACTTGAAACCACAGCAATCAGCTGTTTGCTGTCCCCCAAATCAGAAAGTGGATAACCATTGTTTTCTAAAATGGTTGCTAACTCTGCACAAACTGGAATGGTTGTTGTTTCCATAGTGGTTGAAATAGTTGTTGCAGTGGTTGTGCTTGTCATACTTGTTGAAACAGTGGTCGTTTGCGTTTTCATCTCCAATTCTGTTGTAGTGGAATCTGTTTGCACACTGGAAACCTCTGTGGAATGCTGCGGTTCTTGTGCAGATTTCTGATACAGCAGAACCCCAAAGCATCCAATTCCAATCAGCAACAGCCCGATGACAATACTCAAAAGAACCAGAATTCGTTTTTGTTCCGATGTATTGGGACGTATCACAAAATCATCTCCCCTTTTTCTGTTAGCATAACACAACGCAAAAAATCTGTCAAGCAGGCCGCATTTGTCGAAAAAATCGCCGCTTTGCTTGCATTTCCCCCGCAGATATGCTATACTAATCATATTGATTTCACATTTTGAAAGGAGTATTCATGATTACTGTATCCAACGTCAGCCTCCAATTCGGTGGCGACACCCTCTTTAAGAACGTCAACCTGCAATTCAACGCCGGAAACTGCTATGGGGTCATCGGTGCAAACGGTGCTGGAAAATCCACGTTCCTGAAAATTCTATGCGGTGTCTTGCCACCCACAACCGGAGAAGTTACCATCCCGAAAGAACTCCGGATGAGCGTTTTGAAGCAAGACCACTTCGCCTATGATGCCTACACCGTTCTCGACACGGTGATTATGGGCAATGAACGGCTCTATGCCATCATACAGGAAAAAGATGCCCTGTATGCAAAGCCGGACTTCTCGGAAGAGGACGGCAACCATGCGGCGGAACTCGAAGCCGAATTTGCAGAACTGAACGGCTGGGAAGCGGAATCGGATGTTTCCAAGCTCCTGCAAGGACTGGGACTTTCCGAAGATTTGCTGTACCAGACCATGGGCGACCTCTCCGGTAACGAAAAGGTGAAAATCCTGCTCGCACAGGCACTGTTCGGCAATCCGGACATCATTCTCATGGACGAACCGACCAACCATTTGGACATTGATGCCATTACCTGGCTGGAGGACTTTCTTTCTGAATATTTCGGAACGGTCATTGTGGTTTCCCATGACCGCCATTTTTTGAATAACGTCTGCACCCACATTGTTGACATCGACTATACACAAATTAAAATGTATGTCGGCAACTATGAATTCTGGTATGAGTCCAGCCAGATGATGCAACGGATGATTCGCCAGCAAAACAAAAAGACCGAAGAAAAGATTAAGGAACTCAAAACCTTTATCGAGCGGTTCTCTGCCAACAAATCCAAATCCCGTCAGGCAACCTCCCGCCGGAAATTGCTGGACAACCTCACCGTGGAACAGCTGCCAGCCTCCAGCCGCCGCTATCCGTTTATCGGATTCGACATGGATCGGGAACTGGGAAAAGAAGTGTTACAGGTCAACGGCATTTCCAAAACCGTAGACGGTGTGAAACTGCTGAACAATGTCAGCTTTACCCTGAGCCGTACGGACAAAGTTGCCTTCATCGGTGAAAGTGAACAGGCAATTACCATGCTGTTCAAAATCCTAATGGAAGAAGAACAGCCAGACGAGGGAACATTTAAATGGGGCGTTTCCACTTCCACTTCCTACTTCCCTGTGGATAACTCTGTTTATTTCAACGACTGTGACCTTTCCATTCTGGATTGGATTCGGCAGTATTCCAAAACAGATGAAACTGAAACCTATCTCCGAGGCTTCCTCGGTAGAATGCTGTTCTCCGGCGATGATATTTATAAGCCGGTCAAGGTCTTGTCTGGTGGAGAAAAAGTCCGCTGCATGTTCTCTCGAATGATGCTGTATCATTCCAACGTATTGCTGTTAGACCGTCCGACCAACCATCTGGACTTGGAAAGCATTACGGCTGTAAACAACGGCTTGACCGCATTCAAGGGCGTTGTCATTCTGTCCTCACACGACCACGAAATTTTGCAGACGGTTGCAAACCGCATCATTGAAATCACACCAGACGGCTGTCTGGACAGACAAGGTACTTATGAAGAATTTCTGGACTGGAAAAAGGAAAACCAGAAATAAACCTGCCTCACCCCATCATCAACCGGAAAAATAAAGGAGTATCAATTTCATGAAATCCAACCTCATTTGTATGTTGATTACCATCGTTGCATACTTGATTTTAATGATCGTAGTCGGCATTCTCGCATCCAAAAAAAATAAAGACACCAGCGATTTCTACTTAGGCGGCAGAAAGCTGGGGCCAATCGTCACCGCCATGAGTGCGGAAGCCTCTGACATGAGCAGCTACTTGCTGATGGGCTTACCGGGGCTGGCACTGCTGACTGGGTTCGCCGATGTCGGCTGGACAGTCATCGGTCTGGCAATCGGTACATATCTCAACTGGCTATTCGTTGCAAAACGGCTGCGAATTTATTCTCAGCACAACGGCTCGATTACAATTCCAGACTTTTTCTCGAACCGCTATCACGATAACAAACATTTCCTGATGGGCATTTCTGCCATCATTATTCTGATTTTCTTTGTGCCATATACTGCATCTGGTTTTTCCGCCTGCGGAAAGCTGTTCCAGACGCTGTTCGGGATGAATTATCACGCTGCGATGATTTTAAGTGCTGTAATCATCATTGCCTATACCAGCATCGGCGGATTTTTGGCTGCTAGCACAACCGACCTGCTCCAGAGCATTATTATGACCGTTGCACTGGTCATGGTAGTTGTCTTTGGAATTGTCAAGGCTGGCGGTATTGACGTTGTCATGGAAAATGCAAAGGCTCTGCCGGGCTATCTTTCCTTCAACCACACCTATGATATTACAACCAATTCCGCAAAGCCGTACAGCATTCTGACCATCTGTTCCACCTTGGCTTGGGGACTGGGCTATTTCGGAATGCCGCATATTCTGCTGCGATTCATGGCAATTGAAGACAGCAGAAAAATCAAGACCTCCCGTAGAATTGCCTCTATCTGGGTGGTCATCTCCATGGGCATTGCCATTCTGATTGGTTTCATCGGAAAAACTCTGATGACCAACAGTACAATTTCCGTACTGGGCGACAATCCGGACAATTTCAGTGCAGAGTCTGAAACCGTTATCATGAAGATTGCAACGCTGATTAGTGAACATGGCATTCTGGCTGCATTGTTTGCCGGTCTGATTTTTGCCGGAATTCTTGCCTGCACGATGTCTACTTCAGACTCTCAGCTGCTGGCAGCATCCTCCAGTATGTCAGAAAACCTGCTGCAAGGCGTGTTCGGCATTAAGCTTTCGGAAAAGACTGCCATGCTGGCAGCACGTGCCGTTCTGCTGATTATCGCTGTGATTTCCATCGGTATCGCATGGAATCCGGACAGCTCTGTTTTCCATATCGTATCCTTTGCATGGGCTGGATTTGGTGCAACTTTTGGGCCTGTTATGCTGTGTGCCCTGTTCTGGAAGCGTTCCAACAAGTGGGGAGCTTTGGCTGGACTGGTTGCCGGCGGTATCATGGTATTTGTATGGAAGTTCCTCGTTCGTCCGCTGGGCGGAGCATGGGATTTATACGAACTGCTGCCAGCCTTTATTGTGGCTTTAGCTGCGATTATTATTGTTTCGCTGCTGACAAAAGCACCGGATAACGAACTGGTAGAAGAATTTGAAGCTGTTCAGGCAAAATGCAAACAGTAAAATCAATCATTCCATCATTTTAAAACACAAAACACCGCTGCGGAGGTTGCAATTCCATCCGCAACGGTGTTATTTTTATCGTTTTTCTGTTCTAATTAGTCAGCCAGCAACTGTTCTGCTGCTGCCAGCTTTGCACTGCATACAAAGACATCCATTGCCTTTTGCAGTTCTTCTTCGGTCGGGAATGTCGGAGAAATCCGGATGTTTTCATCTTCTGGATCTACGCCATACGGGAACGATGCTCCTGCACCCGTCAGAACGACACCAGCATCCTTACAAAGCTGTACAATCCGCTTTGCACAACCCTTCTGATTGAAGGAGATGAAGTAGCCGCCCTTTGGATTCGACCAATTTGCAATGCCCAAATCGCCCAGTTCCTTTTCCAGTGTGTTGACAACAATTGCAAACTTCGGAGCAATCAACGCCTTGTGCTTCTTCATGTGTTCCAGCAGATTTTCAAACTTACCGCCAAAGAACCGCAGATGCCGCAGCTGATTCATCTTATCAAAACCAATCGTTGCAAAGCCCAAGGACTTCTTCAGGCTTGCCAAGTTTCTTTCGCTGGCTGCCATCACTGCAATTCCGCTGCCCGGGAACGTGATTTTAGAAGTGGATGCGAACATATAGCAAATATCTTCGTTGCCAACCTTCTTTGCTTCTTCCAGCAGGTTTGCCTGTACCGGCGGATTGTCAACCAGATGGTGTACACAATATGCATTATCCCAGAAAATCCGGAAATCTGCTGCCTTCGGCTTCAGTGCTGCAAACCGCTTTACCACTTCATCGCTATATACAACCCCGCCCGGATTGGAGTACATCGGCACACACCAGATTCCCTTGATGCTGTCATCTTCTGCAACCAGCTTTTCTACAATGTCCATATCAGGGCCATCTTCGTTCATCGGCACATTGATCAGTTCCATGCCAAAGAACTGCGTTACTGCAAAATGGCGGTCATATCCCGGAACCGGACACAGGAACTTCACATGATCCAGTTTGCCCCATGGTGTGCCACCCAAAACACCGTTGGTCATTGCAACAGACATTACCCAGTACATAATGTTCAGGCTGGAGTTTCCGTATACAATAATTTCTTCCGGCTTTACGCCCAGCATCGGTGCAAAGAATGCCTTTGTTTCCGGCAGTCCATCCAGAACCCCATAGTTCCGGCAGTCCAGACCGTTTTCAGCCCGATAATCGCCCTTCTTCAGGCAATCCATCATATCCATGCTCAGTTCCAACTGTGCTGGTGCTGGCTTCCCTCTGGACATATCCAGTTTCAGATTTTCTGCCTGAAACTGCTTGTATGCCTGCTGACATTCTGCCTGAAATGCCTCCAACTCTGTACGACTTTTTTCCTGTAATCTCATTGTTTGCGTGTGAATTCCCATCCGGAAATTCTACTCCTTTCTGCAATCTTCCATGTGCACGGTTTTTGTCGAACCCTGCAAATTTGCTACGGTCTTATTATAACATATCTTTCTCTCGCTTGCAAGTGTTCGTGTAGAAAAAACAAAAATTTTAAAAAAAGAGAAAACAGCAGGTCTGTTTTCCAGCAAATCGACTGTTTTCTCTATGAAATCTTATTTTTACTCCGATGTTTTTTGTTCTTCTGCGGTACAAAGCTTAAAAATACCGCCGTCCAATGCATAAAACACACCGCCTGCATACTGACATTTTTCTGTCAAATCCCCGCAGGATAACTTTGCAGCCAACTCTGGCTTCATATACTGCTCCGCATACCGATAAATTTCCTGCCAGTGCGGCAAGGTAAAATCAGGGCGATACAAATAAAGCTGCTCAATCGGATACATCACCAGAATGCTACTCCAGAACTGGCAGAACTGCTGCATCATCTCTTCCATCAAGTCTGACAAAATCGGGTCAAAGTCCTTACCCTCTGCACAAGCTGCGGTAAACAAATCCGGCAGTGTCATTGTTTCCAGCTTTCCGCCTGTCAAGTCATACAAGACTGGCGTTTGCTCCGCACTATAATACGGCTTCACTCGCTGCTGCAATGCAACTGGCGTCAGCAAGTCGCCCACAGTTTGATTTGGAGAAAGCGGCAATCCCTGCATAGAAATCGGCTTACCATTCAAGCACGCCATAGCGTGCGAGCGACAGACGATAGAAACGTAATAATCCGCCCCATCTGCACAGAATAACGCAACAATTTCCTGCTTTGGTTTCTGATACAGGCAATACAGTGCCATAGATGGCAGTGCATTTCCCCAGAAAACCGGAACGTGCAGGGCATCTGTTAATATCTGCTGCAATTCTGTCATTTGTTGTTTCTGCCTAGTTGCATCCGGAAAGAAGTGCTGCAAGACGCTGGGCATCAACCCAACACCCAAGCCCAAAATCTGCGATTCCTCAATATAGTTGCTCTTCAAAATCTGGCGAACCGTTATAATCATTTGTTCCTGCACAGATACCCATGAAGCCTGCAGCACTGGAAACGGAATGCACTGCTTTTCTAGCGTATTCATGCCCAAGGTTGTCAGTCCAACCACCAAATGATTTCCCTGAATGGAAATACCAATCAGCAGCCAACGAGAAGGATGCACATCCATCAATAATTTTCTTCTGCCTTTTCCCCCCGAGGTTGGACATGTTCCGATGTCTTCTAAAACGCCCTTTTCCATCATCTCATGAATCAGCAGCGTCACGGATGCTCTTGTCATATGCAGTTTGTTGGCAATCTCCACACGAGAAATTGCTCCGTATTGCTGAATCAGCTGCAATACCTGCAAATACATCCACTTTCGTTCCATCTGTCGGTCAATGACTGGTTTCCACATTGCGGATTCGCTCCCCCTCAATTCACAATTTCCTTTCTTTCTATTGATGCAATCTTTTATCGATTTAAATCAATACTATTATTTTAACAATTTCAACCGGATTTTGCAAGTTTCTGTAGGGGCTTTCTGATGAAAATTTACATATTATTGAAAAAAGGGAAAATGTTCATGTTTGCTCCGCTCTTTTTAAGTTAACATACTGAAAATCTGAATTAATAGTGGCATGGTTGCCATAGAGAGAATCGTTGTTGCTGCAAAAATCTGAGAAGCATAAATATCATTTAAGCCATGTACTTGACATTGCAGTGTACACATTGCAGCAGCCGGTGCAGCTGTCAGCAGCAAAACAACCGTCCGCACTTCCATGGATACAAATGGCAGGCAGAGGCACATTGCCATAACTGCCAGCGGAATCACCAGCAATTTCACGAAGCTGACCCAATAAATCCGCTTTGTACGCAATGCTCCCAGCAAATTCGCCTGTGCCACGCTGACACCCGATGCAATCATCGCAAGCGGTGTGTTCAAGTCGGAAATATAACCCATGGTATCCATCAGCAAGCCTGGAATCGGAAGCTGTACAAAATACAGGATCAATCCAATGGCGATACCGATGACCGTTGGCGAACGCAACACTTTCAATGCCTTTTTGAAATCCTTGGTCTGTGTCAGCTGCATGACACCGTGTGTCCACGAAAACAAGAAGAAAATCGTCAGGAACGCAGTGACATAGAAAACGCCCTCTGCCCCGAACAGTGCACTTGCCAGCGGAATGCCCATGAAGCCGCAGTTGCTGTATGTTGCAGAAAATCGCTCGATCGGTGCTAACTTTCCGGCAGATTTTTCTCGGAAACACAACATGGAAATCAAAATGGCGATGACATAGGAAGCTGCCGCCAGCACAAACGTCAGCAACAAATTCACAACCAAACGGGAATCATATTCCTCCTCTAAGTAAGCATGCACGATGATGACTGGCGTTACAATTTCCAACACGACATTGGAAAGCTGCTTGCCGCCCTCTCGGCTGACAATGCCCGTGTAGTATGCAATCATTCCGACCACATTCAGAATGAGCATAATAATTGCCTGCTGTAAAATAATTCCTGCCATATGTTCGTACTCCTTTTTTTTGACAGCCGAACGACTGCCATTCTCCAAAATAAGAACCGCCCGTTTGATGGTGGAGAAACAGGCGGTCACTTCCTTGATAGTATAGCATGGTGGTTTTTAGATTTTATAGATTTTGTATAAACATTGGTTGAATTTGCAATCCGCCCAAAGCCGCTGCAACGGTGTCTGGAATCTGGGTAAAATCTGCCACCAACGAGGATGGTTTCTTGATGGGGGCATCCTGCCGCAGCGGTACGAAATAATAATTTTTCGTATTCAACAGCAAGCCCAGATTTTTCGCCGATGCCCGCAAAGCGTCATTTGTTGCGAGTGCCAAAATAATTGGCTTTTCGTTCCGCAGCATGGATTTCACCGCCATGGTGACGGTGGTATCTGTGATGCCCATCGCCAGTTTTGCCATGGTATTGGCGGTGCAAGGGGCAACAAGCAACGCATCCAAGCGGTCTTTTGGCCCTAACGGTTCCACATCTGAAATCGTCAACAGAGCAGGTTTTCCACAAATCTGCTCCAATTTTTTTCGTTGTTCCACAGCTTTCCCAAAACGGGTATCAATGCTAGCGGCATGTTCTGAGAAAATCGGCGTTAAGCTGTAACCTGCCGCCACCAGTCGTTCTGCCTCTGCAAACGCAGCAGAAAAAGTGCAAAACGACCCTGTTACCGCAAATCCAATGCGTTTACCAATTGTTTCCTTCATCTGCGAGTCCCCTCTCCTGTAAAATATGGAAGATGGTTTTCGCAATGATTGCTCCAGCGGTTTTCGGTGCAGTGATTCCCGGCAGCCCCAACGCCCAGACTACCTGACGATGCAGGCGTTTTGCAGCATCAAAATCCGTTCCGCCCGGTTTCGATGCCAGGTCAATCACCAGTGCATCTGGTTTCATGTTGGACAGGGCTGTTTCGTCCAGCATCAGGACTGGAACGGTGTTGCAGAACCAGTCAAATTTCCCTGCACGGGCAGCAATTTCAGACGGATGCATCCATTTCAGACCATTTGCAGCACAGCGTTCCGCATCTTTGCAACTGCGAGCCGCAACGGTGACATCTGCTTTCAAGCCCTGCAAACGCTCCGCCATGATTGTTCCGATTCTGCCGTAGCCGATGACGAGAACAGAGCTGCCGCAGAGTACTGTTTCCCGTTCTGAGATGGCAATTTGAATTGCTCCCTCTACAGTTGGAACGGCATTTGCCAGACAGAGTTCCTCCCGCTGAAAATAATCGCAAAAACACAGTTCTTGTTCTTGACACATCCGGCAAACAGCTTCGGGGAGTACGCCGCCGCACACCAGACCGCCTTTTTTCACATGGGACAGCAGTTCGGGCAGCGACAAGTTCCCATTTTGGGACGGCACAGATTCGGCTGTCGTGTGAATGGGCAGGATGAGAACATCAAATTCCGGTAATTCTTCAGAATCTGACTGAGAAAATCCGATTGTCGTCACGGAAAGCTGCGGCGACTCGGCAAGTTTTTGGGCGGCATATTGTTGACGGCGGTCGCCGCCAGCCACCAAAATTTGCAGCAATTGTTGCATCTTGCATTCCCTCCTTTTGTTCCGGATTTTCGCCCATTCTCAAAGAATGGGTGTACTTCATTTTATGCAGACAGGAGAAAAGGGGTGAACAAAAAGGGCACACTTCTTGCGAAGTATGCCCTCTTGTTTCCGCAATCCAAATTCTTTACTTGTAAAGATTTTGTCCAATCCCACTTGTAATTGAATGGATGACTTCCTTAAATTTTATCTGTTTTCTTCGGAAGATGATTCGGAATCAGAGATTCTTACTTTCTCTTCTTGGAAACCAGAGCAACACCGCCGATTACTGCGATTGCTGCAACAGCACCTGCAACCGGAATCATGCTGCCGGTCTGCGGAGAGCTGGTAGAACCAGTTGTCTTCTTCTTAGTGGTCTGCTGAGCTGCCTTCGTTGTGGTGGTCTTAGTTACGCCAGTACCGCCAGTAACGTTGGTAGCACTGGTGTTACCAGTATCCTTGGTGTCTTCTGTGCCGCTAACTTTGCTTGTAGCAGTTGTAGTAGCGGTTGTAGTTGTAGTGGTCGGCTTAGCAGTAGAGGTTGTAGTAGTTGTTGTGGTTGTCGGCTTAGCAGTTGTGGTAGTTGTGGTGGTAGTAGCCTTTGTGGTGGTAGTTGTGGTGGTAGTTGTAGTAGTAGTGGTTGTAGTAGCTTCAGTTGTGGTGGTAACTGGACCATCAATCTTGATGTAACCCTGATTCGGAGCAGCAACTACAGCTTCATCACCATGGGTAATGGTAGCCTTGTAAGCACCATCATAAGAGGTTTCAAGACCATTGATATAGTAAATATCACCAGGCTGAGCACTTTCTGTTACCTGGAATGTGATGTTAATAATCGGATTTTCACTGGTTACGAAGGTCTTTTCATTGCCCTTCGGAACAGTGGTATAAGCAATCCATCCGCCGATACCAGCCGGATTCAGCTGGAAACCGGAATCTGTAACAGAAACACCAGTCAGCATAGCATCAATAATGCCCTGACCAGCTGCATTGCTTGCAAAAGTGAGTTCATCTGTACTCCATTCCAAACCAAATGCCAGGGAATCCCAGCCATCGCCGCCATAAACGCTAACCGGAACAGTTACCTGATAATTGTCTGCCTTCAGCTGATCCAATGTAACAGTAACCTGTCCAATAGAAGCTGCGTTCAATGCCTGTGCTGGAACAGCAGTGAAAACAGCGGCAGAAGTAGCAACTACTGCTGCTGCGGAAACAGCTGCCAGTGCCTTCTTAAATGTACTTTTCATTTTTCTATTTTCCTTTCAAATATAAATTATGCGGTGTCCGGTGTCCCAGACACCGCACTTTTGCCTAACCTGTAAACTTTAAAAACTTAGCCTTCGTACCAGATAGAATCTTCCAAAGACTTCAAAGACGGAACTACATCCGGCCATGTCGGTTCCTGACCTGCTGCACTCTTTGCATAGTAAGTCAGAACATAGATACCATCCTGTGTTGTAATCAGCTTATTACCGCTGTTTACACCTTCCTTGGATTCTGTATCTATATCAGCCAAGAAGAATGCAAATTTATTCAGATTTTCATCTTCATTAAACATAACATTTTCCTGACCTGCTGCAACTCTTGCATAATAAGTCAAAATTGCAACATCATCCGGAACATCCAACAGACCGTTCAAGTCTGCATCGCCCTTAACGCCAATGTATACAGTCGGATTTACCGGAGCTGCAACCGGTTCAGCATCTGCCTTTGTCGGATCAGTGAAGTAAGCGTTTACTTCTGTTACACAGTAAGCCTTGCCTTCTGCATCGAAGATTTCCTTCGGTGTGATCTTATCGAGGGTAACTGCACCTGCTTCCAGAGCATCAAAGTGTGTACCTTCTTCATCCACGATATCGAACTTGCTGAACAAGTCAGACGGCTTCAGTTCCCGTTCATCTACGGAGAAGTAGAAGTTTGCCGGGTTTACTTCCACTTCCAGTGTGGTTGTACCAACTGGAGTAATTGTACCAGTTGTGGTAGTCGTTGTGGTTTCGCTATCACCAGTGCCAGTTGTTGTTGTGGTAGTTTCACCGCTTACATCAGTTGTGCCGCCAGATACATCAGTGGTTGTAACACCGCTAACATCTGTTGTTGTAGCACCGCTAACGTCTGTGGTTGTAGCACCGCTAA
>UMLG01024527.1_pt1 | contig 19898 bp, 10 predicted proteins | sample 1966511 | NCBI WGS metagenome assembly UMLG01 (sample SAMEA4836195, study PRJEB28245) | human gut metagenome | biome: gut microbiome; material: fecal sample | place: Denmark | collected 2008
TATGTATATGTGATTAATAAGCATTTTCCTCATTGTGCCTCAGCATGTTCAGGAGCGTGCGCCACATGATGCGGAGGTCGAGCCCGAAACTCCAGTTTTCCACGTACCAGATGTCGGCCTTCACGCGGTTCTCCATCTGGTCCAGTGTTTTCGTCTCGCCGCGGAAGCCCTGCACCTGTGCCCATCCCGTGATGCCGGGTTTTACCAGATGGCGCACCATGTAACGGCGGATCAGGCGCGAGTATTCCTGCGTATGGAGCAGCATGTGCGGGCGCGGCCCTACGAGGCTCATGTCGCCTTTGAACACATTGATGAATTGCGGCAACTCGTCGATGTTGGTTTTACGCATCAGGTTGCCGAATTTGAATTTGCGCGGGTCGTTCTTGGTGGCTTGTATGCGGTCGCTGTCTTTGTTGACGTGCATGCTTCTGAACTTCAGGCAATAGAACTCTTTTCCGTCCAGTCCGTTCCGCTTTTGTTTAAAGAGAATCGGCCCCGGACTTTGTATTTTGATGATGATACCTGCAATGAGGTACACAATCGGAAATACGGTGAGCAGAAATAGTCCGGATGTCAAAATATCGAAAAGTCGTTTGACCCCGCGGTTCACCGGGTCTTGCAGCGGCTCGTTTCGTACGCTCAGCAGCATGGTACTGCCTAAATGCGACAATTCCATGCGTTTGGTCAGGAACTCCATGAATACGGGCAGGGCGTAGAAACGAATCATGTGGTCTTCGCAATAACGGAATATCTCGTCCGTTTCTGCTGTATAGTCGGTGTCGGGCACCATGTATAAGTCTGTCACCTCCTGGTGTTGACGCAAGTAACTCATCACCATCCGCCGGTCTCCCAGATTTTTCAGTTGCATGTCTTCCGGCAGTTCTTTACGGGTGAAGATGCCTAAAATCTTGAATCCAAGACTATGGTCGTTCAGCGTATGGTAAATATCTTCTAAGTTCCACGGATGTCCCACCAATATGACGTAGCGTTGGTTATGCCCTTTCGAACGGCTGTGTTTCAGGATATTGTGCACGATAGTTCGCTCCGCATACAGCAGGCAGAAGAAAAAAGAGGCCCCCATGAGCAGTTCTTCGCCGGCCACGTTCATCCGCCGTATCAGACTGATAGCTGCTATCATGAACAGTGTTTGCAGACATACGGTATAAACCGAACGTCCCAAAATGTCGTTGCCGTAAACCATACGTTTCAGGAATACGGGCGGAGCTATATAAAAGGTAGGGAATATCGTCAGAGCGCCGATGAGCAATTCTGTTTTCAGGGCGTATGGAAAGCTGAAAGCCAGTGCGAAACTGTGGGTCAACGCAAAGGCAAACCAATAACTGACCATCAGCAATATAATATCGTTGCAGATGATGGCGGATTTTACAATGCCGGATTCTTCCAGATTCTTAATTTTCATATTTTATCTCTTCGAAAGGTTGGTTACGTGACTGCGAATGTATATATTTTTAGGGAATCCTACAATAATATATTGTTTTTAAATTGATTGAAAATTAAAAAAGCCCGAAATAAAGAACTATTTCGTTTATTTATTTGGAATGTATGTCAAAGATTTCTAATTTTGTGGCTTGAATGGAAATAATCAGAGAATAATTAGAAATAATATGCCCAACAAAACTTTTCAAACAAACGATGCTGTAGAAGAACAAAGTTCCGATTTTAATTATCGTGAGATATTGGATGCGGTCATTTTGCATTGGCATTGGTTTGCCATATCCATTGTCGGTTGTCTTTTCATTGCCTTTTTGTATCTGAGATATAAAGCTCCGGTCTATTCAACCGGGGCAGAGGTCTTGATAAAGGAGGATGACCCTTATAAAAGTCGTATGAGCGGGAACGGATTAGCCGACTTTTCGCAATTGGGAATCCTGACGAACAGTAATGGTTTCGACAATGAAGTGGAAATCTTGAGCAGCAAGACGTTGGCCCGGAGAGCCGTGACCAACCTGAAGCTTTATGTCCGTTATGCGTTCGACGGTACGGTGCGTGATGAGGAGCTTTACCGTACGTCTCCCATTTTGGCCGATATGTCTTCGGTGGACTTGGATACGCTGTCCATGCCGGTGTTTTTGGAAATCAAACCCTTGCAGGAGGGGGGCTATCACATAGAAGGCGAGGCGTTGGAGGAGCGTTTTGAAGCCAATGTCAAGACGCTTCCGGTAAGGGTGAAGACCTTGTCCGGATGGGTGTCTTTGCGGCCTAACCCCGATCCTACCTGTGTGTTTGATGACCGTTCACTGAAGGTTTACATTTATCGTCCGACGCTTATGGCAGAGGCTTTTCTGGAGGCTACTTCCATTGAACCTATCAGCAAGATGACGACGATAGCCCGTATCACGAAGAACGATACGCAACGTCAGCGGGCGGAAGATTATATGAACGAGTTGATTCGCGTGTATAATGAGGATGCCAACGAGGTGAAGAATGAGGTGGCTCTCAAGACGGAAGCCTTTGTCAACAAACGTATCAAGATTATCGATGCGGAACTGGGTACGACCGAGTCGGATTTGGAAATGTACAAAAAAAGGAACCAGTTGGTAGATTTGATGTCGGATGCCGAGGCTGCTTATAAAGGTATAGAGAATTATCAGACGCAGCAGATTGAGTTGCAGACACAGATGCTTCTGGTGAAATCGTTAAAGGAATATGTTGAAAATCCGACCAATTATATGGAGGTCATTCCGGCGAATCTCGGACTGACCGACCAGGGGCTGAATAGCATTATCGCAGAGTATAACGCTAAGGTGGTAGACCGTAAACGCTTGCTGAAAACGGCACCGGAATCTTCGCCCGTAGTGGTCTCGGCTACGAATGCCATTGCTTCCCTTTATCCGGGCATCCGCCATTCTCTTTCTACTGTGTATGACAACTTGCGGGTGCAGAAACGGAATGTGGATGAACAGTACGACTTGTTCGTCGGACGGCTTTCCAATGCGCCTACGCAGGAGCGTGTGCTTTCCGATATAGGCCGTCAGCAGTCTGTAAAGGCGGCACTTTATCAGATATTGTTGCAGAAGCGCGAGGAGAACGCCATTTCTTTGGCCTCCACGGTGGACAAGGCGCAGGTTATCGACGCGCCGGAAAGTACTATCCGTCCTATTTCTCCGAAAAAGAAACTGGTGGCGCTTATCGCTTTGGTGATAGGGATAGCCATTCCGGCCGGACTGATATACTTGCTGAACTTGTTGCGTTATCGCATCGAAGGACGTAATGATATTGAAAAGCTGACCGATTTGGCCGTCTTGAGCGATATTTTCGTGGCCGGGGAATTGAAGGACGGAAAAAGTGCGATTGTCGTGCGGGAGAATACCAACGACATGATGGAGGAAACGTTCCGTTGCCTGCGTACCAATTTAGGCTTTGTCATGAAGAAGAGCGAAAAGGTACTCTTGTGCACGTCGGTGATACCTGGTGAAGGAAAGACTTTCGTGTCAACCAATCTGGCCATGAGTATGGCTTTGATGGGGCGCAAAGTCTTGGTGGTCGGATTGGATATCCGTAAGCCGCGATTGGCCAAGTTGTTCGGTCTGGTCACGGGGCATCATGGGCTGACGACTTATTTGGTCGGGGAAGACAGTTCGGACGGATTTTTGCGTGAGCAGATATTCAATTCCGGCATGCATGCCAATCTGGACGTATTGCCTGTGGGTTTGATTCCGCCTAATCCCGGTGAACTGATTACTTCGGAACGTTTGGATGATGCTTTTGCACGTTTCCGTGAATGGTATGACATGGTGATTGTCGATACTCCGCCTGTCGGTCTGGTGAGCGATACCTTATTGTTAGGGCGTTTGGCTGATGCAACTCTTATTGTGTGCCGGTGTGATTATTCTCTCAAACGTAATTTCAATATCGTGAATACGATTCATCAGGAAGGAAAATTGCCGAAGATGAACTTGGTGCTTAACGGGGTAGACTTGCAACAGCGCAAGTATGGTTATTACTACGGTTACGGTAATTATGGCCGTTACGGCCGTTACGGTTCTTATGGCAGCTATGGCGGTTATGGTAATTATGGCGGTTACGGTAAGGAGTCACACGCTAGTAAATCAAAATCCCGGCACGGAAGCAGTCGTTATCTCCGTGAGGACCATTTTGATGATAAGGATTGATACCTTTTTTATATATAGGGTACGGAAAGAAAAAGGGATGGAGGTTAAAACCACCATCTCTTTTTCTTCTTTTGTGCCACGGGTTGGTCTTCTTCCCATTCTTCCTGTAACAGTTGCGCCATGCTTTTCTTTTCTTTGATCATCCGGTAGATGGTACCCCAGTCCGGAAGTCCGCCCAAGTTGCGGTCGTCGATGAACAAGTCTGCTTTCAGCTTGCGGCTGTAATGTCGGTTTTTGTCGGTGTCCTCTTCCGGAAAGTCCTTGTTTACGGCATAAAACTCTACTCCTCTTTGGCGGCACCATTCTACGGCCTCGTCCAACAAACGCCCTTCCCGTACGCTCCATAAGATGAGTTGGTGGCGGTCTTCGATGAGCTTTTTCAATGTTTCTACTGCAAAGGGAATCTCACGTCCGATTTCAGGGTAACGGTGTTCTACGATGGTTCCGTCGAAGTCTACGGCTATGATCATATTCGTCAATTTAAATTGTTTTTGGTGGCAAAGATAGTTTTTTTCCGGGTAAAACGAAAAAAAGTTTCTTCCCTTTGTGCTTTTTCGCGCCTTTGTTCGTAAACCGTGTAAAGAGTCAAAGGAAGACTATACATTAATCTTTAAAAACGTAGAGAAATGAAGAACAGAATCCTTGCAGCCATGGCATTGTGCTGCGCTACTTCTTCAACGATGCCTCTGTGGGCCGCCGAGTATGGCGACCCCACTATTGTTACAGTGGAACCCAATCTTGCAACCGACGGGACGGGAGGGGGAAAGTATTACATCTATCATGTGGCTACCCGGAAGTTTATTGCAGCCGGTAATGCTTCCGGCACGCAACTGAGCGTGGATTCCATCGGGCAGGAAATAACCATGGCTTACGGGGAAGAACGTCCGCCATTATTGGTACAGGAACCGAAGGTGCCGGGCAAAGGTTGGATTTTTAACATGCTGGACGGGCCGTCCAACGGCAACCGTTTTCATGAGATTTATGTGACCGGTACTGCAAGTGCATACGTGGATTGCGGGTCGGACGGCCATACCTTGTGGCAAATCCAAAAGCAGGAAAATGGTTATTATGCGATAAAGATTGTGGACCAGGATCCCGATTTCGGGACGGTTTCCGGCAATGCGGTGACGATGAACGGTGTGTGGGGCGTGAATCCCGGCAGCACGGTGGTGTATCCTTTTGCCGATAAGGAACAGGGCGGTTTTGATAAGGTTGAGACCGATTGGGCGTTTGTTACGCCCGAAGCTTATTTTGTTTATCAGGCTAAAAAGGCTTTGCAGGCCCAATTGGAGTTTGCCGGCGAGAACGGTTATACGGATGTGGCAGGATATGTGGCGCTTTACGAAAAAACAGATGCCACAGCTGAAGAGTTGGAAAGTGCGGCGGATGAATTGCAACAGGCCGTGACCGACCAAATGGGAGCCGGGGCTTCCGAAGAGAATCCCAAGTTTACCGATTTGTTGGCCAATCCTTCGTTTGATGCGGGCAATGGAGGTTGGATTGAAGATGGTGGTTCTCCAGCATTAGGGCATCAGAAGAATGACAAATACCAGGACCCGGATGATGAATCTGTGGTAATGGACCAGTTCTGCGAGAAGTGGACCAAACCGGGAGGAACCAGTGCCATACATCTTTATCAGAGGTTTGGGAACATGCCTTCCGGCCGTTACCGTTTGTCGGCCGTGACTTTGGGTTACAATCAAAGTAATTTGAACGATATCCCCCGGGGGCTGTATCTCTTTGCTGATGCGTCGAAATATGACGAGAAGTTCAGGGCCGAGGCGCATACGGTGAAATTTTATGGTATAAATAATGGTACGCCGGGCGGTGCCGACGTGCCTGCACCGCGTAAGGTCGTATTGGAGTTTTATTCCCGCGGCGGTGATTTGACGCTTGGCTTTATGACCGAAAACACCAATTGCAACTGGTTTGGTATAGACAATGTGAAGCTCGAATATATGGGTAGCGAAGGCGGATTGGCTGCCGAATTGGCTCGCACGGTAAAAAGTGCAGAGGCTTATTTGCAGGAACAGATAGGAGCCAATGCGCACTTCTCGGCATCGGGCAAGGCGAAGTATGAAGAAGTCTTGGCCTATGCCGAAGAAGCTGCCGGCAATGCCGGACTGACAGATGACGATTGGGCTGCCGCAATCCGGATGGTGAATGCCCGAAAGGATTCCTTGGCTGTGGATATTGCTACTTATAAAAAACTGAACGACGTGGTGATTCCGGCGTTGGAAAACAAACTTACCGACAGTCCTTACAGTGAGGTAGGCTTGCCTTCTTATGAGGATTACTTGGACAAACTCTACCGGGCCTATGACGATGGTTCGATGGCTCCGGCGGAAATAGACGGAGCTGAGGCATACGCCGAAAAGCTGTTTAAGCAAGATGTGGCCGACATGATGGAGAGTGGGGCTACTGACAATGTGACAGGTCTGTTGGTCAACCCGAGCTTTGCAAAGAGCAATGACGGATGGACCAAGACGGGAAACGGCGACTTTAAGAACGAAGGTACGGAAATGACCGAAGTCTGGAATGGCCGGGATTGGGAGGTTTATCAGGACATGACCGGTTTGCCCGAAGGGTTCTATAAAATCACCATGCAAGGCTTCTATAGCCCGAGTTCTCCGACCACGTCCGTATGGCATGGGGCTTGGGGGCTTGAAGGAGACGAAGTGAATAAGGTGAAGGCTTCCGTATTCGGGAATGAAGCCTCTGCCTTACTCCATCATATCGCCGATTTCCCGCGTAACGACAAAATGACAGAAGGAGGTTGGGAGCAGGTTACCGGTACGGCCGATGATAACCTGAATGGCAAATGGCTCCCCACCGATAAAGCTTCATCCCAAGCCTTTTTTAAAGAAAATGCGGAGAATTATCTCAATACCGTCAGTTGCTATGTAGGCGAGGACGGCAAGCTCCGTGTGGGAGTGAAGTTGGCCGGTGTGACCATCAATGAATCATGGGTGACGATGGATAACTTCCAGGTGCTTTATTTGGGATTGGACAATCAGGAAGGTGCAGTGGCAGCCTTACAGGCTAAAATAGATGAAGCCAGACAGGTGGGAGCTGACGGGAGCCTGATACCGTTGGATGTGCAGGAGCTTTTGCAGACTTCTGTTTTGGAAGCGGAAGAAGTTATAAAAGGTGAGATTTCCGGTTTGTTGTTCAAAGAAACCATGACCTCGTTGTCAGCCGCTATAGAACAAGGTCATACATCCATCGAACTTTTGAATAAAATAGACCGTCAAGTGACCCGGTATGATCAGGAATATAATGATGGGGTTTACGATTCGTATGACCAGGATGATGTAGACGCGCTTTTGAATATTGTTTATGAAGTTATGGATTTCATCGACGGCGGTTCATTCGAGAGTCTGGGGCAGATTGAGCAATACATTGCAGATATGAACAATGCTTACGGCAAGATGAAACAGAGTGCCATCGACTTTTCTGCAGCTTCCAAGGACGAACCTTTAGATGTGACCGAGCTGTTGGAGAATCCGTCGTTCCAGCAGGAAGATGAAGAAGGGAACGTGATGTTCAATTACGATGGTTGGGAGGTAGAGGTTTCCAACAACCCGGACGGGGCTGCGGCCAACGACTCCGTATTCGAGTTCTTCAATAACCTTCAGGCTGATATTCATCAGGGCTTGTATTGTATGAAACAAGGTTATTATCGTGTCAAAGTTTATGGATTCTACCGGTATGGTGACCTTATAGGGGCGGCAATAGCTCATCGTGATGGAACGGAAAAGCTATTAACTTCCTTGTATGTCCAAACGGAAACGGAAGACTTTGCAACACCACTTGCCAGCTTGTTCGAATGTGTACACGATGGCTTGCTCTCGCCTGACGATGCGTTGCTACCCGATTCACTGTTCCCCGGTTCCGATCGTACATACCACTGTGTGGCAGATAAACGTTTAGGGGCACGTGCTGCCATGACATGGGGGTATTATGAAGTGGATAAACCTTTCTATGTGAAAGAAGGCGAATCTGTGGTTGTCGGTGTGCGCAAGGATGACGGATTGGTCAACGATTGGGTTTGCATCGACGACTTCTCCCTTGAATATCTGGGTGATGGAGAAACCAATAGACCGGACGATTTCGTGGACAATATTGATGAGGTACTTATCGGTGGTGAAACGGCTACAGTGGTTGCTTCCGAATGGTACACCATTAATGGTGTGCGTGTAGCCGAACCGAAGCAGCGCGGAATTTATATTCGTCGGGACAAGATGAGCGACGGAACGGTAAAGGCTGAAAAAGTGATGGTGAGATAAATTATAATTAGGTTGTTTTAACTATAAGGTCTATGGGCATAGTCTTTATGTTTCATAGACCTTTTAAAAAAAAATAATAATGAAAGTATTACATTTTATTGGTTTTTTATTCTTTTTGTGTGTTTGTTATTCTTGTACTAAGGATGAACTAGTGCAAAGTGATGAAGAGGTTGCAAAAGTGAATCAATCGCAGAAGAAAAAATCTTCCGAACCTGATACATGGATGGCGGGAATAGAGATAACGGATTTATTTGGTAGTTCAATCTACAGTTTAATGGAAGATGTCAAAACCAATCGGTTTGCAGCAGTTGGTGTATATGTAAAATATAAAAGTAATCCGGACAAACCTTTTTGTTGGGAATTGGCGATGGATCCGTTAACGGATAATGGTTGGTCGTTATATGTGGAAGAGTATGTGAAGCGATTGTATTTGGTATATAATCAAAAAATAGCTACAGAAGATGATAGAATTGATGTTCCTGTTTTTTATGAAGAACGTGAGCCAATGTGGGCAAAATGTACCTTTTATAAGCAAGGTACTTTTCAAATTACCCCTTTTGACGGGATGGTTTTAAAAATTGTTTTGGGCTTTGATAAAGCTTCTGCTGGGTGTGGTTTTGTTACTACTTATGAGTCTTTAGATTTAGATTTATCTTATTATAATTCATTGCGTGTTTTTAATTTGTTACAGAATGAGGATTTGGAACTTTATCCGAAACGTTGATTAAGAGATGTTGAAAAGGTAGGAAGAAGTCTCTTTGTTTCTTATTTCTATTTGTGTCCCTACACAGTTTTGGGCTGTGTGGGGACACAAAACTGTTAAAAAATGGAGCTTTTCTGCTTTTTTCTTCTTGAATTATTTTTTTAATAAAATACTTCTTGTAATTTTGCTGCCATAATAAATCCTAATAGAAGGACTAATACATTATATTAACTTAATTTTCAAGAAGCATGAAAAACAGATTACTTGCTTTGATGGCGCTTTGCGGCGCGACTTCATCTACAATGCCTTTGTGGGCATCCGAGAATTGGCCGGATCCGACCTTGTCTTTCGTTGATCCTAATTTGACCCAAGACGAAACGGGCGGTGGTGTGTATTATATCTATCACGTAGCTACCCAAAAGTTCATGACGAACGGTGATTGGAAAAATAACTGGAAGACAGAACTTGTCGTGGGCGATGAGGGGCAAGAGATAACTTTGAGTTACGGTGAAGATTACGAATTAGTCCGTCGTCCCGAGGGCGATCCGGATCGAACGACAGCTAAGGGATGGCGCATGAGTATGATGAACGGGCCAACGAATGGTGGTTATCATGAACTTTTCATCCGCGAGGCTTCCATGGCTATTTGTGTGGATCATAATAAGCAGGGGCATATTTTATGGAAAATCACGAAACAAGATGATGGCAATTACCGTATCAAGATTTTGGATGAAGACACCAAGTTCGGTGTGAATGCCAGCGGTGGATTGTATAAGAATGCTTATATGGGCGTGAACGAGGGTGAAACGGGTGTGAATCCTGTGCTCGATACGAATATGGCCGGATTTGAGAACGGACAACTGGACTGGAAGTTCGTGACACCGGAGGCTTATAACGTATATAAGGCTAAGAAAAAGTTACAGGAGCAGTTGGATGCCGCCGATGTGGCAGGTTTCGATAAAATTGCCGATTATGCGGCACTCTATAATAGAACGGATGCTACAGCGGAAGAAGTAGAGCAAGCTGTAGAGGACTTGAAATTGGACATCTTGGAATTTAAATACAGTTCGGCTACGTCTGGCAAACCGATAGAGGTGACAGAACTGATTTCCCAACCTTCATTTAACGAAAGTACGGATGGATGGGTGACTAAGAGAGAGGGATCGAGCGGTAATTTCACTCGTAAGGCGGGTGATAAGATGATAGCCAGTGACGGCAAGGAGTGTGAAAACTTCTTTGAGTATTGGATTCCGTCTGCAGAAGGTAACCAACCGAATTGGTCCATCACTCAAGAGTTGAAGGATTTGCCGGATGGCAAGTATCGTTTAGGGGCTTATATCATGACCAATGTATTGGCACAAGGCGATGTGACAGGCCCTAAAGGTCGTTTCCTGATGGCTAAGACGTTGGCGGGCGAAGTACGTAAGGAAGCGGATGTGCCGGCTATTGAGGACCCGAATCACTCGAACGGCTATTTTGCTCCCTATACATTAGAGTTTTCTGTTATCGGCGGGACGGCTACGATTGGAATGGTCGTAGAAAACGCAAACTCTAACTGGACAGCCGTAGATAACTTTACCTTGCAATATTTGGGAAAGGCCGATGCCGCTACGGTTCGTAGTATGTTGGAGCAAAACATAAAGGATGCGGAAGCCAAATATGCGGAATATACAGGGGCTAATGAACGTTTCAGTGTGTCCGGCCAGCAAAAATACGAAGAGACCATAAAGGCAGCCCAGGATGCGGTGGCCAATGAACAGTTGGATGACGAGACTTTGATGGGATTCATTACTATGGTTCAGCTTCGCATGGACTCCTTAGCTATGGATATTTCTGCATATAAGACTTTGGCACAAAAATCTGCAGAATTGGAAGAAGCTTATGCTGGGACTGAGTACGAGGAAGTGGGACTGCCTTTGTATGAGGATTATTTGGATTTATTAGCTGACGGGCTTGCGCAACGCACGTTCAATCCCAACGAAGTGGACAGCATCCAGCCACGTGCAGACCGGATTCTGAAACAGGCCGTGTTGGAGTCTTTGCAGTCGGAAGATGGCTTGCGTACAGTGACGGGCTTGTTCACCAACATGGATTTCTCGAATGGTACTAATGGATGGACATTGACGGGAAAAGGTGACTTGAAACATGATAATACAGGGGTGGCCGAACTTTGGAATGCTAAAGGAGGCGACGGTGAAGTGTCCCAAGAACTGAATGGCTTGCCTTCAGGCTCTTACAAGATTACGATGCAGGGCTTCTATTCCCCGAGTTCGAACAATTCCAACTCTTGGCAGCAGTCTTGGGGACAGGAAGGTGATACCGCGAATGACATCTTGGGGTCGCTGTTCGCCAACGATGCATCAGTGAAGCTTCATCACGTGATGGACTATCCTTTGACGGAAGAAGAAAAGGGTACGGCCGAGCGTTACGAACAAATCACCTTTACGGACGACCCGCAATACAAGGATAAGTGGTTGGTTCGTCTCAAACCGGCGGTAGCGGAAACGTTTACGAAGTTCCCGGATCGGTATGTCAACGAGGTAATTTGCTACGTGGGCGAGGATGGTAAGCTTCGGTTGGGTATCAAAACAGCTACGGCTTCTGTCGATTGGACCGGTACATGGACGGTTTTTGATAAGTTTGAAGTAGAGTATTTGGGAGCTGAAGACATGACCGGCGCCGAGACTTCTATCAATGCTTTGATAGCAACAGCTACGGACATGGTGAATAAAGAGGTTCTCACTACACAAGAAGCCAAGGACGGCCTGAATGCAGCCATCGAATCGGCAAACAAGGCTGTGTCTGAAGGTTTGACGTTGGAAGTGTACAATGAGCAAGTGGCAGGCTTGAATGCGGCTATCAAGGCCGGTCAGGAAGCCATTGATGCGGCTACCGCGTTGGAGAAGAGAAACGACAACCATAATGACAAGTTGACTTCTGTAGGTGAAGAAAGTTATGATGCTTATGTTGATACGGACGGTTTTGCGGAACTTGAAAAGGTAGTTTTGGAAATCGAAGGAAAGATAAGCGGTGAGGGCATCTTTGCTTCCATGGAAGAAATCGACGACTATAATGCCAAGATTAACAAGGCTTATACCAAGATGGTGAGTGGGCTCATTGATTTCTCTACCGCGTCTAAGGATGCGCCGGTGGACGCCACAGGTCTGATTATCACCCCGGGTTTCCAAACGCGTACTTTTAACGAAACTACGCAGGTATGGGAAGATGCTTCATCATCGGATGGTTGGACGGCTACCGGTGGTACGGCTACGAGTGGATTGAATTATGAAATCTTTAATGATACTGCTGGAATCCACCAGAAGCTCTACAACATGCCTGCCGGTTACTACCGTTTGGTTTACAATGGCTTCTACCGTGCGGGAGATATTACTCCTGCGGCTTTGTCTCGTCGTGAAGGTGTGGAGCCTCTGAACGCGCAAGTCTATTTGGACGGCAATGAATCCAAGTGGAACAAAAAACTGGTTTCCATCTTCGAGAACTTAAGCGAATATAAATACACGACAGACGACAAGGCCGTGGCAGATACGTTGTTGACCCCAGAAGATGAAGGTATGTTATATCATTTTATTATTAATGGTGTGAGTGGGGCGAAAATAGTTTTTGAAGAAGGTAAATACGAGGGCGACTTCAGTTTCCGTGTAGAAGAGGGTGAAGAACCGGTATTAGGCGTACGTAAGACAGGCAAGATTACGAACGACTGGACTTGCTTCGACAACTTCAAGCTGTTGTACTACGGGGACGGTGATGCCAACAAGCCGGATGACATCGACGATGCCTTGGATACAAATATTGACGAAGTCGTAACTGACGGTAAGGCTACGGTGGTAAGTTCCGCATGGTACACCATCAACGGTGTGCGTGTAGCCGAACCGAAGCAGCGTGGCATCTACATCCGTCAGGATAAGATGAGCGACGGCACGACGAAGGCAGTGAAAGTAATGGTGCGTTAAAAAGGAGTAATAGTAGAAGTGCATGTCGCAACAATGGTAACAGAGTTGTGACATACACTTTTTATAATTTTTGTAAGGAGGGCTTATGAAGAATTTTAATTTTTTGTTATTGTTGTTAATCCTGTTTGTTTCTTGTACGCAAGATGAATTATATGAGGGACTAGAGAATGATCCTGTAGTGAAAAAAGTGGCTACCTCTACTGATAATAAATGGTATATGGTATGTGACATAACAGATGAGTTACCCCTTTCTGTTGTTGAGATTATAAGGGAAAAAATGATTGAAGATCAAATCGTTGCTATTACCTTGTATGGCGAAGATGTTAATTGCCAAGTAAGGGTTGCTGATGGAAATATGGGACTTAATATAGGGGATGATGGCCGTACTTGTGGTTTTAATCTCTATTTAGGAGGGTCAGGAGATGATCATATATATATAGTTTCTTTAGAGTCCATGTATGGTTCTAATATTCGTTCTGCGAGTGTGCCTATATTATTTGGGTTAGGTAGTTCGAGTTTATCTTATGCTTTACTTGAGTTTGCAGATGTATACGAACCTCCAATCTTTAGAGATATATCTCCGAGCTATCAAGAGGAAAATAGTTGCTTGTATGTGATTTTTGCTACAGATTATATGCCAGGAGGATTTGGATATTATAGACGATATGGTCCTTATCCTATTGATATAAAGAATATGTATTGGAGTACAATAAATTCGAAGGAATTTAATGCGAGGATATTACATCCATGTATAGGACGGAAGAATTAGATGAGATGTTTCTTAAGATTTGATTTTGATGAGCGACGGCACGACTCAATCCGTGAAAGTAATGGTGCGTTAAACCACCGTTATGATATATCAATAAAAATAGGTTCATAGATTAGATTGGAAGGGAGGACGAAGTGATTTCGTCCTCCCTTTTCCGTATCTATCGGCAGCGGTAGCCGTTTTGTGATGAATGAATGTCATCCTTCACCGTAATATTATGTGAGACAATATATTATGGTGAAAGCAGGCCCTTCTGTAGTGAACCTATGGTGAAGGCTTTTGGGATGCCCTTTCACCGTAAGTGTCTGTTTTGCAGCGTGTATGAAGGATGCGAACCCATTTCTCTTTTTTCTCCTTGTAGGGTGTGGGAAAAGCGCAAGGTGAAAAGCGTGTTTCTTTCTCATCTGGAATCCATGGGCTGAGAGTGGACTCCTGCCATCAAAGAACCAAAATCATTTGGCAGAGGAAAGAAAATCATTCGGCTGAAGATGAAAAATCGTTTGGCTGAGAACGGAAAATCATTTGGCGCAGACTTTTTTTGTCGCTTTCCGCAAAGAAGGGGGACTGTCCACCAGGCGCGGCCCCCTATTTCCCGGCGTAATGGTATCTCATGGAAAGCACATACACCCTCACCACCTCTTCGTCGACCGAATAAACGATACGGTGCTCCGAATTGATGCGGCGCGACCAGTATCCGGCCAATTCATATTTTAATGGTTCAGGTTTGCCTATGCCGGTGTATGGATGTTCGGCAATGTCTTCAAGCAATGACAAAATCTTATTAACGGCAACTTTATTTCCGCTTCGTATGAAATATTGGTACTCTTTTTTTGCCTGTGCCGAAAGTATTACTCTGTACATGCCATCCGGTTTAGAAAGTCCGACATGCTTTCCCCTTCATGTTGCGAAAAGCAATTTCCACTTTCGATTTCTTTCGCTCCTTTCCTGATGGCGTCCATCATGGCCGGAGATTTCATGATATATTCGGTCTCTTTGATGGAGTTGTATTCGTCCAAAGACATGACAACCACGCTCTCATTGCCCGGACGGTGTACCAACAGCGGCTCGCTGTCATTGATTACCCCGTCAAGGTAATGTTTCAGGTTGTTCCTCAGTTCAGAATAATTTGCAGTCCTCATAACCTTATGTTTTTTATCGTTTGCACAAAGATAAGTACTTATTCTCGTACTTGCAAGCGTCTTCCCTTATATTTTATGGATGTTTTGTCAAGCAGAAAGGCTTGCCATTGGGGTAAAGAATAGCTTGTTTGCGTTAAAAAACGGATGATTTTGATTTTTTTTCTTTCGGATTATTCTTTTTATTGAATACTTATTGTACCTTTACGCCCATAAAAATCCTATTAAAAGCGAAACATTATATTAGTATTAACTTAATTTTCAAGGAACATGAAAAACAGTTTACTTGCAGTGATGGCACTTTGTGGTGCAACTTCGTCTACTTTGCCTTTGTGGGCAGCAGAGTGGGAAAATCCTATTCCGAATTTTGTAGAACCTAATTTGGATACAGACGGAACCGGAGGGGGCGTGTATTATATTTACCATGTGGCTACCCAGAAGTTTATAACGTGCGGCGATTATAATCATAATTGGGGGACAGAGGTAATTGTGGCTGACGAGGGAAAGCAGTTGGATTTGACCTATGATACCGATTATGAATTGAGTAACCGTCCCGAAACCGATAAGGAGTATTCCAATGCCAAGGGGTGGCGTTTCACCATGTGGGACGGGAAAAGTAATACCGGTCGCCACGAACTTTATTATAGCCCGACGGACAATGCGTTTTGCGTAGACCATAACAAACAGGGACATATGTTGTGGGAGATTCGTCCGGTGGGTGATGGAAATTACCGGATTAAGATAAGCGATAACGACCCGACTTACGGATTGAATTCCGAGCATGCGGCAGAATATGTAGGTTTGGTGGATGAGACCCGTACCGGAGTGGACGCCTTTATCAATCCGGAAACAGCCGGTAATGAAAAAGCCCAGTTGGATTGGAGGTTTGTGACTCCGGAAGCTTACGAAGTCCTCTTGGCAAAGCGTGTGCTGAAAAAGTGGTTGGAGAGTGCCGATGAGGCCGGATATACGGAGTATGGAGAATATGACAAAGTGTATCAGAATGCAGCCGCTACTTTGGAGGAAGTGGAAGCGGCTTCGGCAGGATTGAAAAAGGCAGTGTTCGACTTTAAGTTCTCGGGGGCTTCGGAAGAACATCCGGCTGATGTGACCGACGTGATAGAGAATCCTGCTTTCGACAATGGGGAAAATGGATGGACTTTGCAGCGCGATGCCATCAGCGGGCAGGATAATTTTGGGGTACAGTCTTCTTCTCAAACTACTTCCGACGGAACAGAGTTCAAAGGTTTCTTTGAGCGTTGGACGGCCACCAATCCGCAAACGAGTTGGTCTATTACGCAAGAAATCAATGATATCCCGGACGGGCGCTATCGGTTGAGTGCGTATATCTTGACGAATGTGAAGGAGGAAAACGGCGGCCCGAAAGGACGCTACCTCTATGCCAGATCGAAGGGAGGCGAAGTGAAATTGCAGGCTACCGTGCCGTCGCCCGATGGAGGAGGTTATGCTGCGCCCTATACACTTGAGTTTTCTGTCATAGGCGGTTCCGCCACGGTGGGTTTAAAAGTGGAAAACCCTAATTCAGAGTGGACGGGCGTGGACAATTTCAAATTGGAGTATTTGGGAGAGACCGGTGCCATGACCATGCAGGATTATCTGAAAGAGCATATTGGAGATGCTGAAAAGACTTACGGGGCATACAAGGAAGCCAACAAAAAAATGAGTAAAAAAGGAGAGGACGGTTATTTGACGCTCATCCAGCATGCCAAGGAAGTGGCTGCGGACGCGAGTGTGGACATTGAGACCGTGTCGGCTTTGATTGAGACTTTGCAGAAGCAGATGGATGAAATGGCTAAAGACGTGGCTGCGTATGACAAACTGGCTCAGTTGCTTACTGAGGCTGAAACTAAATATTGGGCACCTCCCTATGAAGATGCGGAGTGGCCTACCTTGGAGGACTATATCGACAATACGCTTAAGGTGGAGCAGGGGGATTGCAGTTTCGATCCGGCTTTGATAGACAGTGTTCAACCGCGTATGGATCGCTATTACATGGAGGACTTCAGGGCTGCCGCTTTAAGAGGAGAAATCGAGGACTTCACGCCCTTGTTGGTCAATGCGAACTTCACCGACAATGCCAACGGATGGCAGGGTGGTTCCGGACAAGGCGTGGAAACGGGTGAGATGTATGATAAACAGACGTTTGATGTCTACCAGGAAATAGAGGGCTTGCCCGAGGGATCTTATGAAGTCTCCGTACAAGGATTCCAACGGCCTACGTGGCATGATGCTTGCCAGGCAGCTTGGGGTACGGAGGCCAAGGAGGCGCAGGTTACTGCGTATGCTTACGGTAACGACGGTTCCGTAAAGCTCCACCATTGTTACGATGAGGTGTTTGATGAACCGATGCAGGCGGAAGGTTGGGGCAAAGATGTACAATTGTCATTGCCGAATGACGAACTGAGGAATGGCAAGTATGCCTTGGATGCTTTGACGGGAACACATAAGGCTTTTGAAGAAGGTCATTTCGAGAACAAATTCGTTTGTTATGTGAAGGCTGACGGCAAATTGCGCGTGGGCGTGCGGATGACTGAGGATTCGGGACTTTCCGGGGATTGGACTACGTATGACAATTTCAGGTTGAAATATTTGGGTGCGGAGGATATGACCGGAGCGGTTTCAGCGTTGGAGGCCCGGATAGCCGATGCAAAAGTGCTGTTTGATGATAAGGAAACGCTTACTACCCAGGCGGCGAAAGATGCCTTGCAGAAAGCCATTACCGATGCTACTGCGGCTTTGGAGACGGAATTGACTCAGGAGTCGTATGCCGTTAATTCGGAAGCGTTGAATGCAGCTATCGAACTTGAGACCGAATCACGTGCGGCGGCAACCAAATTAGAGGCGACGGCTACCGGTCATGACAACAAGTTCAATGGCACAGAGGGTGTCGAGGGATATGATAAATATATCGGTACGGACGAATACGATGTTTTGTTGGAACTTGTGTCGGATGAAGTGTTGTTGGCCATTGACGAACGTTCGCTTGTCGATTTGGCACAGATTGAAAGTTTCATGCAGCGTATGAACGAGGCTTATTGCAAGATGGTGGCCACACAAGTGGATTTCAGTGGAGCTTCGAAAGATACCCCGGTCGATGTCACGGGCATGATTACCAATCCGAGCTTTGAGGAAATGGATGCCGACACGCAGGAGAAAGCAAGCTCTGATACAGGATGGGAATGCAATAAAGTGGATGGTAATAAGCTGAAGGCTGAGGATTTGGTTTACGAAATGTTCAATATCGGTGATGTCAAACTTTACCAGACCGTATATGCTTTGCCTAAGGGATATTATCGCCTTACTTACAATGGCTTCTATCGTGGCGGGGATGTCGTGCCTGCGGCTTTGACGCGTCGTGACAGCACGGAAGAGGTGCTGAATGCGAAGGTTTACGTTGAAACGGCTTCCGAAAAGTTGTCTGTCCCATTGGCTTCCATCTTTGATCATGTGACGCTTTACAGCTATGACAGTGGTGATATTGTTTTGGCTGACTCTTTATTCCCGGATATGCGCGATATGATGTATCATACCGTTGTAAACGGTAAGGTGGGTGCCCGCAAGGCTTTTGAGGACAATGCTTACGAGGGTGCATTCAGCTTTGAGGTGAAGGAAGATGGAGAAGGTGTAACCATCGGAGTTGAAAAGGATGCAGTCATTACCAATGATTGGACATGCTTCGATAATTTCCACCTTTATTATTTAGGTGCCGGTGAAGCCAACCGTCCCGATGACATTCCGAATGGCGTAGAAGATGCAGTTGCCGACGGTAAGGCTACGGTGGTAAGTTCTGCATGGTACACTATCAACGGTGTGCGTGTGGCCGAACCGAAGCAGCGCGGCATTTATATCCGTCAGGATAAGATGAGCGACGGCACGACCCAATCCGTGAAAGTAATGGTGCGTTGAACCACCGTTATGATATATCAATAAAAATAGGTTCATAGATTAGATTGGAGGGGAGGACGAAGTGATTTCGTTCTCCCTTCTCTATTTGCCGTGTTTGTGTTAAAAATAGAGGCTTATCTTCTTTTTTTCATCCGGATTATTTTTTAGATTGAGTATTTATTGTAAATTTGCCCCTTATAAGAAATCCTATTAAAAAGCAAAATATTAGTATTAACTTAATTTCTGTAAGAAGATGAAAAACAGATTACTTGCCTTGGTGGCTTTGTGTGGCGCTACGTCGTCTACATTACCTTTATGGGCGGCCGATTGGGCTGATCCGGAACTGACGTTCGTAAAACCGGATTTGGATGGAATCAAGGGCGGACAAAGGCTTGTGTATTACGTCTATCATGTGGCCAGTGAAAAGTTCATGTCCAATGGAGCGGATTATAACACCACCTTTATTGTTTCGAATACGGGGCAGGAAGTGACGTTGAGTTATGGACCCGATTATGAGTTGATTACCCATCCGCAAGATGCCAACGATTATTCGGCAGCCAAATCCTATCGTTTGTCTTTGATGAACGCACCGAGTAACGGTGGTTTCCATGAAGTGTTTTTGGATCCCGGTATAAAATGTTACGTGGATCACAGCAAGCAAGGACATATCTTGTGGGATATCGTGCCACAGGATAATGGTCTTTATCGTATTCGGGTGAATGTGGATGATCCTCTTTACGGTACCAACAAAACCAACAATGCTGCTTATAAAAATACGTGGATTGGAGTAAATCCTAATACAGATGGAGGGTGGAATGAAGTTATCAATCCTTTGATCCAGCCCGGAACAGCCGGTTATGAAAAAGCTGAGTTCGATTGGAAGTTCGTAGAGCCGGAAGTGTACGAAGTATATACGGCTAAAAAGAATGTGCTGAAGCCGCAATTGGGAGCTGCCGATGAGGCCGGCTATACGAATTATGCGAAGTACAAG
>UMLG01002718.1_pt1 | contig 19666 bp, 17 predicted proteins | sample 1966511 | NCBI WGS metagenome assembly UMLG01 (sample SAMEA4836195, study PRJEB28245) | human gut metagenome | biome: gut microbiome; material: fecal sample | place: Denmark | collected 2008
TTTCAGGCGCCCACACCATGCGGCTAGAATATTATAGCAAAAACCAAACCGGATTGCAAGAGGAAATCTCCCCTTTTGCGCAGATTTTTACGCTTTTTTCTGCCCGGCCTGCTCTATGGCGGCTTTCACCTGCGCATTATAGGCCTCCGTCTTTTCCAAAAACAGCTTGCGCGGGCTGGAAGCCAGCAGCTGGGTATCCTTGCCTGCAAAGGCAATGGGTCCGTCCAGCTTCTTTTGAGCTGCCTTATTCTCGGCGTTCAGCGCCAGCGGCACAAACAGGGGCTTGCCCTTGCACTTGCGGGTAAAGTACACCTCTGCCGCAATGCCTGCCACCACGGCGATGCCTGCCACCAGCTGGGAAGCCCGCAGCCCGATAGAGGGCACCAGCATCAGGCTGTCGGTGCGCAGACCCTCGATCCAGAAACGGCCTGCGCCGTACCAGACCAGATACCGCAGGGTAATGTCGCCGTTGAACTTGCGCTTTTTGATGTAGCGGAACAGCAGGAAAAAGCCCACAAAGCACCAGATGCTCTCATACAAAAAAGTGGGGTGCACCGGCAGGTTGGGGTCGATGACCACGCCCTTGGGTACCGTGACCGTGCTGCTCATCAGGTAAGCACGGGTCGTCTCGCTGTACATTCCCCAAGGCAGGGTGGTGTTGCAGCCAAAGGCTTCCTGATTGAAAAAGTTGCCCCAGCGGCCGCAGCCCTGCCCGAGGAGAAAGCCCATGGCAGTAAGGTCGAACATGGGCAGCATCGGCACACCCCGCCACTTGCAGGCCAGACCACCGAACAAAAAGCCGCCAATGATGCCGCCGTAGATGGCAAGGCCGCCATCGCGGATGGCGATCATCTCCCAGATGCTTTCATATTTAAAAGGTGCCATAGCCACATAGTAGGCGCGGGCACTGATGATGCCCAGCACCACGCCAATAAGGATGACATCCACCATACTGTCGGGGTCTACGCCAAACTCGATGCTGTGCCGGAAGGCAAAGACCAGTGCCAGACACAGACCCACCGCAATGCACACGCCGTACCAGTAAATGCTGACCCCGCCGATGGTAAAGGCCACACGGTTCAGCTGAAAGCTCAGCCCCAGACCCGGGAACTGTACCAGATTTGTAAGATGGTTCATCCTTCTTCCTCCTCGTCCTCTTCTGCCGCCTGCGCCGTGCCGTCCGGCTGGATGTACATGGTAGCCATGCGGTCGGTGCACAGGATGTGCTGCAAGGCAGCGTCCGCATCCTCTGCGGTCAGCCCAGCCAGCATGGAGATCTGCTGCGCCACCGTCTGGCCGCTGAGGGCAAAGTCTGCCATCTGGCTGGCGGAGTCCTCCACATTTTCCAGATTTTCGATCAGCTGGCCGTACTTTTCGTTCTTGCACAGGGTAAACACTTCCCTGTCCACACCGGCGGCGCGCACCCGGGCGATCTCGTCCAGCAGCAGCTGGCGCACGGTGTCCGGCACATCGCTCTCGCCGGTGAACAGGATGCAGCAGCAGCCGTCCACCCGCAGCACCTCGCCGCCAAAGCCGGGGTTCACAAGACCTTCGTCATACAGGCGGCGGTACAGCGGCGACATTCCGCCCACGATGCAGCTGAGCACAAGATCGTACAGCGCCTCGGTGCGCAGATCATCCGCAGGCAGCGGCTCTTCCTTAAAGCCCACGCCGAAGCAGGGCTTGGAAACCGGCATGGTCAGCGTTTTTTCCGTGGCGGCAAGGGTCATGGGCTCCGGTGCCCACAGCCGCTGCACCTTCTGCACCGGGCGGGGTTCCATTAGGCCGTGCCGCTCACAGGCGGCCAATATCTGCTCCATGGTGGTGTTGCCGGCCGCAGCCAGCACCATATTGCCCGGGGCATAAAAGGCCTTGCAGCTGTCGTACAGCATGGTGGGCGTGATCTCGGCAATGCTCTCCACCGTGCCCGCGATGTCGCTGCGGATGGGGTGGCTGTGGTACAGACACTCGAACAGGCCGGTGATGAGCCGCCAGTCCGGGCTGTCATCGTACATTTTGATCTCCTGCCCGATGATGCCCTGCTCCTTGGCGATGGTCTGCTCGGTAAAGTAGGGGTGGCCTACCATGCCCAGCAGCACGTCCAAGCTTTCGTCCAGCTGCTGGGTGGCGGTGAACAGGTAGCAGGTGCGGTCAAAGCTGGTAAAGGCGTTGGCGTTGGCACCGGTCTTTGCGTACTTGGCAAAGGCGTCACCGTCCTCGTCTTCGAACATCTTGTGTTCCAGAAAATGCGCCACACCCGCCGGCAGATGCACCGTTTGCCCGTTCAGGCAGAAATCCCGGTCGATGGAGCCGAACTTGGTGGCATAGATCACATGGGTGCTGGAATAGCCCGGCATGGGGCGCACCAGCACCGTCAGGCCGGAGGGCAGGGTCTGCCACTGGTCGGCCACGGTCTTTTCCAGCAGGGTCTGGTTATTCTGCGGCATGGGCAGCATCCTCCTTTGTAAGCAGATAGCTGACCGAGAGGGTCAGGCGGCGCAGGATATCCCGCACCTCGTCCTTGGTCACGGCGCACAGGGCATTCCGCGCCTGCTCCGGGCTCTGGATAGGCGCAGCGCTGTTGGCACCGGCGCGCAGCACCTCGATGTAGTACCAGCTCTCGATGCCGCCAAGGCTGTCCTCTACCCCGTTCATGCCGCTGAGCAAACCCCGGCGGCAATCCTCAAATTCTTCGTCGGTAATGGGACCGGTGCACAGGTCGGCAAGCTCTTTCAGAATCGCCTGCTCTGCGCGGGCGGCATCGGCGTGCTCCACGCCGCTGTTCACCGCCATGCTGCCGGTAAAGCTCTGGAACGAGGAGGAGCAGTAGTAGCACAGATGGTCCCGTTCCCGCACATTGAGGAACAGGCGGCTGGTCACGCTGCCGCCGTACAGTGCCATGGCAAGGCGCACGGCTGCCAGCTGCTGCGGCTGCATGGGCTGCCCCAGCGTGAACAGCATACACAGCTTTGCCTGCACCATATCGTAGTTTTCGGTCTTGTGCACCGGTGCAATGGCGGGCATGGCCATGTTTTCCACCAGCGGCAGCGGGGCGCGGTCGATGCAGGCAAGCTCTGCCAGCAAAGCATCCCGGATGGCGGCGGTCTGGGCGGCGTCGCAGCCCAGCACCAGCAGCTCAATGTTGGCGTTGCGCAGCATCTGCCGGTAGGCGGCGGTCAGCATGGCCGGGGTAAGGCCGTCCACCTCTTCCAGATAACCCTCCTGCCGCACGCCCGCCGGGCTGTCGCCAAAGAATTCCCGGTTGGCCTGATGCAGACAGTAGATGCGTTTATCGTTGATCTCGTCCTCAAGGCCCTTTTTCAGCATCTGCTTTTCAATGCTGACGGCCTGCGAGTCAAAGCAGCCGTCCACAAGATAAGGATGGAAAGCCGCGCCCAGCGCGATTTTGGTATACTCGGCGGTCAGCGCCTCGCCTTCCAGCGCAAAGGCGTCTTTGATGCCGGTCACACTGACGCAGAGATTGTGGTTGCAGCCCATGGGGCGGGCGTCCACGGTCAGGTCTGCGCCGTAAAGCTTTGCCAGCTTTTTGGTCAGCCGGGTCATATCCGGGCAGTCCGCATAGCCGCGCTCCATCACCAACGGCAAAAGCGCATGGGTAGTGGCCGTTTTACGCTCTGCCGGGAAGGCAAAGTGGATGCTGATGCGGCAGCGGTTGAATTTAGAAGCCGGGTCGCAGGAAAGATGCACGCCCGGTGCAATGAGAGTACGTTCCAATGATAGTTCCCTTCTCTCTGCGCCGCAGCACAGAGCATTTGATTCAGTCTGCCCGCTGCAGGGCGATGAACTCTTCTAAGCTCAGGCCGCTGGCGCGGATGGCAAGGGCGTTTTCCACCCCTACATAGCGCCAGTGCCACGGCTCGAACACGATGCCGGTGGCGGCCTGCCTGTCCTGCGGGTAGCGCAGGATAAAGCCGTATTCCGCCGCATAGGCCGCAAGCCACTCGTAGGCACGGGTCTCGGCAAAGCTGGTGTCCTGCTGCGGGTCGTCCGCGCTGAGGATATCTGCCGCGTAGCCGGTGCCGTGCTCGTTGGCGTTGGCAGCGGGCTGGATGGTAGCCGCCAGACGGGCGGCTTCTTCTTCGCTCTTGCGCTTATCGCGGTAGGTCTGCACCCGGGCTTCATAGGCAGCCTGCCGGGTGTCGGCGTCCTGATAACCGACCACAAGGGTCAGGCTGATGCCGTCTGCCTGCGCGGCGGCGGCCATACTGCGGTACTGCATGGCGGCTTCGGCTTCCAGCTGCTGGCCGGTGGTCTCGTCGGCGGTGTCCAGCAGCGGGGCAGGCTCGGCGGTATAGGGTAGATTGGCATTTACCAGCGTAAGCCGCGTGTCTGCGGCGTCGAATACATAATCCGTGCCGTCGTACACGCTGGCTGCAAACACCTTTGGCCCGGCCAGCAGGCCGTGCACCTTGGGCAGCAGCCACAGGATGCCGCCGGTCAGCAGCGCCACCACCGCAGCGCAGCCGGCCAGAAACAGCACCCAGTTGCGGGCCAGCCGCAGCATTTTGCGGCGTTTCCATTGTTGATAGGTCAGGCGCTTATCAGCAGGCGCTCTGGAGGTACGGGTGGGTTCACTCATGCGGCGGGGCTCCTTTTCGGCATAGTTGCAGCGCCGGTGCGCCGCACAGATTCAAACTATATTATACACCCCTTTGCAATTTGTGTAAACGCCGCCGTGTGTAAAAAAATTATGACCTGCCCGCCCCCGGCAGGGAGCAGACAGGTCATAGCCGAAAATTTTACGCAGATCAGTCAAACAGCATATCATGGATGGCGCTGACAGCCTTGTCGGCGTCTGCACGGTCGATGATGCAGGAGATCTTGATCTCGCTGGTGGAGATCATCTTGATGTTGATATTGTTGTTGGACAGTGCCTCGAACATCTTGGAAGCAACGCCGCTGTGGCTCTGCATACCGGCACCCACGATGGAGACCTTGGCGCAGGTGGTGTCCACGCTGACATTGCTGAAGTGTGCGCTGTCCTTCAGCACACGCATGGCCACCTCGGCTTCGCCTTCGGCGCAGGTAAAGCTGATGTCCTTCTTGCCGTCACGGCCGGTGGACTGCAGGATGATGTCCACGTTGATGTTCTTCTGTGCCAGCAGACCAAAGATCTTAAAGCTCATGCCCGGCTCGTCGGGAACGTTGAGAATCGTGATAACAGCAACATCGGTGTCCTTGGCAACACCCTTGATCAGCATACCTTCCATGTCCTTTGTAACCTCCTTAACCACCGTACCCGGGATGGGGTTCAGGCTGGAGAGCACCTCCAGCTCCACATTGTACTTTTTGGCCAGCTCCACGCTGCGGTTGTTCAGCACCTGTGCGCCCAGAGATGCCAGCTCCAGCATCTCGTCAAAGGTGATCTCTTCCAGCTTGCGGGTGTTGCGCACCTTGCGCGGGTCGGCGGTGTAAACGCCCTCCACATCCGTATAGATCTGGCAGCGGTCAGCGTGCAGGGCAGCAGCAATGGCCACAGCACTGGTGTCGGAGCCGCCGCGTCCCAGCGTGGTGATATCGTCCAGCTTGTTCAGACCCTGGAAACCTGCCACCACCACCACACGGTTGCGCTCCAGCTCCGAGGAAATCCGCTCGGTCTCCAGCCGGGTGATGCGCGCCTTGGTGTAGGCACGGTCGGTGCGGAAGCCAGCCTGCCAGCCGGTCAGGCTGATGGCATGGCAGCCCAGCTCGTTCAGCGCCATGGCCAGCAGTGCGATGCTGATCTGCTCGCCGGAGGCCAGCAGCATATCCATCTCACGCGCCGAGGGGTTATGGGTGATCTCCCCTGCCTTGGCGATCAGGTCATCGGTGGTGTCGCCCTGTGCGGAAACTACCACCACTACGTCATTGCCCGCGTTGTGGGTGTTGGCCACGATCCGCGCAACGTTGAAGATACGGTCACGGTCCTTTACGGAGGAACCGCCGAATTTCTGTACGATCAACGCCATATCTTGTCACTCTCCTCTTTACGCCCCGCGCTTGCGGGGGCTTGCCGGGCGGAAGCGTTCTTGCACTTCCTTTACCCGTTTATCATTCCACAGTCGCGCCGGTGTTATCGGCATCCAGCTGCAACAGTGTAAATGCTTCACATCCGTCCAGACCTTCCAGCAGCTCCAGACCTTTTTCCAGCTTGGAATAGAACTTTTCGGCTTCGGCCTTTTCGGCCACAGCCATGACCGTGCTGCCTGCACCGGAGACATACACGGCCTTTGCGCCGCACAGCCGCGCCATATCGAACACCTCGCGGGAGCCGGGCATCAGGGGCATCCGGTACTGCTGGTGCAGCTTATCCTCAGTGGCAATGGCCAGCAGGTCGTGCCGTCCCTCGCAGAAAGCTGCGGGCACCAGCGCCGCACGGGACAGGTTATACACCGCGTCCTTATGGGATACCTCCTTGGGCAGGGCAGCGCGGGCCGCCTCGGTCAGCAGCTTGTAGTCCGGCACGATGGCGGCAAAGCAGAGACTTTCGTCCACATTCCGCTTGACCGAATACACCTTGCCGTCCTCGAACACGCTGCTGGTCAGACCGCCCAGCAGTGCCGGGGCCACGTTATCGGGGTGTCCCTCAATGGCAGTTGCCAGCGTGAGCAGCTCCTGCGTGTTGAGCACATCGCCCAGCATCCGGTTTGCGCCCAGCAGACCTGCGATGATGCAGGCCGAAGAAGAACCCAGACCGCGTGCCATGGGGATGGGGTTCGTCTGGGTGATCTTGAGGGGCGGGATCTGCTTGCCCACTTTTTCGAACAGACCCTTGGCGGAGCGGTACACGAGATTCGACTCGCCCCGGGGAATGCGGGTGCCGTCCGATGCTGAGATCTCCAGCACCTCGCTGTCCTCAAAGGTGACTGTGTTGTACAACGTAACTGCCAGACCCAGTGCATCGAAGCCGGAGCCTACGTTGGCGCTGGTGGCAGGAACCGAAACCTTGATCTTCATTGCCGCAGTTCCTTTCCGTTACACTTCTTCGGGCAGACGCTTGAGCACCAGCTTCACGCTGCCGCCCACGGCCTCCACCTTGCGCGCGGCTTCTGCCAGCGCACGCTCGTCGGCGCGCTCCACAAAGTAGGCGCAGCCCTCGTACCGCTCATCCACCACCTTGCCGTAGCCGTAGATGGCTTCCACCACAGCGGGTGCAATGCCCGCTACACGCACATAATATGCAGCGGGAGCCGGGTCGGTGAGCATTCCGTCCACCGGGTCTGCGGGCTGCCAGAACAGGCTGTCGTGCACCTGTGCGCCGTTTTTCAGGGCATCCACCACGTCTGCCACCACAGCGCTGGCGGTGGGCAGCTTGCCAGCGCCCTTGCCGTAGAACACCACATCGCCCAGCATATCGCCCTTGACCAGCACCGCGTTGAACACATCGTCCACGCTGGCCAGCTGGTTTGCCTTGGGCACCAGACACGGCTCTACACCGGCAGCAACGCTGCCGTCCTTGCCAAGCTTCATCCATGCAATCAGCTTGATGACGCAGCCCAGCTTTTCGGCGCTGGCCACATCGGCGGCGGTAATGGCGCGGATGCCCCGGGTGGGGATGTTCTGGGGGTAGATCTGGTGGCCGCACACCATGGAGGACAGGATGGCGATCTTGCGGCAGGCATCGCGGCCGTCCACGTCATCGCTGGGGTCCTTGGTCTCGGCGTAGCCCAGCTCCTGCGCAATGTGCAGCGCATCCTCAAAGTCAAGGCCCTCCCGCACCATCTTGGTGAGCATGAAGTTGGTGGTGCCGTTCACGATGCCCTCCACCTCGGTGATGACGTTAGCCGCCAGGCACTGGTGCATGGGGGTGATAATGGGCGTACCGCCGCCCACAGAGGCTTCGAACAGGAAGGCACAGTCGTGCTCCTTGGCCAGTGCCAGCAGCTCTGCGCCGTAGGTTGCCACCATCTCCTTGTTAGAGGTGCACACGCTGCGGCCGCTCTCCAGACACGCCTTGACATAGGGGTAAGCAAAGCGGGTGCCGCCGATGGTCTCCACCACCACCCGGATCTCCGGGTCCTGCAGGATCACATCAATGCTTTTGACCACCAAAGGCTCCACCGGGTTGCCTGTAAAGTCCTTCGGGTCCAGAATGTACTTTACCTCCACCGGTTCGCCAGCCCGGCGGGAGACGCTTGCGGCATTGCGGCGCAGCACCTCGTACACGCCGCTGCCCACCGTGCCAAAGCCCAGAATTGCAATTTTAGCCATACTCTCTTTCCCTCGTTTCCTGTTTTGTTACAGGTTATACCCACAGCGCACACCCACGACCATGCGCTGGCGCGAAAGCTTTTCGGTCAGTTCCTCCGGGGACATCTGCATGGTGTCGGTGCGGATGGTGACCGCCACCAGCGCAGCTCCGTTTTCCGGGGTGGACTGGTTGATGGTTACAATGCTGGCACCTGCGGCGCTGATGCCTGCCAGAAGGCTTTGCAGCGCACCGGTCTCGTCCCGCAGGGTGGCCATGACCGTGATGACCTCACGGCCGTTCTCGGAATCAAAGATACAATCCTTATACTTATAAAATGCGCTGCGCGAAAGCTCTACCGCACGGGTCGCAGCCGAAATGCTGCGGGCTTCTCCGCTGGCCAGCAGCTCCTTGGCGCGCACCACCTTGAGAAAGACCTCCGGCAGCACCTGCGCATCTACCAGATAAAAACGGCGTTCCAACTTGTTCACCTCTCAAACACAAGTGTTCTTGCAGAAAATATAATAGCATCCGAACCCCTGCAATGCAAGAGCCCGGATGCTATTTTGTCACTTTGTCCAGTTTTGTCTTGTAAAGTGCGCCCTGCCCTTGCCGGATTTTTCAGCAAAGGGGCGAAAAAGTACGATTTTTGCCCTTATTCCGTATCCAGCGCACTGGTGTCGGTGGGGACGACCGGTTGGGTGGGCACAGCATCGTCTGTGTTCTCGGTAGGGGCAGCAGCCTGCGGGGCTGCGTGGGAGTAGGTGCAGGTATCGGGCAGGTCATCGGCACGGTAGTAGCCCACAGCAGTGCTCGGGCATCCTGCACCGGCCAGAAGGCCGCTCTGGGTGCAGTAGCGGCGCTCCACCACGCCTGCGGAGGTGGGGAATGCCTTATAGGGCAGATCTGCCTGTGCCTGCTCCATCAGCGCCTTCCACGCGGTCACACAGGTGCGGGTCTTGGCCTGCTGCTTGGACAGGGTCTTGGTCATATCGTAGGGTGCATCGTAGCCCCACCACACAGCGGTGACATAGTAGGGCGTGCCGCCCACGAACCACAGATCCTTTTCGTCGCTGGCAGTACCGGTCTTACCAAAGGCTTCCATGCCGTTAGAGTTGGGATAGCGGCCGCTGGCAGTACCTACGCTGGAGAACAGAACGTTCTTCAGCAGACGGTTCATGACATAGGCAGTATCGGGGGTCAGCGCCTGATAGCTGGTGGCGTTGTTTTCCAGATAGATGTTGCCGTCCCGGTCCAGTACACGGGTGTACAGATGCGGGGTGGTGTACTCGCCATCATAGAAGATCTGGAAGGCTGCGGCCAGCGCCATGGGGGTAACGCCCTTGGTCTGGCTACCCATGACCATCTGCGCCAGACCCACGTCGTTGGTGGGGTCCAGCGTATTCAGCTGCAGGGTGTTGTAGACGAAGTTGAAGATATTGCTTGCGCCCACAAGGTCGCCCACGCGGATTGCGATGGTGTTCAGCGAGCGGGCAAGGCCGTTCCACAGCGGGAGATCGCTGCCGTCGCCGTAGTTGCCGCCGTAGTTGCGCGGCCAGCTGCGCCATGCGTTGGGGTAAGCACGGAGCTGCTTATCGGAGAGGCCCATCAGGCCGTTCTTGCGGCAGTAGTCCTCATCCCGGATGATCATATCCTGCTTCTGGTACAGGGGGGAGTTGTTGAGCATGGTGGACCAGTTGACCAGACCGTACTCGATGCCCAGTGCATAGGCACCGATGGGCTTGATGGTAGAGCCGGTCTGCCGCTCCACGTTGTAGGCGCGGTTTAGGGAAAGGCTCTTGGTCTTTTCGCCTAAGCCGCCCGCAATAGCCAGCACATTGCCGTCATAGTCCAGCGTAACCATGGCAGCCTGCGTGCGCACGTTGCGGTAATAGTAGACGGTGCCGTCCTCGCCGGTGCGGGTCTTGGGGGTGCCGTCCTCGTTGAACACCTGCACATCATCGTCCGAAATGGAGGTGACCTCTTCCTCATGCCAGCCCGCCGGGAAGTAGGCATCGTCGGTGTTAAGCATCAGGTTTTCCATCTGGGACTGCAGCTTGGTGTTGACAGTGGCTTCGATGGTAAAGCCGCCGGTGTAGAGCAGCTTCTGCGCCTCGGACTCGCTGATGCCCTCCTTGACCATAATGTCCTGCACGACCTCGTTGAACAGTGCATCGGTGAAGTAGGAGGTGACGGTGCTGGGCTTTTTGCCGCTGTCCTCTTCGGCCAGCACAAGGGGCTGCGCAGCGCCGTTGCGGTAGTCCTCCTCGCTGATCACGCCCTGCTGCCACATATTGTACATGATGAAGTTGCGGCGGTTGATCAGGTTTTCGGGGTTCGTATAGGGGTTATAGTTGGTGGGGTTTTTGGTAATGGATGCAATGGTGGCGCACTCCCACAGGCTCAGCTGGCTGACATCCTTGTTGAAGTACTCGTTGGCAGCCGTCTGCACACCCTGAATGGTGCCGGTAAAGCTGATGGTGTTCAGATAAGCTTCCAGAATGGTTTCTTTCGAGTAGCTGCGGCTCAGGCAGAGGGCGCGGTAGATCTCGCGCACCTTGCGCAGTGCACCATCGATGCCGCTGGCACTGTTGTCATCGGTCAGGTTCTTGATGAGCTGCTGCTCCAGCGTGGATGCGCCCTGCTTGGAACTGTAAATAGGCAGCAGATACTCGTTGATCATTGCGCCGATGGTGCGCTTGAAGTTGACGCCGGGCTCTGAGTAGAAGTCCTTATCCTCGGTGCAGATGAACGCATACTGCAAGTTGGAAGGGATCTGCTCAAGGTCTGCCCACACGCGGTGGCTGTTGGAAGAGCGCAGGGTGGCATACTCCACCTGTGCGCCGGTATCCGGGTCGGTAGCCACCACCATACTGGACTGGCTCAACTGGATGTTGTCCAAGTCCAGCAGGTCGCCGTCGTTGGCAGTAGCCTGCACCACATAGAACACCATGCCCACAGCCACCACGCTGCCCAGCATGATGCCAAGGCAGAGCACCGTAGCGATGGTGCGGCCGATAAACCGCAGGATGGGGTGTTTGCTCTTTTCCTTCGGCGGCTTGGGAGTTTTGGGTGCTTTGGGTGCGCGGGTACGGTTTTCCGCTGCGGAGTGTACCTCGCGGCGGCTCTGGGAAACATTGACCTTACGTCCCACCGGGCGGGCAGGCTGCTCCTCGCCGCCCCGATGGATCTTTCTCATCTCATTGTTGGAGATAGGGATCGCCTCCTGACATTTCAAGACTGTTGCCGGGCATTGCTGCGCCGGGCTTTATCCACATCGTTTGTGACACGAAACTTCAAACTGCAATACCATATTATAGCACGCACGCCCCAGCCGGGCAAGAACCAATCTTTGCGCGCTGAGCAGATATAAATAGTATAGCACACTCCGCCACGGAAAGTACAGTGCCCGTGTGTGAAAATTGTCTGCCATCCGCCCAAATGGGGTATACTTACCGGGGAAGGGAGTGTTTTTTATGCGCAAGCTGTCTGTCTGCCTGTTCTACGGGCTTTGCGTATTCACCATTGTATTCAGTCTGTTCTGGATGGCGCTGCCAAAGCTGCCGCTGTCCCAAAGCCCCGCCGGATCCGAGACCGATCCCGTCTCTCCCCTGAGCCTGGCCGCGCAGGCAGTGCCCCAGACGGACACCGCCCGCTACTGCCTGCGGGACAGCGGCGGACGGGTGGCGGTGTACACCTGCCGCGCCGACGGCACCCCGGGCACTTTGATTCGCGTGACCGGCATCTACACCAATCTTCTGCCGGAAAACGACGCTTTGCGCATCAAGCACGGGCTTGTGGTCAACAGCCCCCGGGAGCTGGACCTGCTGCTGGAGGATCTGGGGGAATAAATGCAATAGGCCGCTGCACGATGTGCAGCGGCCTATTGCATTTATAGGATTCAAGCTTCCATTTCTTCCAGCGGCACAAGGTATTCCTTGCGGCACTGCTCGTATTCCAGCATATAGTCCTTGCTGGGGTTGTGGTGCATAATGCTTTTCAGGGTGTGGGAGTCGTAATCATCGCCGGCCTCCATGCCCACCATGCGCACCGCAATGTTGGAGCAGTGGTCGGAGATACGCTCGGCGTTGTTCAGCACATCAAGGAACACCACGCCGGTGTCGATGGCGCAGATCCCGTCCTTCAGACGGCGGATGTGCTGGTCACGCAGACGCTCCACCATTACATCAATGATCTCCTCCAGCGGCTCCACCTGTGCAGCCTTCTGGGTATCATCGTTTTCAAAGGCCTCGTCCGTCAGAACCAGAATGCGCTCCAATGCGGCATCCAGCAATTGCAGTTCCTTTTTGGCGCTCTCGCTGAAGCTGGCTTCCTTGTCGTACAGCTCCTCGGCCTTTTCCATGATGTTCACGGCATAGTCGCCGATGCGCTCGAACTCGGTGACAAAGTTCAGCAGCTCGGTCACTGCGTGGCTCTCGTCATCGCCCAGCTCCTGATCGGTCAGTTTGATCAGGTAGTTGGTGATCTCCACCTCCATACGGTCGATCAGGTTCTCGCGCACCTTGATGGCACTCACGGTTTCCTCGTCCATCTTCAAAAGCAGCGGCGCAGCCAGACCCACGTTGCGGGCGGCGCGGCGGGACATCTTGATCACCGCGTTCTTAGCCTGCTGCAGAGCCACAGCCGGGCTCTTGTACAGACGCTCGTCCAGCACCGGCATACTCAGTTCCTGTGCTTCCTCCACGCTGCTGGGCACTGTGAGCATCGCCAAGCGGCTCAGCACCCCGCTGCAAGGCAGGAACAGCAGCATAGCGCACACGCTGGACATGGTATGGATGTTTGCAATGGAGCTCTTGTTCATCACATCGCCCCACATGGGGATGCCGATGGTAAACTGCACCGCATAGATCAGTGCCAGCAGAATCACGCTGCCGATGACGTTGAAGTACAGGTGGATGAGCGCTGCCCGCTTACCATCCTTGGAGGAGCCGCCGATGGTGAGCAGCGGGGTGAACGCCGTACCGATATGCGCGCCCAGAATGATAGGAATGGCAGAGCTGAAGGTGACAAGCCCTGTGCTGGACAGTGCCTGCAAAATACCCACGGAGGCGGAGGAGGACTGGATGATCACGGTGACCACCACGCCTACCAGAACACCCAGAATGGGGTTGGTCATGGTGACGAACAGATTCTGAAAAACTGCGCTCTCCCGCAGGGGTGCTACGCCGGTATCCATCAGGCTCATGCCGGTAAACAGGATACCGAAGCCCAGCATGATCTGGCCGATGTTCTTCTTTTTGGCATTGCGGAGGAACACATAAAAAATGCAGCCAATAAACGCCACCACGGGGGCAAAGGTCTTGGGCTGGATCAAGGTCAGCCACAGGCTGTCGCCTGAGATATCCGCCATGCGGATCAACTGACCTGTTACCGTAGTACCAATATTTGCACCCATGATCACGCCTACCGACTGCGTCAGTGTCATGATACCGGAGTTGACCAGACCAACACAAATAACCACCGTACCAGCCGACGACTGGATGACGCCGGTGATCAGTGTGCCGAAGATCACGCCTTTGATGGTAGAGGAGGTAAGCTTTTGCAATACGCCCTGCATCTTGCCGCCTGCCAGCTTTTCCAGTCCGGCGCCCATGATGGACATACCGTACAAGAACAGCGCAACGCCGCCCAGCAGAGAGGTAATGTGTGTGATATCCATAACGATACTCCTAATATGAAACTTCCCTTTTTATCCTTTACAGCACACAGCTGCCGAAACCTTGCACGTGCACAGCACTTGCCCTGTTCCGGCAGCCGCTTATTTTTATTATACCATCAAAGGGGGCGTCTCAACAAGGTTTATTTTACACGAAAATTACTTTTTTCACACATTCCGCAACATATTTCCGGGTGGCAAACAAAAAGCTTTCCGTTATTTTACATACATTTTACATTATACCATCTCGGATGCGGTATGCCTCCGCTTACCCGGCCAGCTCTTCCATGGCCTCGCGCACCGTATCGGCTGAAAACAGGAACACACCACTGCCGGTGTATACCTCCACATGACTGCCCACATAACGCAACTCAAAATCCTTCATGGTGTTTCCCTCCTGTGTGTCTGTTTTATTCCCGGGATTTCCCCGGTGAACACAGTATCGCACAATAAGGATACTATAAAAAGGACTTTCAAATGTTTTTGCAGACTTTTTGCGCAAAAATCGGATGATTCCCCACGGTCTGCTCCCCCCCTGTCCGCAGCCACCCCCCCTTGGAAATCGGGGCTTTGGCAGTTCCCCTCCGCAGCGCCGCATTTCCGCAGGAAACAGGCGCCGGAGCTGCCGTTTTCCGTCACGACCCCCTCCCGTGAAAATGGGATAGCGGAGCGTCCGCAGACGCTCCGCTATCCCGAAATTAAAAATATATTTTCCGCTGATCATGCCCAAAGCACACGCGGCGGGCATTCCAAATCGTCCCGCCCCGCAAAAGATGGCATCACTCTGCCGCATCCGTCACCCGGACGGGGTAGCCCGTCCGCACACAGCGCACCGCATACCGGGCGTTGCCGCCGGAGGTGCAGGTGAACAGGGTCAGATCCCAGCTGTCTGTCTCGGTGGCGGTGGTCATCTCCTCAATCTGGGTGGGGTGCAAAGTCTCCACGCTCTCCACCTCGTAGCTCCAGCGCAGACCATCCGCATCCGTAAAGTAGACCGGACTGCCGATCGCCAGCCACTTGATGGGACTGAAATGCTTTGCATAGTTGTGGCCGCAGAGCACCAGATCATCGGCATAGGTAGTGCCGCTGTACCGTCCGGGGGCGACCTTCAGCCCGGCGTAGCTCCACTGCGCCATCACCGGCAGTTCCAGCCCTGCCGCCGGGATGGAAAGCACCCCGATGTAGTCATGCCCCTCCACCTCTACGGTGGTCATCTCCTGCGCCGGGTCCAGCACCGGCTGCGGGGCTGCGGTCTCGTTTTCCTGCCGGTGCTCCGTAATGGTCTTTTGCATGGTCTGCTCCAGCTCGCCCAATACTTCCTGCGAGGCCTTTTCTGCCCGGGCGGCATCCCACCGGTTGTAACCCAGCAGCCCGGCGGCGCTCAAGATCAGCACCGCACCCAGCACCATGCACAGCCTGCCGATTTTCCGTTTCATTGCATTCCATCCTTTATATAATAGTATCCGTCTGCTTCAGTATACCATTCCCCGCTCCGGTTTACAACCGTTCTTTCGGGCGATTTTTATCGGGCAGCAGCGCGCAGACCAGCCGCACCATCTGCCCGGTCAGGGACAGCCAGACCAGCGCACACAGCCCGTTGAACAGGGTGTGGGCGTTAGCGATCTGCCGGGCGATCACGGCACACTCTGCCCCCGTGGGCGAGCACAGCCGCACCAGCGCCGCAAAGGGCTGCAGCAGTGCGCAGCACACCGCCGCGCCGCTCAGGTTGAAGATGGCGTGGGCTGCCGCCACCCGCTTGGCGTCTCTTCCCTGCCCGATGGCGGCAAGCACCGCCGTAACGGTGGTGCCGATGTTATCCCCCAGCAGAATGGGAATGGCAGCGGTCAGCCCCAGCAGGCTGTGCACGCCGTCCGCCCCGGGCTGCGCCGCCATGCTTTGCAGCAGCGCCACCGTGGCAGAGCTGCTTTGTACTGTCAGTGTCATGCAGACGCCCGCCAGAAGCCCATGCAAAGGGCTTTGCTGCACCCGGGCAAGCTCCAACCGGAGCAACGGGCTTTGCAGCAGCGGCTCCATGGCGCTGCGCATCACCGTGACGCCCTCGAACAGCAGCCCAAAGCCGAACACCGCCTCGCCCACGCAGCGGCCCCGCCAGTTTTTGCAGGCCAGACAGAGCAGCACTCCGCAAAACAGCAGCAGATACCGCCAGCTTTCCACCCGGAACGCCAGCAACTGTGCTGTGACCGTTGTACCGATATTCGCCCCGAACACCACCGGCACCGCCTGCCGCAGTTGCAGCAGCCCCGCTGCCAGAAAAGCAATGACCATGACCGTGACCGCCGAGCTGCTTTGCAGCACCGCCGTGACCGCCGCCCCGGTCAGCAGCCCCGCCACCGGGTTTGCGGTGCACCGCGCCAGCAGGCCGCGCAGACGCCTGCCCGCTCCCTGCTGCACCGCCCGACACAGGCTGTCCGTCCCGTACAAAAACAGCGCCAAGCCGCCGAATACCTGCAGCAGCATCCTTGTAATTTGCTCCATCCGCACCCTCCGTTTCTGCCTGTCCTTTATTTTTATGCCGCAAAAGCCGGCTTCTGTCCTGACAAAGCTCACAATTTTTTTGTGAATTTTTGTTTAACATTTCCCTACCCCCTTGCAATCCGGCTGCAAAAGGAATATGCTTATCAGGCGTTAATACTTAACAGCTGTTAAGCATTAAGAAATGCAAACGAGGAGGAACTGTTATGTCCGAGCCAAGCACCCCCAGCTTTCAGGGGATGTGCCACTATATCGGGCAGCTGAGCAAGGCATCCAAGGCCGGGATGCGGGCGGCGCTGGCTGATTGCCCCAAATGCCACTTTAATATGCTGGAAGGCCTGCTGCATTCCATCAACTGCCACGGAAAGGACGGTGCCATTTATGTCTCTGACCTTGCCCGGGAGATCCGTCAGCCGCTGCCGGCGGTCTCGCGCGGGCTGCGGCTGATGGAGCAGGACGGCACTGTGGTGCGGGAACCGGACCCCGCCGACCGCCGCAAAACGCTGGTGCGCGTCACCCCCAAAGGGTATGAGCTGTGCCACCAGTGTGAGCAGGCTCTGCGCGACTACTTTGCCAGCGTGCTGGCACGGTTAGAGCCGGAGCAGGCAGCCCAGATGGACGCGCTGCGCGGCGCGCTGATGGATGCCATTCTTGCGGAAAATGCCGCGCGCAACATTGACCCGAAGGGAGAAACGAACCATGACAAAGATCTTTAAGCAGCTGGCCCGACACTGGGCGGTCTGCCTTGTGGTGTTCGCGCTGCTGTTCGTGCAGGCGTACTGCGACCTTGCACTGCCGGACTACACCAGCAAGATCGTGGACACCGGCATCCAGCAGGGCGGCATTGAAAGCCCCCTGCCCCAGACGGTGCGCCAGAGCACGCTGGACACGCTGAGCCTGCTGATGAGCGAAGAGGATGCACAAAAGCTGCAAAACGCCTACCAGTACTACCTGCAGGACGATGGCGTGCTGCAGCTGCGCTCTGACCTGACCGAGGACGAGCGCACCGCACTGGAAGATGCCGTGACCACCCCGGACATCGTGCTGTATATGGCTGCTGCACAGGCCGCCAACACCCCCGCTGGGCAGAACAGCATGGGCATGACCGGCCTTGCCGAGATGCCCTCTGCCGCTGCGGACACCAACACCGAGACCGTTACCCCCACGGCAGCAGATCTGGACACCGTTTGCAGCCAGTTTGCCGCCATGAGCCAGATGCCCGGTTTTGACCGCAGTATGCTGCAAAAGCAGCTGGACAGTGCCATGAGCCAGCTGGACAGCACCCTGCTGGAAAACCTGAAAAGCCAGTCTTTGCTGCTGGTGCAGCTGGAATACGAGGCACAGGGCGTTGCACGGAATGTGCAGATGCAGTACCTCTTCCGGGTGGGCGGCCAGATGCTTGCCCTTACTCTGCTGATGGTGGTCGTGGCTGTGGCCGTGGGCTTCCTTGCCTCCCGGGTGTCCGCTGCCATCGGTCGTGACCTGCGCCGGGAGACCTTCTCCAGCGTCATCGGCTTTTCCAATGCAGAGATTGAGAATTTTTCCACCGCCTCCCTCATCACCCGCACCACCAACGATATCCAGCAGGTGCAGTTCGTCTGCGTCATCCTGCTACGCATGGTGGCCTATGCGCCCATTCTGGGCATTGGCGGTGTGCTGCACGTTGTGGGCAGCAGCTCCGGCCTTTCCTGGATCGTGGTGCTGGACGTGGCCATCCTGCTGTTGCTCATCATTTTCCTGATGAGCGTTGCCATGCCCAAATTCAAGGTGATGCAGCAGCTGGTGGACCGGTTGAATCTGGTCAGCCGCGAAATTTTGACCGGCATCATGCCGGTGCGCGCCTTCAGCCGCGAAAAGTTTGAGGAGCAGCGCTTTGACAAGGCCAACCGGGAGCTGATGGGCACCCAGCTGTTCACCAACCGTGCCATGGTGGCCATGATGCCCTTTATGACCCTGATCATGAACGGTACCAGCCTGCTCATCGTCTGGTTCGGCGGCAAAGCCATGGATGCCGGCACCATGCAGGTGGGCGAGATGATCGCCTTTATCACCTACACCATGCAGATCGTCATGTCCTTCCTGATGCTGGCGATGGTGGCCGTCATGCTGCCCCGCGCCGGTGTGGCTGCGGATCGTATCGACGAGGTCATCCGCACCAAAGCCACCATCCACGACCCGGATGAAGCCGCCGCAAAGGCCGCACAGGCACACACCGACTGGCAGGGCGTGGTGCAGTTCGAGGATGTGAGCTTCCGTTACCCCGGTGCAGACAGCGATGCACTGGAGCACATCAGTTTTACCGCAAAGCCCGGCGAGACCACCGCCATCATCGGCTCCACCGGCTGCGGCAAGTCCACCCTGCTCAACCTGATCCCCCGCTTTTACGATGTGACCGGCGGCAAGGTGACTGTGGACGGCATTGACGTGCGCAAGATGCCGCAGGCGCAGCTGCACGACCTGCTGGGCTATGTGCCCCAGAAGGGTGTGCTGTTCAGCGGCACCATCGACAGCAACCTGAAATTCGGCGGCGAAGATATCACCGACGCACAGGTGCACAAAGCCGCCGCCATTGCGCAGGCCACTGATTTTATCGAAGCAAAGCCCGAGGGCTACCAGAGCCCCATTGCACAGGGCGGTTCCAACGTATCCGGCGGCCAGAAGCAGCGGCTTTCCATTGCCCGGGCAATTGCCAAGGACCCCAAGGTCTATCTGTTTGACGACAGCTTCTCGGCACTGGACTACAAGACCGATGTAACGCTGCGCCGCGCCCTGAAGGCACAGACCGACAACGCCACTGTGATCATTGTGGCACAGCGCATCTCCACCGTGCTGCACGCAAACCAGATTCTTGTACTGGACGAGGGCAGGCTGGTGGGCAAGGGCACCCACGCCCAGCTGATGGTCAGCTGCCCGGAATATCAGGAGATCGCCCGCAGCCAGCTGAGCCAGAAAGAGCTGGCGCTGGATACCTTGAATACGGAAAAGGAGGGTGAGTGATATGCCCAGACCCGGACGTCCCACCACCGAGCGCGCCAAGGACTTTAAAGGCACGCTGCGGCAGATCATCCGCACCATGAGCCACTACAAGCTGCCCCTTGCGGCAGCCATGCTGTTTGCTGTTCTGTCCACCATCTTCAACATTGCAGGCCCCAAGGTGCTGGCAAAGGCCACCACCGCCCTTGCCACCGGCTGGATCGCCCGGCTGCGCGGCACCGGCAGCATCGATTTTGTGTATATCGGCCGCATCCTGCTGTTTTTGCTGGGGATGTACCTGCTGAGCAGCGCCTTCAGCTTTATTCAGGGCTGGC
>UMLG01065309.1_pt1 | contig 19662 bp, 18 predicted proteins | sample 1966511 | NCBI WGS metagenome assembly UMLG01 (sample SAMEA4836195, study PRJEB28245) | human gut metagenome | biome: gut microbiome; material: fecal sample | place: Denmark | collected 2008
TATAAAATTACATCTCATCCAATCAGGAGGATTTTCAACATGGAAAAAATACGCATTCAAAAATTATTATCCGATGCTGGCTACTGCTCCCGCCGCAAGGCGGAAGCCTTGATTGCTGCCGGAAAAGTCAAGCTGAACGGACATCCCGTCAAGCTCGGCGACCAGGCAACCCGTGCCGACCTCATCACCGTCAACGGAGAAGCCGTTCGCATCCCTCGCAGAAAAGTAAAGCGTTATCTCATGCTGTACAAGCCAAGAGGCTATGTCACCACTACTTCCGATGAACTTGACCGCCGCTGTGTCATGGACTTACTGGACGGCGTGGAAGAACGGGTCTACCCCGTCGGCAGACTGGACAAGGATTCCGAAGGGCTGCTGCTGCTGACGAATGACGGCGAATTTGCCAACAATATCATGCACCCCAGCCGCCATATTTCCAAGACCTATCGGGTTACTGTTCGACCGGATATTTCCGAAGAACAATTGATTGCCCTTTCCAGCGGCGTGGAACTGGACGGCAAAATGACCCTGCCGGCAAACGTCGTTGTGAAAACCAAAGAACCAAACCGTGTCGTACTGCTGATGACCATTCAGGAGGGCAGAAACCGCCAGATTCGCCGGATGTGCGAAGCGTTGGGGCTGGAAGTTGCCCGCCTGCGGAGAATCAGCATTGGACCTTTAAAACTGGGCATGCTGAAACCGGGTACTTATCGGGATTTGACTGCGGAAGAACTGCGTGCGATTCGCAACGCCATCGGCGGCGACCTCTAATCGCCGTGCGAGAACCAGACGCACCCGAAAAGAACCAGAAAGGAGTTTGCATTTATGCCAATTTGTATTCCAAAAGAATTGCCAGCATTTCAGACGCTGGCAAATGAAAATATCTTTGTCATGGATAATGACCGTGCCTCTCATCAGGACATCCGCCCGTTGCGGGTGCTCCTGCTGAATCTGATGCCGAAAAAAATTGAAACAGAATGTCAGTTTCTGCGGCTGCTCAGCAACACGCCGATTCAAGTCAATGTGGAATTTTTACAGGTTTCCAGCCACGTCAGCAAGAACACCAACAAAATGCATCTGGATGCCTTTTATCATACGTTTGCAGAAATCCAGAACGAATATTATGACGGCTGTATTATCACAGGTGCTCCGGTCGAGCACCTTTCTTTTGCCGATGTCGATTACTGGGAAGAGCTGCAACAAATCATGGAGTGGACAAAAACCCATGTCTTTTCCACCATGCATATCTGCTGGGGGGCTCTGGCAGGGCTGAACCACCACTTCGGGATTCCCAAGTACGACCTGCCGGAAAAGATGTTCGGGGTCTTTCCACACAAAGTCCTGCAAAAAAATGTGCAGCTGCTGCGAGGATTCGACGACCGCTTTTATGCTCCGCACTCCCGTCATTCAGAAGTGCGGCGTGCGGACATTGAACAAGTGCCAAATCTGAAAATTCTAACCGAATCGCCACAAGCTGGCGTGCACATTGTCGCCAACACCAACGGCAGACAATATTTCATCACCGGACATCTGGAGTATGACCGCATGACGCTGGCAGAAGAATATTTCCGGGACAAGGAAAAAGGCTGCAAAATCGCCGTGCCTGCCCACTATTTCCCGAACGACGACCCGAGCCAGCCGCCCCTCTATACCTGGGGTTGCTGTGCAAATTTGCTCTTTGCAAACTGGATTAATCACTGCGTTTATCAGCTGACACCGTATGATTTGCAACGACTGGAGCTGTATAACTGGGAGTGGGAAGCCGGACTATAAGCCGGCGACCTCCACCGACTTCCACCAAAAAAGGCAAAAAAGCCCGAAAAACTTTTGTTCCGCCAAATGACGACAATTTCAATCCACGCCGCAAAGAAACTCCGAAACTGGGATGCTTCCGCCCCCGCTGCCCCACGAACAACAACAGCATAAAAAGAAACCGATAAAGAAAATTTGCTCTTTATCGGTTTTTTGTTTCTTTCTCGAAAAATCCTTTTCAAATCCGAAAAAAGGTGCTATAATTAAAAAAGCATACTGACAAGGAGGAGTTCTCATGCTTTACACGTACCATCTCACCACGCCTGTCACGGGCTTCGTTTCGATAACGGCACAAGTCAAAGGGGCAGTGGCAGAAAGCGGTGTCCAGAGCGGCATTTGTGTGGTGTACTGTCCCCACACGACCGCAGGGATTACCATCAATGAAAACGCTGACCCAGACGTGCAGCGGGATTTACTGCTTGCCTATGCAGAGGCATTCCCTGACCGCAAGGCGTTCCGTCACGCCGAGGGCAACTCCGCCGCACACGCAAAGGCTTCTGCCATGGGCAGCAGTGCCACGATTATCATCGAACAGGGAAAGCTTCTGCTGGGCACGTGGCAGGACATTTATTTTTGCGAGTTTGACGGCGTTCGCAACCGGACATTTTACGTCAAGATTCTCGCAGATACAGCAGAGAAAAACAGGAGGGAATCACAATGACATCAGACCTTGCAACCTTACAAACCATCATCAACCATGCCCACCGCCTTGTATTCTTTGGCGGTGCAGGCGTGTCCACCGAGAGCGGTATTCCCGACTTTCGCAGTCAAGACGGACTGTATCACCAAAAGTATGACGTGCCGCCGGAAACCATTCTCAGCCACTCGTATTTTGTCCGGCACACCGAAGCATTTTATCGCTTTTATCGGGACAAGATGATTTGCCTATCCGCAAAGCCCAACGCTGCCCACAAAAAACTTGCCGAACTGGAGCAGAAAGGCATTCTGTCCGCCGTTGTCACGCAAAACATTGACGGGCTGCATCAAATGGCTGGCAGTAAAACGGTTTATGAATTGCACGGCAGTGTTCACCGGAATTACTGTGAACGCTGTCACGCCTGCTACGATGCGGAATGGATTTTGCAGACGGAGGGCGTTCCCCACTGTCCACACTGCGGCGGATTGGTCAAGCCGGACGTGGTTCTCTATAAGGAATCCTTGCCGGAACAGACGGTAGAACAGGCAGTCCGTGCCATCGCTGCGGCAGACGTGCTTCTCATCGGCGGAACGTCCCTGACCGTGTATCCAGCGTGCAACCTGCTCCGGTATTTTCGTGGGGAGCATCTGGTTGTGTTAAATCGGGATGCCACACAAATTGACGAGCAAGCAGACCTTTGCATTCGGGATAAAATCGGAGCAGTACTCTCCCAGATTGTGCTTCCATAATAGGGCATCCTTATTTCAATGGCGACAAAGTGACACTCGGTGACACTCATATACAGTCTTTACGCAGGCGAGAAAAAAAGTAAAAATTTCTATCTATATATAAGGTTTGCAAATGACCGTCACCGACCGTCACTAACTGTCACGAAGAAGGGCAAAAAAGCCCGAAAAACTGGGCTATGACACTCTAAGACACTCAAATACAGTCTTAACACACGAAGCAAAAAAGTAAATTTTTTTCTCTGTAGAGAGGTATGTAAACGACTGTCTTAGAGTGTCAATCTTTCGATTCCATCCACGCCCGCAGGCGACAAGTGTGCCGGTGTAAGCCGGTCAAATACATACTTAACACACGGAGTAAAAAAAGTATATTTTTTTCTCTCTATAGAAAGGTTTGTAAACGACCGTCACGACCGGCACCTTTTTTCAATCCACGCCCCGTAGGGCGACAAAGCCCGAAAACTGGGAGGTGCAGGTCGGTGAAAGTCAAATACATACTTAACACATGGTAAGAAAAAAAGTAAAATTTTTCTCTATATAGAAGGTACGGAAACGACCTGCACTGACCTGCACCCATAGAACATACAAGAGAGGAGGCTTTTCTATTCCCATCTGGAATCCCTGGCACGGCTGCACAAAATATAGTGCTGGCTGCCAAAATTGCTATGTCTATCGCATCGATGCAACGCATGGACACAACAGCACCACCGTGCAGAAAACAGCTGCCTTTGCTCTCCCGATGCAACGGACACGAGGCGGCACACTGAAATTACAGCCGACCGAAGAACCCGTCTACACCTGTCTAAGTTCCGACTTTTTCTTGCCGGAAGCCGACAACTGGCGACCGGATATCTGGGCAATGATACGCTATCGCTCGGACTTGCAATTTTTTATCATCACCAAACGCATTGTGCGTGCGGCTGCCTGCTTTCCGCCCGACTGGGGAACGGGATACCCCAATGTAACCATCTGTTGCACCGCCGAAACCCAACAGACCGCAGACGAACGGCTGCCCGTTCTCCTGCAATTGCCGATTGCAAAGAAAGAAATCATCTGCGAGCCGCTTTTAACGCCCATACAGTTACAACCCTACCTACAGCCACAAATCTCTCATGTCACGGTCGGAGGGGAATCCGGTGAGCAAGCAAGGCTCTGCCGCTGGGAATGGGTCACGTCCCTTGCGGCACAGTGTCGTGCTGCAAATGTTCCATTCGTCTTCAAACAGACCGGAGCACGTTTTGAAAAGGATGGGATTTGTTACAAGATTCCTCGCAGGCTGCAACAAATACAGGCAAAAAAAGCGATGCAATTCTTATAGCAAAAATGCGGTACTGCTCCAACGAGAACAGACCGCACTTTTTATCCCCTTTCTTCGCTGAATTTTACGAATGTTGCTTTCTCCAATACCGCACCTGACAATAAATCGCCACCAGACACGTTCCCAACTCCGCCGCCGGATACGACACCCAAACGCCGTTCATGCCCCAGACTGCCGCAAACAAAAAGACCAGCGGCAACAACAATACGCCACTCCGCAACAGTGAGATGCAAAAAGATGCTGCCGGACGTTCCACTGCTGCAAAAAAGGCAGAAGTCGCAATGTTCACCCCCACCGCAAAAAACGCCACGAAATAAATCCGTGTTCCGGTTTCTGCCATCGCCTGCAAGGCGGCATTCCCCGCACTGTTAAACAACCGGACAATCGGCTCGGTAAAGCCAAACAACACGCCATACAGCACCGCTGCAAAGCCAAGTGCCGTGCAAATCGTCATCCGCAGCAGCTTTTTCATTTCTGTTTGGTCGCCCTTGCCATAGCTGCGGCTCAACAGCGGCTGCACGCCCTGTGCAATGCCTGTACACAGACACGCTGCCACCAAGGCGATGTTGGCGATAATCCCATAGGCTGCCACGCCCGTATTCCCCACCTTTTTCAAAATGACAAAATTAAAGCAGAAAATGACAATCCCAGAGGCAACTTCTGTAATCCATTCCGCCCCGCCTAGCAGGAAAATCGGCTGGAACATCTGCCACCGCAACCGACAGGGACGAATCCGAATTTGACAGGTCGGTTTCCGGAAATAGAAACTCTGAATGGTAATGCCGATGAGCGGTGCACAAGCGGTTGCCAAGACTGCCCCCAGCATGCCCATTCCCAATGGGAAAATAAACAGATAGTCCAATACAATATTGCCCAGCGTGCCCAGCATCGTCCCCAGCATCACCCGATTCGGTGCACCGTCATTCCGGACAAACGCTGCAAACAACTGATTACACAGGAACAGCGGTGCAAAACAATACAGCGTCCGCAGGTATACCACCATCTTATTATGGGTCGCTGCATCGCTCCCCAGCCAGCGGCAAATCGGGTCAGAGCCAAAAAGCCCCATCAGCATGAAACCCACACTTGCCACTCCGGCAAGCAATAGGGCATGGAAAAAGATTTGGCTGCCGGCTTCCTGTTCGCCTCTTGCCTTGTGAATGGCGTACTTCGTTGCTCCGCCAATGCCAATCATCAAGCCCGTGGCATTCATGAGATTAAACAGGGGCAAGACCAGATTCAAGGCGGTCAGCCCGTCTTCTCCAATGCCATTCGCAACAAAGAACGTATCCGCTAAAATATAACAGGACGTTCCCAGCATCGCCAGCATATTCAAGCTGACATAGTGCAGAAAAGCAGACAGGGTGGATGGTGGCCGAATGGTTTTTGTCATAGCAATTCCTTCCTTTCTCCATTTCTTTCAATCCACTCCCCCGTAAAGAGGGAGACGAATCGTTGGCAGCGTTGGCAGGGTCAACTTTCAACAATATAACACAGCTACTTTGAAAAGTCAAGCGGTTCTGTTCCGCAAAAAATCCATGTTTTCCTATTGACATTTGCTTCTGAACGTGGTATAATAACATGAAATTGAAAATCAATTTCAAATTCGATTTTGATTGGACTGACAACCAATAGGGGGAATCCTCATGAAATGGAAACGCTTTTTCAGCTGCCTGCTCTGCGGGGTGCTGTTGCTCTGCGGCTGTACGCCAGCCGCAAACTCTGCAACGGCTTCCCATCAACTGGAACTCGTTACAACACTTTTTTGTTACTATGACTTCGCCCGTGCCATCCTGAAAGACACGGACACCATTCATCTTCGCTTGCTGCTCTCCCCCGGCATGGAGAGCCATTCTTTTGAGCCTGCTCCATCCGATATTCTCGCCATTCAGAACGCCGACCTCTTTCTCTATAACGGCGGACATATGGAAGAATGGGTGTCGCAGGTGCTCGATTCCGATGAACAATCCCACCCAGACCGCATTGTCCGTTGTATGATGGACTATGCTCCGCTGCTGGAAGAAGTGGAATTAGAGGGCAGCGAATCGGAACACGAACACGAGCATGACCATGACCACGATGACCATGACGACCACGACCATGACCACGAGGGCGAAAGCGAAATGGAATATGACGAACACATCTGGACTTCTCCGGTAATTGCAAAAGATTTGCTCTATGTCACCCGAGATGCCATCATCCAAGCCGACCCTGCCAACGCTGCCACCTATCAGAAAAATGCGGATGCCTATGCGGCTCAGCTGGATGCCCTCAACGAATCCTTTACCGATTATTTCGCCGAACCGGAGCACCGAACGCTGTTATTTGCAGACAAATTTCCGCTGCAATATTTCGCCAACACCTATGGGTTACACTGTTACGCTGCCTTTTCGGGTTGCAGTTCCGACACCGAACCCAGCATTGCAACCATCTCGAATCTCATGCATCTGGTCGAATCTGACCACCTCTCGAAAGTCTATTACTTGGAAGTCAGCAGTCCGGCGGTTGCAAATGTCATCGGTGAACAGACCGGAGCAACCCCAACCGTTTTCCAAACCTGCCACACGCTCACGCAGACCGACTTCGACAACGGGGAAACCTATGTCAGCCTGATGCAGCGAAATTTAAAGGCGTTGGAATCGCAATAAACGCTGCAATCTTTCGCCTACATGGCTATGCTGCTTTTCGGAGTGCAGTCCGGCGGATTGGCGAACAGACCGGAGCAACCCCAACCGTTTTCCAATCCTGCCACACGCTCACACAGACCGACTTCGACAACGGGGAAACCTATGTCAGCCTGATGCAGCGAAATTTAAAGGCGTTGGAATCGCAATAAGCCCACTAGAAAGGATTTTTTATGGCTACTTCTGCACTGCAATTCTCCCATGTCACTTTGGGATATGAAAACATTATCACAACCTCTGACCTCAACCTCACGATTCCGCAGGGCGATTATCTCTGTATCATCGGAGAAAACGGCTCTGGAAAAAGCACATTCGTGAAGAACCTGCTGGGGCTGCTGAAACCCCTCAGCGGAGAAATCGCTTTAACGGGCGACTGGAAACGCAGCGACATCGGTTATCTGCCGCAGCAAACGCCAGCACAACGGGACTTTCCTGCCAGCGTTCGGGAAATTGTCCGCTCCGGCTTCCTGAACCAGATGAAACACCGCCCGTTTTATACTGCCGCAGAAAAAAACGCTGCCCAACAGGCAATGGAAAAACTCGGAATCCTGCCGCTGCAAAACCGCTGCTATCGGGAACTCTCCGGCGGTCAGCAACAGCGTGTCCTACTGGCACGGGCACTCTGTGCGGCTCAAAAGCTGTTGATTCTGGATGAACCAACCACGGGCTTAGACCCAGTCGCTTCCGAAGAACTCTATCAGGTCTTACAGCACCTCAACCGCACAGAATCCATCACCATTATCATGGTGACGCACGACGTGGAACGGGCAGTCTATTACGCCAAACACATCTTGCACCTTGGACAAAAAACATACACCTATGATACTGCCGAAGCTTACCGCCATGCCGCAGCATCCAGACAGGGAGGAAAATAATATGACGTTTCTCATCGATATGCTTTCGTTTGCCTTTATCCGGCGTGCCTTGCTGGTCGGGATTTTCGTTTCCCTCTGTGCCGCCCTCTTGGGGGTGAGTCTGGTTCTGAAGCGATTCTCGATGATTGGCGATGGATTATCACACGTTTCTTTTGGGGCTTTATCCGTTGCATTGGCGTTCGGCTGGGCACCGCTGAAATTCTCCATTCCGATTGTTGCGATTGCCGCCTTCTTCCTGCTCCGCATTACCGAACGGGCAAAGGTCAAGAGCGATGCAGCAATTGCGGTTGTTTCCGCCTCCTCGCTGGCAATCGGGATTATTGTCACCGCCCTGAAAACTGGCATCAACACCGATGTGGCAAGCTATATGTTCGGCAGCATTCTGGCGATGGAAAAAGAAGATGTCTGGGTCAGCCTGATTCTATCCATTGTCGTGCTGGGGATGTTCGTGATTTGTTATCACCGGATTTTTGCAATTACTTTCGACGAAAACTTTGCACAGGCAACCGGCGTTTCGGTTTCATTCTATAATACGCTGATTGCCATTCTGACCGCCATCACGGTTGTGCTGGGCATGCGGATGATGGGGGCGTTGCTCATCAGCAGCCTGATTATCTTTCCGGCGTTGTCCTCCATGCGACTATTCAAGCGATTCTCGCTGGTCATTCTCTGTGCAGCGATTTTATCGGTCGTTTGCTTCTGTGTCGGCATGGTCGGTTCGTATCAGTTCGATACCCCTGTTGGAGCAAGCGTGGTTGTCGCAAATCTGGCAGCATTCCTGCTGTTTTGCCTCATTCAGAAGATTCGGGAACAGGTCAAAAAACGTACCATTCAAGCCCAACCGAAACAGTAAAATTTCTTCCCATTTCAACAACAAGCAGATGACTTTTTCTTTCCGGTCATCTGCTTTTTTATTTTCGTTTGTTGGACGAGATATGAAATCGTTATGATGCAGGATATTTCTTTTTTATTCATTTCCATTCGACAAAAATACTTTATTTTCCAAAAAAGTATGAGATGTTATTGACTTTTTCAATACCTTGTGATATAATGAAATCGTAAACAAACAAACCAAAATTTCAAGGCTATAAAGACTTGATATAATGAAATAAAATCTTGATTGGAGGGATTTTTATGAAAAAGAAATCATTCCTCGCTGTTCTTTGTTCCGCAGCACTTCTGCTGCAACTTGCACCTGCTGTACTGGCGGAGGATGTGGTAACAGACACACCGACAGATTCCGCCGTTACAACCGATGAAACCATCGCAGATGCTTCCGGTACGTTTGGTTATGCCACTTGGACATTGGTCGGCGATACCTTAACCCTTTCCGGAAATGGTGACCTTCCGGATTCTGTCCATGATAATTATATCAATATGATTCAAAATATTGACAATTTGGACGAAATCGTATATTATCCTTGGATGAAGTATCGTTCTGTTGTAAAACATCTGGTCATTAAAAATGGTATTCAGGATATTCCAAAAGCAGCTTTTGCTTACTTCTACGCCCTGGAAACAGTAGATTTTCCGTCTACACCAATTACCATTCGAGATCATGTATTTTATGCAAAAGATTTCGATATCAGAGATGGTCTGGTTGCAAAAAAGACTTATGACATTCCAGATAACGTAACGCTGGACGGCTCCTGCATTTTTACAAGTGATGATGGTGATAGCAACTCCTATCGTCGCATTAAGATTAACGCAAACCGCTATAGCCCGACGTATTATTATTGCTTAAATCACCCTTGCTACATCTTCACGGAAACAGGCATTGCTCCAGAAGCGATTACCAGTGGAACTTGCGGTAAAAATGCAACCTGGAACTTCGATTTTGATACCAAAACGCTGTACATCGAAGGAAACGGTGCAACAGAATCCATCTCTGATGATGCAACGCTGAAAGGCATCGAATGGATTCAGCCAAGCATTGAAAAAGTGGTTTATGGGGAAGGAATTACAGAAATTGCACCGTTCACGGCACAGAAAATTAATACCCATATTGTCTATAATGAACCGATGCAAGATGTCCCCGAATTGGTTCTGCCGAGCACTTTGACAACGATTGATGACTATGCTTTCAATCTCTATCTGAAGGTAAAGGATGTTCAGATTCCGTATGGTGTAACCACAATCGGAAATAACGCCTTTTCAGATTGTCACAAAATAGAAAATGTTGTTCTTCCGGGCACAGTGAAAAAAATCGGAAATTGTGCATTTTTTGTTTGTGATTCTCTAAAATCGATTACCATTCCTACCAGCGTGACAGAAATTGGTAAAAGTCTTGCTTATTCTTATTCTGGTGTTTCCATTTTCGGCTATACCGGAAGTACGGCAGAATCTTATGCAAAGGAAAATAATTATGCGTTCTACTCCTTGTCTGCTTCTGTGGGCGATGTCAATGAAGATGGCGTTGTCAACCTGATGGATGCCATTGCATTGAACAAGTATCTTGCTGGTATGATTTCCTTGACCGACAGCCAGCTGGTCGCTGCAAACTGCAACACCGCTGACGGCACAAGCAATATCAATGAAGACGATGTAACGGCATTGATGAAGTTCGTCATCAACCTGATTCCGGATCTTCCTGTTTCAGAATAAACGCTTTTCATTAGAATTACGTCTTTTCGACCACCTGTAACGATTTGTTACGGGTGGTCTTTTGTTTTTTTACAGATTCTTGTCACAAATCCCCTCCCCAATTTGTTATCCTGAATAGGACGTCCAAAAAACCACAAAGGGGGGAATTTCATGGTAAAGTCCTCGAAGCAAAAAGAAAAACTCCATCAGCTTTATGCTCTGTATGAACAGCCGCTCTATCGCATTGCCTACGCCATCCTGCACCAGACCGAACAGGCAGAAGATGCTGTATCCGATGCATTCCTGAAAATCATCCCACATCTCGACCAAATCGAATCCCCAGACAGCCCCAAAACCAAAGCGTTTCTGATTCAGGTGATTCGCAACACTGCCATCAATCAATATCGAAAAAATGCCAAAGATGCAGAACGGCTGACCAATATTGACGACAGCACCTTACAAGTACCCAGTCCGCACAACGAAATCGAACAGTTTCTCCAACGAACCGAACAACAGGAATCGCTTGCACAGCTATTACAAGGGCTTTCGGAAACCGACCGCACCATTTTATTCCTGCGGTGCGAACAGGAACAATCGTTTCGGGAAATCGCTGAGCGGCTCTCCATGAAAGAGGCAACCGTGCGAAAACGATTTGAACGTGCCAGAAAAGCCATCCAAAAACAAGAGGAAAGGGGAATCTCCTATGTCAAAAAATGTTCCATCTAACCATGAACCACCGATTTCACCAGCGGACTGGGATGCCATCGTTGCCGCTGCCTTTTCCCCCGATGCAGAACCCCACGTCTTTTCCGACCGTTATCAGAAACAGAAACAAAAACAGGAGGAATTATTCATGCAAAAAAAATCCATTCGTGGTAGAAAAACCATTGTCATTGCTGCGATTCTTGCAGCGGCAGTTGTTGCCATTCCAACCTCTGCTTATGCTGTCAACCGCATTTATCAGGCATCCATCCAATCCACGGGCAGCTATCAAAAAGACGTTGTGATTGATGCCGGTGACAGCACCCTTGACACCCGTACACAGTCCCTGCAAGTGGGCTGGATGCCGGATGGTATGACCCTTGACAAAAGTTCCGGAAAGTATCACGACGACCAAAACCGTGGCGTTACCATGCTGTTCTGGAAAATGCAGGACGGGGATTTCTTACAGACGGTCAACCGTGGCATTGTGCATTCTGAAACCGAAACCATCAACGGCAATCAGGTCTTTTTCCTGCAACGGGCTGCCGCAAATCTTCCAGACGGACAAATGGACTACCGCAACATTGTCTGGGTCGCTTTCTCGAATACACCTTATGCAGCACAGTTCTATGCCACAGACGACCTCACGAAAGAAGAGTTGACACAGATTGCAGAACATCTCTCCCTAAGCCCAGCAGAACAGGAAACGGCAAGCCTCTGGCAGCCGGAAGAATCTCTCATCGAATCCTCCGGAGATGCCCCTGCAACGGCTTGCGATGTCAATCAGCTTTCGTATGTCAACATCGGGGATACCTTAACCACAGAGGAAACGGTTTCTCTGAAACTGGATGCTCTTTCCACACAAAATACCTTTGCTGGTATTTCCACCGACTCCATCGGGCAGGATTGCGATTACAGCCGCTATCAGAATGCAGATGGCACGATTGCAGACAATACCCGCACATGGTACAGCTACGGCGATGGGGTCAACACGCTGGATGAAGCCATCAAAACAGAAACCATTCCACAAACCATTCTGACGTTCCAGCTCACCTACACCAACAACGGTACAGAAGCGGTTGAAACTTGCGTTTGTCCGCAGTTGTTCCGGATGCAGGCAGACGGCACATTCCCAGCATACACCGAAGAAACTGAAACAGAATACTATGTGGACAACTATGACTTGAACCTAACAGGCGAGTTTTTCTCGTTCGCCTCGTCCGGCAGCCACAGCAAAAATAACGTGCTGTTACAGCCCGGCGAAACCCAAACTGTTACGGTTGCCTTTCTGGTCGATGCCGACCAGCTGGACGAACTGTATCTCGTACCTGCTCCGCACGGCTATGAATTGTCTGAAGAAGTCACACAATCTCCGATTCTGCAAGTGGCTTCGGCTCTGAATCGCTAAATCTCTCTTTGACAGGAAATCAGAAAAACAGCACCCGTTCGTCTGAAATGGGTGCTGGTTTGTTTGATGTTTCTATATCCATTGTTCGATGAGTGATACAAGCAATGCCGTTCCTGAGGCTGCTAAAGCCACCACAATCAACGGCAGCCCATTCCATGCCAACACCACGGCAATCACCGTTGCAGCGATTGCAGAGGGGAAATCTCCTGTTGCGTAAAACACCGCCGGAATTGTCATCGCACTCAAGATGGCATACGGGATATAATACAAGAAATCCTGCAAAAAGCGGGACTGTATTTTCTTCCGGAAAATCGTCATCGGCAGCATCCGAATCAAATAGGTGACCACTGCCATGACCAAGATGGAACAGATAATTCTCATACCGCTGCCCCCTGTTCTTCTTTTCTCGGAAAGAGCCATGCACAAAGTGCTGCCGTCAAGACTCCGCAGAGAATAATGGCAAAGCCGCTGGAGATAAACGGCAGACAATACTTGCAAATAATGCTGCATCCCGCTGCAACCAATACTGCAAAGACAATGCTTTTCTGCTTTCGCATTGGCGGAATGAATATCGCAAAAAACATGCCATACAGTGCAATCCCCAAGGCATCTGTTATGATTTTCGGCAAAATTTCGCCGGCAGCTGCTCCCAAAAACGTCCCCAAACTCCAGCCAATCAACGGCAGGGACATCAGTCCATACAGATACGGAGCGGAAATCTGTCCGTCCTGCGAAACCGCAACCGCAAAGATTTCATCTGTAATCCCGAATGCGGTCAAAAAACGGTGTATCATATGCTGAAACGTCTGGTCTAACTTCTGCGACAGGGAAAGCCCCATCAAGGCATATCGCAAGTTAATGCAAAACTGTGTGAGAGCAAGTTCTAAGTAAGAACCGCCGGCTGCAATGACTCCAATTCCGGCAGCCTGTCCGGCTGAGGTGACATTCGTCATGGAAATCGCAACGGCTGCGGAAACGGAAAGCCCTGCTTTTACCGCTAAAATCCCAATGCTGAACGAAACAGAGAGATACCCCAAAGCAATCGGAATTCCCTGCCGCACCCCTTTCCAAAATGCTTGTTTGTGCTGTGCTGTCATGATGTTATCCTTCGTCCTTTCATTTGATGTGCATGTAGCAGTATAGCACATTTTCGGAAATTTTGCAATTTCTTTTTCCAAACAACCCAACGAAAAAGAAAGCATATTTCACAGACAGCATCATTTTCCATAAAACAAGCCAACTACCTTGTAAAAAAAACAACAAAATTTACAGCTATAGGCTTGACATCCTTTCCTGCATCTTTTATAATAATAGTAACCATACGAATGTGGGCGAATTTTGTTATGAGAACTACTTTTTGGAAAGGAGTCTTTTGATGAAGACCAATCATTGGAAACGTACAATTGCCGGACTGCTGGCAATGTCAACTTTATTCTCGCTTTCTTTCACAGCTGTTTCTGCGGAAGAAACTACAGCAGAAACCACTGCTGCTGCAACCACAGCCACCACTGCAACCACGGTTGTTGAAATTCCAGAAACAGATATGCCAACCTTGTCGGTTACAGAAGAAGAAGCTGCTGCCTTTAAAGTAACGCCGCTGACCATCAAGGTGGACGGCGAATCGGTAAAAGGTCTGGCAGTTTCCGGCTACAAGGGCACAGATACCGACGTTGTCATTCCGGACACCCTGATTGACAAGAAGGGCAATGAACTGCCAGTATTCGGGATTGCAGATGGTGCATTCAGCGGAAAAGATACCATCACTTCTGTAAAAATGCCGGAAACCGTTACTACCATTGGAGCAAATGCTTTTTCTGGCTGCTCCAGCCTGACCAGTGTCAACATTCCGGATTCTGTTACCACTTTGGGGGCAAGTGCATTCTATGCCTGCACCAGCTTAGCTTCTATTCATATCCCGGAAAGTATCACCACCATTGATGCAGATACGTTCTGTTCCTGCACCAGCTTAACAGAAATTGAACTGCCATCTACCCTGATTCGTATCGGCAATGAAGCATTCTGCTCCTCCGGCTTGACCAGCATCACCATTCCGGAAGGTGTCACACAGGTTGGTAAAGAAGCCTTTGCTGGCTGCTCCAACTTGGTATCTGCTTCCATTCCGGGTTCTTTGGAAGTCGTTAGTGCTTCCACATTCCAGGAATGCTTCCGGCTGCAGTCTGTTACCTTTGCAGAAGGCACAAAGAAGATTCTGGATTCTGCATTCTACAGCTGCCCAGCTCTGGACAATGTGGTCTTACCGAGTACCGTTCGTTGGATTGGCAATTCTGCATTCGCTTATTCCGGTATCAGCAATATTTCTCTGCCGGAAGGCTTGATTGAACTTGCAAGCGGCAACTTCTCTCACTGTGCAAACCTCAAGAGCATTACCTTGCCGTCTACCATGACTTGCATTAAGAGCGATGTGTTCTCGTATTCCGGTCTGGAATCCATCACCGTTCCGGATACCATTACACAAATCAGTTCCGGTGCATTTGCATTCTGCGAAAACCTGACCAGCGTTTCCCTGCCAGACAGCCTGAGCGATATCCGGAAACAGGCATTCTATAACTGTACATCCCTGACAGATATCAACATCCCGTCAAGCATGACCCTGCTGGAAGCACAGACGTTCCAGAACTGCACCAGCCTGACCAATGTTACCCTGCCAGACGGCTTGGTTAAGATTGAAGACTATGTATTCTATAACACTGGTATTACCAGCATTACCATTCCAGATTCTGTGACCAGTCTCGGCATTTCTACCTTCTCCAACTGTGCGAACCTGGAATCTGCAACGCTGGGCAGTGGTCTGACGAAAGTAGACAAGTGGCTGTTCCGGAACTGCTCTTCTTTGAAGGATGTTACACTGGGCGAAAACATCCAGAAGGTTGACAACTTTGCCTTTACAGAATGCGGTAACTTGGAAACGATTACCCTACCAGATTCCGTCACCAGCATCGGCATTTCTGCCTTTGAAAAGTGCCGTTCTCTGAATGATGTGAAACTGCCAGACGGCTTGACCACAGTCGACAAAAATGCATTTTTGGATTGCGACAAGCTGACAAATGTCACCATTCCGGATTCTGTCACCACCATCGGCAATCAGGCGTTCGGCTACCAGACCAACGATGACATGAGCACATCTAAAAAGGATGATTTCCAGATTACTGGTAAAACCGGTTCTGCGGCTGCTGATTATGCAAACAATTCTGGCGTTTCGTTCAACGACCCAGATGCTCCGACAACGACAACGACAACGGATACAACCGATGTTTCCGGAGAAACCACCGAAACCACAACTGTTACAGAAACAACCGACACAACTGATGTTTCCGGAGAAACTACCGAAACCACAACTGTTACAGATACAACCGACACAACTGATGTTTCCGGAGAAACTACCGAAACCACAACGGTTACAGATACAACCGACACAACCGATGTTTCCGGAGAAACTACCGAAACCACAACTGTTACAACCGATTCTGGTACGCCATCAGAAAACTTCTGCGGAGATACAACGATGGATGGTAAAGTTGACCTCTCTGACGCTGTTATGCTGAATAAATATCTGGCTGGAGCAGTCACCTTTACTGACCAGCAAATCACAAATGCAAACTGTGACCAGACAGATGGTACAGAAACAGTCGGTGAAGAAGATACCACTGCTTTGATTCGGTTCGTTCTGAATGTAGAAGGTTATCAGGACTTGCCGCACATTGCAATTGATTAAACTTTAACCTCCAGTAGCAATTCATCCCCCACCATTGACAAACTAAAAATAATATTATATCATGTAACCAATATAAAAGGTATGATGAGCGTGTCATATTTTCGATTGCCTGTACCACAAAGAGCAATAACCAAGCCGTTGGTATGGAGTATGAAAGGAGAATAGATTAGTGGTTCGTCATGCCGCTATGATAAGGGATTACTGAGTATCCTCTTTTTCCCGTAGCCAGTCAGGATGTAACATGTGCAAAGTCAGTTTTGCAGACAACTCAGAAACCGTGGGACACACGGGGATAGCTCGCTTATGCTGTAGTCAGAGGACTGCTCGAACGAGAACCGACTGCTTGTTCTTGTAAGAGGAAGCCCCCTCCTCTTCAGGCGGGGGAGGATGTCACCCCAAATTCCATTCCATACACAAATACAAAAAGAGGACGGGCTCTCGTTGGAGTGCTCATCCTCTTTTTTTGTTCTGTTACTGTTTTGCTTCCGGAGCTTTTCCGTTGACGGAAAATACAGCAATTGGGTCTAACAAGTCGGAAAGCAAAATGCCTTCAATATTGGCACTGCTGCAAAATGCCAGCATAGACGGGTAACTATCATCGTTCAAGAAAAAGACAGTTTTTCCGTCTTCTTTCCGGACACCCACTTCATAGGCTGCATCCTGATAGAAAAAATAAATCAGAATCCCATCCTGCCGATGCTGCCGCAAACAATCCAGCAATTCGCTGGCACGCCACATTTGTGGTTCTGTGGAAAGTCCCATCTTCTCCCAAAATGGTTCCATATCAACACCTCTTTTCTATCTCCTATTATACCATAATCTCGCTTTTATTGCAACTCCTGTTATATCAACTTTGCAGATTTTCCAATAGACACTTGTATCCAGCTTTTGCAGTAAGCGGCAATCGGAGCGATGTCATACAAGGGCTGTACCTGCAAGGCTTGCCACTGTTTCACGGTGTCATAATCTAACGTATCCGACCGGCAGCCGGTCAAATAGACTGGAATTTGCCGTTCTGCTGCTTTGGCTGCAAATGCTTGAAAACTTGCATCTGTGCAAATCGTTCCAGAATGATAGCAGGCATAAAAAATAGCTTGGATACCGTCTGGAATCTCTGGCAGCGAACCGCCAACGCCAGCCGTCAACTGCAACAATGGTGCAGGCTGCAACAAGTTCAACGGCTCTGAAAGCGGCAGCATTGGTGCACGGCTGGGAATGGTTCTATTCTGATGAAACTGCCCCAGCTTGTCATATGTTCCATAGACAGCATCCCGAAAACTATACAAGTTTCCGCTGCCGGGCAGCTGCTGCAACAGTTGAATGGCTTCGTGTATGGTCGGAATGTTGTCTGTATTGCAATGGCTGACAAAAACGCCCGTTGCCTGCTGTTCCTGCAAAAATCGCACTGCATAGGCAAAGTTTGTCCAGCCGTTCGCTTTGGGATTGGAAAGCGGTTCGTTGCTCGCCACCAGTACCAACGGCGGGCAATCTATCCCCAATGCATACCCCAAAACAGCAGCGGTATACGCCAAGGTATCCGAACCATGCAGCAAAATCCATCCGTCACAAGCTTCTTTCCAAATCCGTTCTCGCACATGATTCACCAGCAAGGAAAGCGTTTCGCCAGTCATCTGCTCACTGAACAGGCAAAATGGTTCAGAGGGGATGACGGTGATTCCATCTAAAATGCCCCGTTTTTTTGCCCCTTCCAGCAGGAAATAAGTGGACGAATCCGGCAGCTGCAAATAGCCATCTTCTGCAACCTGACAGCCAATCGTTCCGCCAGTAAAAATGATACCCAGTTTCATTTGCAATCCTCCTTCCAGAAAAAGAATGGCGTTGTTGTTTGTTTTCCATACATCGAATGGTTGCCGTTACAAAGTCGGGCAATCGTGCAGACTACTGCAAAATAGGGGAAATACGAAAATCCAAATACTTCTACTCCGATGCAAATCGGTGCAAGCAAAGTATTCGACGCACTTCCGAATACTGCCGCATAGCAAAGAGCCGCTGCCACAACAGACGGAATTCCCAGCAGTGGTGCGAGCACTGCTCCCAGACACGCCCCAATGGCAAACAATGGCGTTACTTCTCCGCCCTGAAAGCCGATGGCAAGCGTTAACACGGTAAATCCTAGTTTTCCCAGAAAGTCAAACCAATATACGGTATCGCCATTGCAGGAAAGGGTAATCAAATTTGTTCCCAGACCGGAATATCGTCCTTTTCCACAGAGATACAGCAGAATCGCCAGTCCTGCACCGCAAATGGCAATGCGAAGAATCGGATTTGGCAGCCATTTTGCAGCTGCTTGTTTCGCCTGTTTCAATAGAAATGTGAAAACGCCGCCTGTCAATCCAGCTGCCACGCCCAAAATCAACATTGAAATGGAAATCGGGGAAACAACGGTTTCCGGCAATGTCACCTGAAATGTTTCCAAACCCAATGCAATCGAAACGAGATTAGCTGTGATGGCGGAAAGGGCTGCCGGCAACAATGCCCGATATTCCAACTTGCCAACGACCAGAACTTCCAGTGCAAAACAAACAGCGGCAAGCGGAGCGTGAAATAAGCCACTAAATCCGGCTGCCATTCCGGAAATCGTGAGAATGCGAATCAAACTTTTTTGCCTCTGAAATAAAGGAATGTGGCTTCCTGTCCAATGAGCGACCGTTGCACCCAGCTGCACAGCAACGCCTTCTCGTCCGGCACTGCCGCCGCAGAGATGCGTCAGCCAAGTGCTGCCGATTAACAGTGGAATCAACCGCAATGGAATACGGTCTGCTTTTCCGGTTGCAGCATCAAAAATCAAGCCCATTCCCTGACTGCTCTCTTTTCCATACTTCTGATAAACCCAAACCATCAACGCACCTGCCAGTGGCAAAAATGGCAGAAACCAGAGCAAATGAGCCGTGCGAAGCGTTCCAATTCCCAGTAAAGTCCTGCCGAACCCTGCTGTAATCACGCCGGTAATTGCTCCAGTTAGTATGGCAAGCAGACAGAGCAGCCCCATCCGCAGCAATTTTTCTTTGATTGCATGCATACAAACACATCCTCTTTCAGTGATTTTTTTATTTATATAGAAAAATCGCCAACGTGCATGGCACACGTCGGCGACTTCACAAGATATGGTGGGCCATCGGGGACTCGAACCCAGGACCATCCGG
>UMLG01070913.1_pt1 | contig 19511 bp, 18 predicted proteins | sample 1966511 | NCBI WGS metagenome assembly UMLG01 (sample SAMEA4836195, study PRJEB28245) | human gut metagenome | biome: gut microbiome; material: fecal sample | place: Denmark | collected 2008
TTGTCTATGCAGCCATCGCTTCTGACAATTACCCTTCCCTTTCCGTTGCCAAAGCCATCGGCATGGCACAGGAAGCGGAAACATTAGACCACATGGGCAAATCTTATCTGCTTTTTTCCATCCATCGTTCAAAATCTATATAAAGGAGAATTGATATGAGTTTTTCACTGCGCCCCTATACACCGCCGGATTTCACACAGCCTTTTCTGGCTGACGCGCCGGATGTCTGTTTCCAGCCTACACCCTTTGACGGCGTGGCACCGGAACAGTATCACGCCATGAGCATTTTTCCGGAATATTTCAAAGTCAACGGTACATGGCTGCTGGCAGAAGAAAGCCGCATGGACTGCGTCGCTGTTTATGAAAATGGAAAAATCATTGTGCGTGAATTCCGTCTGCTGAAAAAAGGCGACCTCATTGCCATCGGACGCACAGAGGACGGTTCTCAGGGCATTTATGTTCATGCTAACGGCTTTTCCGAAGAAAGGGAATTGCAGGAAGTTTTTGCTTTCCGCCAGGGACGTTCCCGGGAAACAGCCTTTTCCAAAGATTATAATGAACTGTACGAAATCCTCCGTCATGACCGTGACCATGGGAAAATCGTCTGGGTGCTTGGTCCCGCTTTCACCTTTGACAAAGACGCAAGGGACGCTTTTTCCAAAATGATTGCAGGGGGATATGTTCATGCCCTCATGGCAGGCAATGCCCTTGCCACCCACGACCTGGAAGGCGCATATCTGAACACTGCTCTGGGACAGAACATCTACACCCAGAAAAACCAGCCAAACGGACATTACAACCATCTGGACACCATCAATCGGGTACGTTTCCACGGAAGCATTCCCGCTTTTCTGGAAAAAGAGCACATCGACAACGGCATCATTTACAACTGCGAAAAATATCATGTGCCCTATGTCCTTGCAGGCTCCATCCGGGACGACGGTCCCCTGCCGCCTGTTTTCGGCAATGTATATGAAGCCCAGAATGCCATGCGTGACCAGATTCGCAGCGCCACCACTGTCATTTGCATGGCAACCATGCTCCATACCATTGCCACAGGGAATATGACTCCCTCTTATCGGGTTATGGCAGATGGTACTGTGCGGCAGATTTATTTCTACTGTGTGGATATTTCTGAATTTGCCGTTAATAAACTGGCTGACAGAGGCAGTCTGTCCGCAAGAGGCATCGTCACCAATGTGCAGGATTTTATCTGCACCACAGCCAAGGCTTTGGGATTATAAAAATTTGCAGCTAAAATAAGAAAACGAAGAAAGCTGGATTCCTTACCATGCAAAGGATTCCAGCTTTTTTCATTTGGTATGTTTTCTTAAGAGAAATTGACTGATTCAGCTTTTTTAAACTTCAAATAAACCAGGCACCAGCAGCCACTTTCTGAATAGGATACTATAACTGACAAAATGAAAGCGGGGAGTCATCGTGTCCTTTTTTTATCATTGCTGCTGGAGAGGTCCCTTTCCGCCTCCCTGCTGTGTACAAATTTGCTGTATGTGTCCAACTGGCGAAACAGGCGCTACTGGTGAAACAGGTGCTACTGGCGAAACGGGTCCCACAGGGGATTCTGGACCAACAGGTATTTCTGGTGACACAGGTGAAACAGGACCTACGGGGGCAACAGGGGCTACCGGGATCACGGGTCCTACGGGGGCAACAGGGGCTACCGGGATCACGGGTCCTACTGGACCAACGGGTGAAATCGGTCCTACTGGAGCCACGGGGGCTACCGGCGCAACGGGGCCTACTGGTACAACTGGTATAACTGGACCTATCGGCGTAACTGGTCCCACGGGCATAACCGGTCCCACAGGTCCCACTGGAACAACGGGAGCTACCGGTACAATAGGCACAACCGGTCCTACGGGTCCCACTGGCGCTGTAGGTCCTGTAGGAGAAGTTGGAGCAACTGGTGCAACAGGTCCTACAGGTGAAGCTGGTCCCGCAGGGGCTACGGGTGAAACAGGGGTAACAGGTACAACGGGGGCTACGGGCGCGACAGGGGCAGCTGGCGCAACTGGACCAACGGGTGAAACCGGTCCCACCGGTACAACTGGTCCTACAGGCGCAACTGGTCCTACCGGTCCTATTCCCGATGACATTTTTGCATCTTATATCAACACCCAATTTCCCCTTGTCCGCGGTACGCAGCTCTCCTTTTTTCCTGATGTGCAGGATCCCACCGGAAACATCACGCAGACCAGCCTGGAGCAAATTTCTCTCGCACCCGGATATTACCTGATTTCCTACAAAATATCCGCGCTGTTTTCCACTGCCAACTATCTACAGATTACGCCCTTTTATAACGGAACCTCCCATTTGGAAACGGGCGTTTATTTTGCCACTGCTACCAATGGCTCCACCGCCTGCGGTTCTGCATATTTGATACTGTATGCCCCCGCAGCCACCACACTTTCCTTCTACTATTCCGGTTCTGCCAACGCCACAGATGGTGAATTCAACTTGACCATATTAAAACTCCGCCGTTTTGTATAAAGTCATAATCCTTCCTTTCATGGAACTTATTGTGTTCCCGTGAAATCGTGCTATAATGAATAACATGCAAAACACAATTAAGGAGGGATTTTTCCATGAAAGTGATATTGGTAAACGGCGGTCCTCATAAAGAAGGCTGCACATATACAGCACTGCGTGAAGTCGCAGACGCTTTGGAACAAAACGGCATTGAAACAGAAATCTTCTGGCTGGGCAACGATCCTGTTGCTGGATGCATCGACTGCGGCTACTGTAAAAAAACGGACAGATGCTTCCGCAACGACTGTGTCAACGAATTCCTTGAAAAAGCTGCTGATGCAGACGGCTTTGTATTCGGTACACCCGTACACTTCGCTTCTGCGGCAGGTGCCCTGATTTCTTTCCTGGACAGAGCTTTTTACGGCAGAGATTTCAGCGGAAAAGTTGGCGCTGCTGTCATCAGCTGCAGACGTGCCGGTTCTACAGCAACTTTTGATGAAATCAACAAGTATTTTGCCATCAAAGGCATGCCCATCGTCACATCCAGCTACTGGAACATGGTTCACGGCAATACCCCCGAAGAAGTCAAACAGGATCTGGAAGGCATGCAGACCATGCGGATTCTGGGCAGAAACATGGCTTGGCTTTTGAAATGTATCGAAGCTGGCAAACAGGCTGGTGTTCCTGAACCTGAAAAAGAAGAAAAAGTCTGGACCAATTTTGTTCGATAAATCTTATATAATAAAAAGACCGGAATTCCTGTGTTACTCAGAAATTCCGGTTTTTGATTTTACAATTCTTTTTCCAAATGTGCCAGCAGCCCTTCGCAGCCCTCTAAAATATCGTCATAGGTCACATCAAAGTTTCCTGTATACCATGGGTCTGCAATATCACGCGGATGATCAGAAAAATCCAACAGACAGCAGATTTTTCCTTCCGGGTCTGTAGGTAAAATCCGTTTGATCTCCCGCAGATTATATTTTTCCATGCAAATGATATAATCATAATCTGCATAGTCCTGTTTTGTTACCTGACGGGCATATTTTCCCTTTGTAGAAATGCCGTATTGCGCCAGTTTCTGCACCGTGCCTCTATGAACAGGGTTTCCGATTTCTTCTCTGCTGGTTGCGGCAGAGGCAACAGAAATTTCTCTGGACAGTCCTTTTTTCATCACCATATCTCTGAATAAAAATTCTGCCATGGGGGAACGGCAGATATTGCCGTGGCAGACGAATAATACATGAATCATACTTATTATTCCTTCCTCATCATACTTTTTTGATGCTTTATTCTACCACAACTGCTGCCACCCTTGCAAATTCATCCCAGTTTCTTTCATTTTTCTGACAATATTTTACAGAAATTATATAAATACATAATCATTATTTTTGTAAGAAACATAAAACCGTATCAATCTCTATTGTAATCCGCGTTTTTATTCATTAAAATATGATTTGTGTTGGTTTGGTGTTCTTTTAATATTTCATATGTAATATAAACGACATCAAACTTTCCACAAAACATTTGGCTTGCCAAATGAAACAACTATAATGCTTTATTTTTAGAAGGGAGAAAATGAAACATGAAAAAACGTATTATTGCTTTGCTGACTATGATGTGCGTTGCAGTATCTTTGGCTGCATGCGGTGGCAGCGCTACACAGGAAGAAACAACTTCTGACACAACTGCAGAAACAACAACTTCCTCTGACGCTTCTGACAGCGACCTGCCTTCTCTGGAAGAATCTTTCGCTGCTGATGGTGAAGAAGTTCAGAGCATGTTGGATGCTATGCAGGCACAGTATGAAGATCAGGGTATCAGTGTAAAACTGTATGCTGAAGGCGATGAAATGCATTACGATTTCACAATCGACAACGTCGTAGCAACAGAAGACACTCGTTCTGAACTGACAGAAGCTCTGAAAGCAGGCACAGAAGCATCCGCAACATCTTATTACGAGCTTGCAAAAACAGTAAAAGACAGCGTTTCCAACGATGTTGTAATCGTAGTACTGACATTCTTCGATGGCGAAGGCAACGAACTGTACAGCCAGTCCTTCTCCTCCGCTGAAGAAGCAGCTGCTGAATAAAATTTCTTTTTTGACGCCGCATAATGCGGCGTCTTTTTTTATGGTTTCACACCAAAACAAACAATTGTGCTTCAAAGATACTTTTCCTTAAGTAATCATGGGCTTTCCCTTTTCTTGATTTCTTAAGAGGAACTAAGATGGCTGCTCTCAGAAGAAAATATGCCAAATAAAATCTCAGCAAAAAACAAGAAAGCTGGAATCCTCCGTATAATAAGGATTTCAGCTTTCATTAGTTTTTTTGAAGATTCGTCTAAAGGAAAAACCGCTTTCGTGTTTTATGTTACTTTTCCAGCAGCAATTCTCCCTGCAAATACAACACAGCTTTTCCAGCAATCTTCACCCGTTCTCCATCATCTATGCAAAGGAGTTTTCCCCCTCGTTCCGACCACTGCTCTGCCAGCAATTCTTTTTTGCCCAGTCGTTCTGCCCAGAAAGGAATCAAACTGCTGTGGGCAGATCCTGTGACAGGGTCCTCATTTACACCCAGTTTCGGGAAAAAACACCTAGATACAAAATCACATCCGCTGCCTTTTGCCGTAACAACACAGCCTAGCCCCTGCTCCATGTGCAGCATTTTCTCAAAATCCGGCGCACAATCTTTCACCGCATTTTCGTTTTCCAATTCTAACACAAGGTCTCTGGAAAGATATGCCCCTGCGATAGGCATACCGATGACTGCTTCCATTTCCTGTGTGACTGGTATCTGTTTCGGCATCCGGCTGGGGAAATCCATTTCAAAATATGCACCCTTCCGCACAACGGTCAATTCTCCGCTTAATGTGGAAAAAGTCATGGTTTCCACTTCCGGGTCTACAAAATTTGCCACCACATATGCCGTGCCCAGTGTAGCATGCCCACAAAGGTCGATTTCCGCCTTTGGGGTAAACCACTTCAAGTCATATTTCCCCGCTTCCCGACCATATACAAAAGCCGTTTCCGACAGATTATTTTCCGCTGCAATGCGCTGCATCAATTCTGTATCCATGGGTTTTTCCAGCACACAAACCCCTGCCGGATTTCCGCCAAAGACATGCTCCGCAAAGGCATCCACCACAAAATACTTCATCAAAAACCCTCCTTCTCTTGTTTTCCGAAAAAACATTTCCTATAATCTGATTATAATAACTGAAAATTCACCATGCAATCGAATCATTGTATGCAATACAATTTTGAAAGGAAGTGTTTTCATGCCTGTCAACTCATTTGATGATTATCCCATGTCATGGAAACCAGAGAAAGAACAGCTGACATCCCCAAAATACCGCGCATTGGCAGACTTGCTTGCTGACGATATCCTTTCAGGCAAACTGCCGCCCCACACCAAACTGCCTCCTCAGCGAGAACTGGCAGACTATCTGGACTTGAACCTGAGCACCATCACACGGGCATTTCAACTCTGCACCCAAAAAGGGCTCCTTTACGGCATCACGGGACGGGGTACCTTTGTATCTCCCAATGCTGCCATTGACATTGCCATTGCCGATGAAAAAGAAGAAGCTTCCTACATCGAAATGGGCATCATCAAGCCCTTAGACGCTTTCAATACGGAAACCTATGCCGTCATGGAACAGGTGCTCCAGCGAGGTGGTACTGCCCTTTTGGATTACAGTTACCCCATGGGAACACCCTACCAAAGAGCCGCTGCTCAAAAATGGTTAGAGCATTTTTCCATGGATGTTTCTCTATCCAACATTGCCATCACTGCCGGCGCTCAAAATGCCCTTGCCATACTGCTTTTGACATTATTCCGCCCTGGCGATAAGATTGCCACAGACCATTATACATACGCCAATTTTATCGAGCTGGCAAACATGATGCAGATTCGTCTGATACCCATTTTGGGGGACGCAGAAGGGATGCTGCCGGATGTGCTGGAAAATCACTGTCGTTTGCAGCAGCTCAACGGCATTTATCTGGTGCCCAATTACCACAATCCCACCGGGCACATCATGAGCCAATCCAGAAAGGAAGCCCTTGCTGCCATTATCCGCAAATATGCGCTTTTGGCAATTGAGGACGACATTTATGGATTTTTGCTGGAAAAACCATCCCTGCCTCTTGCCCATTTCGCACCGGATTACACCTGTTATATTTGCAGTCTGTCAAAATCCATCTGTTCCGGTCTGCGCATCGCCTATTTGACCTTTCCCACACGGTTTGCCGCAGATATCCGGCGGGGCATTTATAACGTCAACGTGAAAACCCCATCATTGAACAGCGAAACCGCAGGAGAACTGATTTACAGCGGCACTGCGAAAAAAATCATAGGGCAAAAGCGCATGGAAGCCGCTGCCCGCAGTGAAATCTGCAAAGACTTTTTCCCAGAAATTGCAAAAAATCCGCTGGGGTTCTCCCTCTGGCTGCCTCTGCCAGAAAGATTTCATCAAACAGACTTTGAACATCTGGCACAGAAGCGCGGCATTTCCGTCTGTCATTCCCACCGTTTTCTCGTAGGAGAAGCCGATGTGCAGCAGTACCTGCGGATTGCCCTTTCCTCTCCTGATACAAAAGAAGAATTGACAAAGGGACTTTCTATCCTGCGTGACTTATTGGCTTCTGATATGGATGAAAATTTTTTCTGTATATAACACCCCCCGATTCCATAGAATAGGGAGATTCAGACTGTCAAAAAACCTATTTTTCAAATTTTTGATACCGCTGAAGGGTAAAGGGAAACGAAGAGTTTCCCTTTTTTAATCCGCAGTCGGAATTGACTTCCGACAAGGAAAAGCCGAAGTTTCAAGGCTCTTTAGCCGATGGAACTTTGGCTTTATACTTCTGTCTACTCGTCAAAGGCTTGAATGAAATGAGCCTTTGACGAAGGGTGTCGACTTTTTCGACACCTACAACCCCCTATTCCATGGAATAGGGGGTTTATTCTTATCTGTCCACTGCTGGGTTCACATGGACCATACAATGTTTTACTTCTGGGAAATTCTCCTCAATGGCATCGTGAACGCCTTCTGCAATGGCATGGGCTGCTGTCAGTGTCAGATTGCCGTCTGCGGCGATTTCCACATCCACATAAGTTCTTGCACCAAACTGTCTGGTCTGGATGCGGTCAATGCCCATAACGCCATTCTGGGCTTCCACAACAGATTTCATTTTTTCCAGTGTTTCTGTATCACAGGCTGTATCCATCATTTTATCGATGGCATCTTTGAAAATATCATAAGAAGCTTTGATGATGAACAGGGAAATGACAACGCTGGCAATGGGGTCGCAGATGGGGAATCCCAGCATTGCGCCGCTGATACCAATCAAACTGCCCACAGAAGACAGGGCATCAGAACGATGGTGCCATGCGTCTGCCATCAATGCGCCGGAATTGACCTGTTTTGCCGCATGTCTGGTGTAATGGTACATACCTTCTTTTACCACAATAGACAGGACAGCCGCTGCCAATGCCAGTTTGCCGGGAACTTCCAGTGCACTTGCTTCTGCACCGAAGATTTTTTCCACACCGCCTGCCCCAATGGCAAAGCCTGTCACACACAATACCATAGCAAGCAAAATAGCTGCAACACATTCCATTCGTTCATGACCATACTGATGGTTCTCATCGGAATCTTTTGCGGACATCTTATAGCCTACCATAACGATGATGGTGCTGAACACGTCTGATGCAGAATGGACACCGTCGGAGATCATGGCGCCGGAATGGGCAATAAACCCTGCTGCCACTTTAAACACCGATAAGATGATGTTGACGATCATGCTGTTGGTAGAAACACGCATGACGATTTTCTCATTTTGTTTTGCTAAATCATTTGTCATAAAAAATCCCTCCTAATGTTTACCTCTCCGCCCCTTCTGATTTTACACAAAAAAAGACACCCGTAGAACATAAAACTGTCCCACGAATGTCTGTCATTCGCTGCAAAAATGCCCGACCACACGGAAAAATCCGCTGTCTGCTCAGTTTGTACTGTATGTGCGAAGGTCACTTCGTATGTGCAGTGCAAAGAGTTTTTATGATTTTATCGCATTATTTCGCAGTTTGTCAAGCATAACATTTTTTGTATGATGCCGCTGCCTGAAAATCAAAGAGATGCTGGTTTATCAGCATCCCTTTGGAAAAATTCTTATTTGTCCTTTTCGAAAAAGTCCCGGACCTTCTCACCGAAAGTTTTCTTTTCTTCCTCCGGCGCCGCAGAAGTTTCGGGCTTTGCCGCCCCCGCCGGGGCATCACCGTAAAACTGCCGCAGCAGGTCTTTCTGGCGTTCTGTCATGCTGGTAGGGATTTTTACCTTCAGTGTGACGATCTGGTTCCCTCTAATCTTCGGGTTACGCAGGTTCGGTACCCCTACGCCGCGCAGGGTAACCACCGTATCAGGCTGTGTGCCGGGTTTGATGGTATATTTCTGTTCCCCATCAATGGTCTTGATGGTGATTTCGCCGCCCAGTGCTGCCTGTACGAATGTGATGGGCACATCACAGTAAATATCATTGCCTTTACGAACAAAGACACGGTTGGGCTGTACGTAAACGCTTACCAGCAGATCGCCGTAGCCGCCGCCGTTTTCGCCCAGTTCCCCTTTGCCGCCCAGACGGATGGTCTGACCGTTGTCGATGCCCTGAGGAATCTTGACTTCGTATTTCTTTGTCTTTTTGACTCTGCCGGTACCACGGCATGTGGTACAGGGTTCTTTGATGATCTTACCAGTACCATGACATGCGGAACAGGTACGAACGGATGTCACAGCGCCAAACATGGACTGCTGTACAAAACGTTCCTGACCGGTACCGTTACATTTGGAACAGCTTTCTGCATGAGTGCCGGGTTTTGCGCCGGTACCATGACAGGTTTCGCATTCGTCCAGAATGGGTACGGAAATTTCTTTGGTACAGCCAAAAATGGCTTCTTCAAAAGTCAGCTGAATGCTGACATTGATATCTCTGCCGCGTCTGGGGCCATTTCTTCTAGCGGAACCGCCGCCGCCAAAACCGAACATACTGCCGAAAATGTCCCCCAAGTCGCCCATATCGAAGCCTTCAAAGCCGCCGCTGTAGAAACCGCCGCCGCCCATGCCGCCCTGTTCAAAGGCTGCGTGACCAAACTGGTCATACTGCGCACGTTTTTCGGGGTTGCTCAGCACTTCATAGGCTTCGTTGACTTCTTTGAATTTTTCTTCTGCTTCTTTATCGCCAGGGTTCTGGTCAGGATGGTATTTTACCGCCATCTTACGATAAGCCTTTTTCAGCTCCGCTTCAGACGCACCCTTCTGTACCCCCAGGACCTCGTAATAATCTCTTTTATTAGCCAACTTTCTCACCACCTTGTTTTACTGAAAAAACTGTAAACGGCAAAAGCAGGGGCGGGACGAAACCCACCCTTGCCTTCACTTTATCGCAATCTTATTTATTTTACAGTTCTTTGCCTTCGCCGTCAACCACATTAGGATCGCCGCCGTTTGCTGCGTCGCCGCCCTGAGCTGCCTGTGCCTGCTGGTACAGTTTTTCGGAAATTTTGTAGAATTCCTGTGTCAGAGCTTCTGTAGCGGATTTTACGTTTGCTACGTCTGTTTCTGTCATTGTTTCAGGCTGCATATCTTTTACAGTATCTTTCAGGCTGTTCAGAGCGCTTTCTACTGTTGCTTTTTCGTCGTCGCCCAGTTTGCCTTCCAGTTCACCCAGCGCTTTTTCTGTCTGGAAGATCAGGGAGTCAGCTTCGTTTTTGGCGTCGATCGCTTCTTTTCTCTTCTTATCCTGTTCAGCGAACTGTTCAGCTTCTTTTACAGCTCTGTCGATTTCTTCTTCAGACAGGTTGGAACCTGCTGTAATTGTGATGTGCTGTTCTTTGCCAGTACCCAGGTCTTTTGCGGATACGTTTACAATACCGTTTGCGTCGATATCGAAAGTAACTTCAATCTGAGGCACGCCTCTTCTTGCGGGAGCGATACCGTCCAGTTTGAACTGACCCAGAGTTTTGTTATCTCTTGCCAGAGGTCTTTCACCCTGTACAACGTGGATATCAACGGCTGTCTGGTTATCTTCTGCTGTAGAGAAGATCTGTTTTTTGTTTGTAGGGATGGTTGTGTTTCTGTCGATCAGTTTTGTTGCAACACCGCCCAGAGTTTCGATACCCAGGGACAGAGGTGTTACGTCCAGCAGCAGAACGCTGCCTGCACCTTCATCGCCAGCCAGTTTACCGCCCTGAATAGCAGCACCTACTGCTACACATTCATCGGGGTTGATGCCTTTGAAGGGTTCTTTGCCTGTATATTTCTTAACTGCTTCCTGTACAGCAGGGATTCTTGTGGAACCACCAACCAGCAGGACTTTGTCGATTTCGCTTGCGGACAGACCAGCGTCGGACAGAGCCTGACGAACAGGACCCATTGTGCTGTCTACCAGATCAGCTGTCAGTTCATCGAATTTTGCTCTGGACAGTGTGACATCCAGATGTTTCGGACCATCCTGGTTCATTGTGATGAAAGGCAGGTTGATGTTTGTTGTTGTTACGGTAGACAGTTCTTTTTTCGCTTTTTCAGCTGCTTCTTTCAGACGCTGCATAGCCATTTTGTCTTTGGACAGGTCCATGCCTTCTGCTTTCTTGAATTCAGCTACCAAGTAATCAATGATTCTCTGGTCGAAGTCATCGCCGCCCAGGTATGTGTTACCGTTTGTGGACAGTACTTCGATTACGCCGCCGCCGATTTCGATGATGGATACGTCGAATGTACCGCCGCCCAGGTCGTAAACCATGATTTTCTGTTCGCTTTCGTTATCCAGACCATAAGCCAGTGCTGCGGATGTGGGTTCGTTGATGATACGTTTTACATCCAGACCTGCGATACGACCAGCGTCTTTTGTTGCCTGACGCTGTGCATCGTTGAAATATGCGGGAACTGTGATAACTGCTTCAGAAACAGTTTCGCCCAGATAGCTTTCTGCATCAGCTTTCAGTTTCTGCAGTACCATTGCGGAAATTTCCTGAGGAGAATAAGCTTTGCCTTCGATGTTTACTTTATAGTTTTCACCCATGTGACGTTTGATGGAGCTGATGGTGTTGTCAGGGTTTGTGATTGCCTGACGTTTTGCTGTTTCACCAATCAGTCTTTCGCCGTTTTTCGCAAAACCAACTACGGAAGGAGTTGTTCTTGCACCGTCGCTGTTAACGATAACAACAGGCTGACCGCCTTCCATTACTGCTACACAAGAGTTTGTTGTACCTAAGTCAATACCAATAATTTTACCCATAATCTATTTCCTCCTAAATTGTCAAATCAAAATTTCAGTTTTAGTTTGCCACCTTCACCATACTATGACGGATGACTTTATCTTTATATTTATAACCTTTCAGCATTTCCAGAATGATTTCGTTTTCGCCGTAAGCATCATCATCTTCATGTGCTACAGCTGCATGGAAATTGGGGTCGAATTTTTCGCCCAGGGCTTTGATTTCCTCAACGCCCATGCCATGGAGAATTTCCTGGAACTGCTTCAAAGTCATTTGCACGCCTTTGAAAAAGGCATCTTCGGTGTCTTTTCCTTCCTGCGCCGCAACGGCACGTTCCAGATTGTCCACCACTGCCAGCAGTTTTTCCACGGTATCTCTCACACCGTCGTCATACATGCTTGCTTTTTCTTTGGAAGTCCGTTTTCTGAAGTTATCGAACTCCGCCAGACATCTTTGATATTTATCCAGATAATCCGCAGCTTTCTGTTCCAGCTCTGCCATTTTCGCTTCGGTTTCATCAACCACTTCCGCTTCCACAGCTTCTGTCACTTCTGCTTCCGCCTGCACTTTGGCGGCTTCTTCCTGCAGATTTTCTTCTCTTAAATCCTTATCTTCCACATCTGCTCCTCTTTTCTCTAGGTATTTTTATTGCCTTTCGACAGATTTTTCAATACTTTTTCCATATTGGTAACCATACCGTTGAGGACGGATACCACCTGAGAATAATCCATTCGGGTGGGTCCTACGATACCGATGGTACCGCGGGTTTCGTCGCTCATTTTGTAGGTTGCCGTAATGACGCTGCAATCCTTCATGCACTGCACGCTGTTTTCGCTGCCGATGAGAATCTGCATGTCATTGGTATCGGCACTGCCCTGCAAGAGTGTCACCAGCACATCCTTTTCTTCCAATGCCTGAAACAGGGACTTGGCTTTCTGGATATCAGAAAACTCAGGACAAGCCAGAATGTTTTTGGTGCCGCTCATGTGAACCTGTACCTTTTCCGCAGAACGCATGGTACTTTCGATTGCCGATAAGATATGCGGCAGAATCTGTCGGTATTCATGGAGTTCTGTTTGCAGGCGGTTGATGACGCTTGCATCTATATCATGTAGGGAATATCCCTGCAACACCTGATTCAGCCGCATGCCCATGGTGAAGATCTTATCTTCCTCAGGAACCGTGCCCATCTGAATCACATGATTTTTGATGAAATTATCTTCCGTTACAATGACCAACAGCACCGAAACGCTGTCCAGGGGCAGCAGACGAATCTGTTTGATGCGTGTGCGCTGACTCACTGGCTCTGAAATGATGGTGGTGTAATTGGTCAGTGCGGAAAGAGCCTTTGCCGTTTCCTCCAGCAGGTAATCAATCTGTCCCACATTTCTGGTGATGACATTTTGCAGATACCGCTGTTCCTCGGGTCCCAGTTCTTTTTTCTGCATCAGGTGGTCTACATATAAACGGTAGCCCATGTCTGATGGAATTCTGCCGGAAGAAGCATGGGGCTGTAGGATGAAGCCCATTTCTTCCAAGTCACTCATTTCATTACGAATGGTGGCTGAACTGATGCCCAGATTATATTTTTTGGCGATGGTTCTGGAACCGACAGGCTCCGCCGTTTCGATATAGTCATTGATAATCGCCTGTAAGATTTGAATTTTTCTTTCGTTCAACGACATAGCCTTTCGCCTCCTCATTCATGAAGTAAATTTCCGTTTACGCACTTCCGACCTGATACAAAGTGTCACGAGGAAGTAAGTGGAAATTTACGGAATGGTTTTTCTTCTGACGCTTTTTCAGAAGAAAAAAATTTCCGATTTTTTTTGAAGTAAATTTCCAATTTTATTTGAAGTAAAATTTTGTTTCTGTCCATTTTCATTTGGACGCACTTCTATGGAAATTCGTCTTTTGTTAGCACTCACTTGCTATGAGTGCTAACTCATGTAATAAAGATAGCACTTGCCACCGGCAATGTCAAGTGCTAATGAGAAAAAAATTATGAACTTTTTTTGAATTTTATATTTCGGATTTTCTTTTGGTTTTCTGGGGTTTTTCAGGCATCTTCTTTGAGAAATTCCATGAAAACCTGATTGCTTAAATCCAGTCCTCTCTCTGTCAGGCAGAGCCATCCGTCCTTTTCCTCCAGCAGACCTTCTTCTTTGCATTTTTCAACTTCTACACCGTAAACATCTTCCATGTCCATGCCAAAACGCTCAGCAAATCGTTTTTTCTCAATGCCTTCTTTCAAACGCAGTCCCATGAACATAAATTCGCTGTACTGGTCTGCCAAAGAAAGCTCCTCCACATCCTCCATGGAAACATTGCCGTTTTCTGCCTGCTCCATATATGTATGCAAATCATAGGGATTGTGGAACCGTTTTCCTTCCCAATAGGAATGTGCACCCAGACCGAAGCCCAGATACCCCTCATCCTGCCAGTAAATGCGGTTATGGCGGCTTTCTTTGCCTTCTTTGGCGAAATTGGAGATTTCATACTGATGATAATCTTCCTCCGCCAAAATCTGTACCGCTGTGTGATACATAGCTCTGTCCAGTTCCTCATCCGTTTCCTGATAGACTTCCTTTTCATACAAATCATAAAAAGGTGTTCCTTCTTCTATAATGAGGCTGTAAGCAGAAATATGCTCCGGCTGCAATGCGGTGATTTCCGAAAGGGTTTCTTCCCACTGACCCAATGTCTGTTCCGGCAGGGCAAACATCAAATCTACATTAATATTATCGAAACCTGCTTCTCTGGCGATGGCAAAGTTTTTCAAAAACTGCTGACGGGTATGGATTCTGCCCAATCGCTCCAGCAATTCATCCTGCCACGCCTGCACACCCATGCTCAGGCGATTGAATCCCATTTGACGCAAATCAACACATTTTTCCAGACTCAATGTACCAGGATTGGCTTCGGTGGTGATTTCCGCATCACTTTCCACATCGAAACATCGAAAAACGGTATCCAAAATCCGCTTCATCTGCTGAGCAGAAAGCACCGTAGGCGTACCGCCGCCAAAAAACACGGTTTTAATCTTCCAATCCTTTGCCAGATGGCTTTTGGCTTCGATTTCCCGGCACAAAGCTGCTGTATACCGCTCATATTCCTTTTCCTGTCCGCCAAAAGACGGAAAATCGCAGTACAGACACTTCTGCACACAAAACGGAATATGAATGTAGATTCCTGTTTCCCTCATAAAATCCCCTCCTTCTCTTTCCAAACAGTGTACCATATCCGGCAATATCCGCGCAAGATTCCCCTTTTTCCTCCATTGCGTACTGCCAGAAAATGTGATACATTTTATCCTTAGGAAATCTGATTTCAACAAAAGAAAGGACATCTCATATGGATATTTTGAAAATCATGGGACTGCCGGAAGGCTACTGCACACGCCACACCGACATGCCCAACCACTTACAGACAAAAGCAAAAACCCTTTGCTGGGAATATAACCAGACCGCCCCTACGGAAACAGAAAAGAGGGCTGAAATCTTACAACATCTTTTCGGCACCTGCCACCCCCTGACATTTATCGAACCGTCTTTCCGCTGTGATTACGGCTTCCACATCCACACCCACGGTCTGACCATCATCAATTACAACTGCGTCATTCTGGATACTTCTCCCGTGCATATCGGCGCAAATGCCTTCATCGGTCCCGGTGTCTGCCTTGCCTGCGCGGGACATGCCATGGATGCTGCCCAGAGAGGAGAAGGCATCGGCACTTCTGCCCCCATCACACTGGAAGATGACGTCTGGATTGGTGCCAACGCTACTGTCTGCGGCGGTGTCACCATTGGTGCTGGCAGCGTCATCGGTGCGGGCAGTGTAGTGACTCATGACATTCCAAGAGGAGTCCTTGCTGCCGGAAATCCCTGCCGGGTGCTCCGTCCCATTACGGAAAAAGACCGCCTCACCCCTCTGGAAATCACCCCTGACAGAAAATAAAATTCTTCTCATTTCCCCTGCCAGCGTTGAAAATACGCCATTGTCATGATAAAATAAAACCTCGGGGTAATTGAAAAGAAAGAAGGCATTGACCCAATGAAAACATTTTCCAAACAATCGAAAAAACTGCGGAAATTTTTCCATTCCGCCCCATTGCCCAGAGCCATATTATGGATACTGACCCTTGTGTTTCCTATTTATATGACCCTCGTGGCGAACTACATTTCTTTTGGCTCCCGTTCCATGCTGTCTGCACTCATCACAGCACAGACAGGCGCCTTTCTGCTGGGGCTGCTTCTGGTTTACGGCGTATACTTCACTTTTGTGTTCCTGTTCCGCCGCTTTTCCACAGCCGCAGGCATCACAGGATTTTTGTTTATCCTGCTGCCCCTCATTGACCACTTCAAATCCATCATTTTACAGGATCATTTTTATCCTTGGGATTTGACACTGGCACAGAACGCAGGCAGCTTTACGGAGTTTTTAGGCTCCATTTCATTTCCATGGCAGTATATCCTGCTCTTTGTGGTGACCATCCTTTACTGGCTGTTCCTGCATATGACCCGCCCCATGCTGCCCATCCGCAGCAAAGTGCATTTTGTAGGGGTTCCGGTACTGGCAGCCCTTCTGGTGGTATTTGTCACCAACACAACGGTGCGGGGATGCTATGAACCCCTTTTCGGTATCGTTGTCAACGAAGAAACCGATCAGGATTATATTTATGACAATTACGGCTTTTTGACCGGCTTTGCCCTGAACTTTGGCACCGTTGACACACTGATGCCTCAGGATTACAGCGAAGAAGTCATGGCAGAGATGTTCGCGCCCTTTGTTCCCACAGGGGAAGAAAATACTTCTGACTTTGAAAATCCTGACGTCGTCGTGGTACTGTCTGAAGCCTTTTGGGACCCAACCAAACTGGAAGGCGTGACCTTCTCTGATGATCCGCTGAAAAATTACCGCGCCATTGCGGCAAAACATCCCAGCGGCGAAATGGTTTCCTGTACCTTTGGCGGCGGCACCATCCGACCGGAATTTGAAATCCAATCCGGCATGTCCACCAGCACACTGCCCTCCGGCAATATGCCTTATCAGCAGTATTTAAAGGAAAAAACATTTTCTTACGCACAGCTGTTCAAAAGTCTGGGATACGACACCTTGGGCGTCCATACCTACCAGAAAACATTCTATGAACGTGACCGGGCTTATCCACTCATGGGCTATGATGATTTTCTGGGTGAAAATGACATGCACGCAGAACTCCATTGGAACAGCGGTCCTTATATCACTGACCAGACCATTGCAGAAGAAATCATTTATCAGCTGGAACAGCCCCACGAAACAGGTCTGTATCTGACTGCCATCACTATGGAAAACCATAGTCTATATACAGATAAATTTGATTCTTCTGACTGGGACATCAAAGTCAGCGGGGATAACCTGTCTGAACAGGAAGTGATTTCCCTTCAGAACTATGCAAAAGGTGTCAGCGATTCCGATGCGGCACTGGGTATGCTCTATGATTACATCATGCAGAGAGAAAAACCCACAGTACTGCTCTGGTACGGCGACCACCTGCCTACACTGGGGGATAATTTCACACCTTACACGTCCACAGGCACCATCCATGCGGATAAAGCCGCAGAATGGACAGACGAAGAAAAATACACCATGTTCTGCACACCTTATGTGATGTTTGCCAACTACGACACCGGCAACAACTACCGTGCAGAAGACCAGCAGGTTTCTCCTTATCTGCTGCCGGCACTGCTCTGCGACTACATCAACGCACCTGCTTGCCTGCAGACCAATTTCCTGCTTCATGTATACGAAACCTGCCCTGTTATGAGTCCTTATTACAATCTCTATACACCTGGAACCACAGCGGAAGAACATGAAGAACTCCAGAAACTCCATCGTTATCTGACTTATGATGAACTCATTGGAGAAAAATATCTAGATAAAATGCAAGGATTTGAATTTTAATCACAAATTATGCAAAAGCACCTGACAGAAAATCTGTCAGGTGCTTTTGTGTTTCGCATTATTTATTTAGGATTGAAGGAAATTGTATCTTAAATCACTTCTTTGATGGAACGCCAGCGGGGAGCCACTTTTTCCCGTTTTTCCTTGTCCAGCACTTCCACATTGCATTCTTCCAGTTTTTCTTCCGCCTGGTCTTTTTCCTCTGTACGGATTGCCCAGTGGATCAGGAAGGACAAACCTGCTCTCAAAACAATGATGCAGCCAACCAATGCGATTTCAGAAAACTCACGTACGATAACTGTCCGCAGGATTTCGCCGCCCAGCTTGAATTCCAGCGCCATAGCCATAGCACGGCACAGTTTCACGCGGGTGTGGGGATCTCCCTTGATATAGTTCACGGTAGCGCGCAGAGCGCCTGCCAGCAATACCAGTACGCCAATCAATTCCAGCAAAATGATGGAATATTCAATCAGTTCTCTCATCAAATGGTGCAGCACTTCTGTCATATAAGCATTTCCTCCTCTTATCGTTCCATTATCTTTTCTTATATAGAATCTTAACAGAATCTTTATGCCATGTAAATAAAAATATTCACTTTTTCAAAATTTCTTGCATATTATCAGAAAACCCTACCATTTTAAAGGGATATTCCCGTGCAAATTGTATGCCATCCCCTGAAAATCCACCAATTCCTTTTTCGTTGTCTGACATACTATGTTTTTTGTTGTTTTTCCAGCATTTTGGCACATGTTTTGCAGTTTTTTCGCTTTTCGAAAAAGGTTCTTTCAAATTCCTTAAGTTAGCTGTAAGTTTCTATTCACAAATTGGACACATTTTCCCGATATACTATAGGAGAAGTCAAAAGGACGCCCCCTTTTACTTCCCGCCTGAGGTGATTTCCCCGAGTTGCCTCAGGCACCCCTTCCCAAAAGCTAATTTCCAAATTATTTGTAAACATAGAACATACCCCTCCCCTTACTCGATGCAGAAACATCGAACATGAAAAGGCTCTCAATGATGAGAGCCTTTTTTCTTGCAAAAAAAGAAATTGCTTGTTACACTGAAGATAATCAATCCGAAAGCGGTGAAATCAATATGACACGAGAATATGAAACCATATTTGCAGAAAATTTTTCTTTCTGGGAGCATCTGACAGAAGGTCAGAAAGACATGCTCTGCCGCAGTGCCACACTGGCTACCTATCCCAAAGGGGTCAACCTGCACAACGGCAGCGAAGAATGCGCTGGTCTGCTTTACATCAAATCTGGGCAGCTGCGGGCATATCTGCTTTCTGAAGATGGGCGGGAAGTTACCCTTTACCGCCTCTACCCCGGGGATATCTGCATCCTTTCCGCTTCCTGCGTATTGGATGCCATCACCTTTGACGTTTCCGTGGATACGGTGGAAAAGTCAGAAATCCTCACCGTCAGCGCTTCCGCTTTTCATAAGCTGATTACAGAAAATGTCTATGTAGAAGCATGCAGCTATCATATGGCAGCAGACCGTTTCTCCGACGTTATGTGGGCCATGCAGCAAATCCTTTTCATGGCCATGGACAAACGACTGGCAATCTTCCTCACGGACGAAATGGCAAAAACAAAGTCTGATGAAATCCATATGACACAGGAGCAGATTGCCAAGTATATGGGCACCGCCAGAGAGGTGGTCACTCGTATGATCAAGTATTTTGCCGAGGAAGGCATTGTGGAAACCTTCCGGGGCGGTATCCGCATTCTGGACAAAAAGAAACTGCGGTCTTATCTGTAAATCATAACCACGCCTAAAAGACGTGGTTTGCACTAGCCC
>UMLG01063700.1_pt1 | contig 19296 bp, 16 predicted proteins | sample 1966511 | NCBI WGS metagenome assembly UMLG01 (sample SAMEA4836195, study PRJEB28245) | human gut metagenome | biome: gut microbiome; material: fecal sample | place: Denmark | collected 2008
GCGGTCTGCAATGTCTTTGATGGTAGTCATTGTCCTCCTCCTTTGAAAAAAATAAAACAAATGTGCTGTAACAGTATACTTTATTTCATTATAGCACTAAAATAATGCAAATGGAAAGAAAAGCGCGAAATTTTTGTCTTTTTCTTAAGATAGGGAAATAGGAGTAGCAAAAAAGGCGAAAAAGGTGTATGATAGTTCGGTAAAAAAGAAATCATAGAATGAGGTATCGATCATGAAAAAAAGATTATTCGCAATGTTCCTTGTCCTCGTTATGATGACGGTAGCAGTGGCTGCCTGTGGGAAATCAGGGAATAAAGAATCATCCAAAAATAAAAACGGAGAAGAGACAGAGACCGAAGAAGCAAAACCGGTATATCAGTTTACGATTTGGGGAAGCAAAGCAGATCTGTCAGATGAAAAGGGAAGCTGGTTAAAGACCAGATGTGATATGTTTGCGGCAAAACATCAGGATGCAGAATTAGAATTTAAGTATGCAGCCCATACAGAAGAAAAAGCGGCAAAGAAGATGGAAGAAAACCGCGAGAAGGCACCGGATATTTTTATTTTTAACAGTGCACAGACCGCAGAACTTGTCGAGAGCCGTCTTTTGACAAGACTTTGGGGAGAGACCGAAGATTATGTACTTTCCTCGAATGCAACGAGCATTGGTGATCTGTCGAAATATGCGCAGAAAGTATATGGAATCCCGGTAGAGGCAAACCCATATGTTTTATATTATGATAAGAGAACATTATCCCAAGAGGATGTGCAGAATTTAGATACGATTCTTGCAAAAGGAGTGCTGGCATATCCATTAGACGATGAGAACTATCGGAACGCGTTTTATCAGGCACAGGATGTCGTAGAGGTGCCGGAGCAGGATGAAAACGGAACAGACGGTACAGAAGACGGCACAAAAGATAATACTCAGACAGATGACGCAGCACAGGACAACACACAAACGGATGCAGCGCAGCCGGAAGAATCCACACAGGATAACACACAGTCAGAAAATGGCGAGCAGAAGGAATTCGAGCCATTAGCAAAGGAAACAGTAGATGCATGGCTTGCAACATTCCGTTCCAATCCGCAGGTATTAAACGATACCGATGGAAATGCGGGGATCACAGGACTGAAAGACGGAACCGTACAGGCAGCAGTACAGGATGCGTCAGCTTATGACAAGATGAAAGAAGCCTTAGGAGAAAATCTCGGAGTGGCAGCACTTCCTGTTTTTACTATAGATGGAATGACAAAGCAGATGAAGTGTGTGACAGAAGCAAAATGTATCGGAGTCAATCCGGACTGTGAGAATTTTGAAATGACGATCGCATTAGCAACCTATCTTGGAAGTGCCGATTCCCAGCAGATGCATTATGACATGAGCGGTGTTATACCGGTCAATCTGTCCGCAGTACAGACGTTGAGAAGTGATGTGGAGTTAGCAGATGTGATCGCCCAGATCGCCGACAAAGAGAATCCGGGTTGGGATTTGCCGGAAGAGGAAGAAGAGGAATAGTACTAAGCGGTAAGTTACGCCATGGGAAGGGATAGGAGCTATGTCAAATACAACCAAGCGGGCATTAGAGGAATCACTGAAAAAATTGCTGTTAAGCAAACCTTTGGACAAAATTACGATCAATGACCTGACAACGGATTGCGGGATCAGCCGGATGACTTTTTATTATCATTTTCAGGACATCTACGATCTGGCGGAGTGGGCGTGTGTAGAGGATGGAAAACGTGCTTTACAGGACAAGCGCACCTATGATACCTGGCAGGAAGGCTTAGAGCAGATTTTTGAAGTGGTATTGAAAAATAAACCGTTTATTACCAATGTATACCATTCTGTCAGCAAAGAAAAAATAGAGAATTATCTGTACAAGCTGACTTATGAACTGATCATCGGCGTAGTAGAGGAAAAGAGCAAGGGAACAGGTTTATCGGAGGAAAATAAAAGTTTTATTGCAGATTTTCACAAATACGGCTTTGTCGGTCTGATGCTGGACTGGATCAAGCAGGGGATGAAAGAAGACTATCATGAGATTGTGGAAAGAATGAGTGTGATGTTACATGGCAATATCACGAATTCAATTCAGAATTTTGAGCAGAATAAAAAAGGATGAATCTTATCAAAAAGGGTAGAATGATAAAAAATTTATCATTCTGCCTTTTTTGTAAGTTGGAAAAAAAGGCGGAGAGGAATAGGATGAAGTTGAAAAGAAAAATCAGAAGCCGACAGAAGAAAGGTGGAATTTTTTATGAGTAAAAAAACAGGTATTGGAATTGGTGTGGCAGCACTCGCAGCAGGTGCAGGTGTTGCAGCCGTAGCAGCAAAAAATCATAAGAAGCCGGAGACTAAAACGACAAATAAAAATAAAAGTAATTCCGGAAAAGAAGAGTATCGTAATACAGAACTTGGAAAACATGAAAAGAACAGCAAGGGAATTTATTATACCAATGGTAACTACGAGGCATTTGCCCGTCCGAAAAAGCCGGAGGGTGTAGATGAGAAGAATGCCTACATCGTAGGAAGCGGATTGGCAGCATTGGCAACGGCATGTTTCTTGGTAAGAGACGGACAGATGCCGGGTTCCCATATCCATATTTTAGAGGCAATGGATATTGCAGGCGGTGCCTGTGATGGTATTTTTGACCCGACCAGAGGTTATGTGATGCGTGGCGGACGTGAGATGGAAAATCATTTTGAATGTCTGTGGGATTTGTTCCGCAGTATTCCTTCCATTGAGACACCGGGCATATCCGTGTTAGATGAATATTACTGGTTGAATAAAGAAGACCCGAATTACTCCCTGTGCCGTGCAACCGTAAACCGTGGCGAAGATGCGCACACAGACGGTAAATTTAACCTAAGCCAGAAGGGCTGCATGGAGATCATGAAGCTGTTCATGACCAAGGATGAAGATCTGTATGATAAAACGATCGAAGATGTATTTGACGAAGAAGTATTTAACTCCACGTTCTGGCTCTATTGGAGAACCATGTTTGCGTTTGAAAACTGGCACAGTGCCTTAGAGATGAAGCTCTACTTCCAGAGATTTATCCATCATATTGCAGGACTTCCGGATTTCAGTGCATTAAAATTTACAAAGTACAACCAATATGATTCCCTGATCCTTCCGATGCAGAAATATCTTGAGGATGCGGGCGTAGACTTCCAGTTCAATACGGAAGTAACCAATGTTATTTTTGAATTTGAAGGCAATAAGAAAATTGCAAAAACGATTGAGTGTAAAGTCAAAGGCGTAGAAAACGGCATTATGCTGACAGAAAACGATTTAGTCTTTGTAACCAACGGAAGCTGTACAGAGGGTACGATCTACGGTGATCAGAACCATGCACCGAACGGAGATGCAGAAGTCAGAACAAGCGGCTGCTGGAACCTCTGGAAGAATATCGCAAAACAGGACCCGGCATTCGGTCATCCGGAAAAATTCTGCTCAGATGTAGCAAAGACAAACTGGGAGTCTGCAACGATCACCACATTGGATGATAAGATCATTCCTTATATTACGAACATCTGCAAACGTGATCCGAGAAGCGGAAAAGTAGTCACCGGTGGTATTGTAAGCTGTCAGGATTCCAGCTGGCTGTTAAGCTGGACGATCAATCGTCAGGGACAGTTCAAAGATCAGGACAAAGACAAAGTATGCGTCTGGGTATACGGACTCTTTACGGATGTTCCGGGAGATTATATTAAGAAACCGATGAAAGACTGTACCGGTAAAGAGATTACACAGGAGTGGCTGTATCATATCGGAGTTCCGACAGACCAGATCGATGATCTTGCAGAAAACAGTGCCGTTTCCGTACCGACCATGATGCCATACATTACAGCATTCTTTATGCCAAGGACCAAGGGCGACCGCCCGGATGTCATCCCGGATGGATGTGTCAACTTCGCATTTTTAGGACAGTTTACCGAGACACCGAGAGATACGGTATTTACAACAGAGTATTCGGTCAGAACCGCAATGGAAGCAGTCTATGGACTTCTCGGTGTAGACCGTGGTGTGCCGGAGGTATGGGGCAGTGTCTATGACATCCGCGAACTTTTAGACAGCAGTGTGAAGCTGATGGATGGAAAATCCCCATTAGAGATTTCCCTGCCGGGACCACTCAATGTGTTAAAGAAACCATTGCTTCGCGTCGTAAAAGGAACGGTTGTTGAGAAGGTCTTAAGAGATCATGATGTGATTAAAGAAGGCATGCTCTAGGATACCTGCGAGTATAAAACGGGAAAAGAAATAAATAAGAAAATAAAACAAATAAGACAATGAAACATTCATAGGCTAGTCAGCAGTTTGGGCGTGTGAACCGAAAGGTTCATGCGCCTGTTAGCTTTTAAGGAAAGTGACAATTCATGCCAGAAAACGACAGTTGGTGCCTATATTGTTGTGTGGATAGCTGCCAATATGATATCATGTAATAAATACGGAATGTTTGTCAATCTAATCATAAAATCCAGCATAAGAACAGATGGGAGAAGGAACATGAAAAGAAAAATTGGGTGTATTTTTATGAGTATGATATTATTCTTTGGAGTAGCAGTCATGGGGGTGGACGCAGCAGGGAAAAAACAGGGTTTTACACCGAAAACAATTGCGGTTAAAAAATCATACACATCTTCAACAGAAAAATATCTGAACGAGAAGAAAACATACCGAATCATAAAAAGCTATGACGAATTAAAGCAATTTCAAAAGAAAACACAGAAAGCATATGTAAAAGCCAATGGCAAGCAGGCAAAAGCAAAATTCCAGAAATCTGCCTTTAATAAAAAACTGAACCGATATAAGAAGTCTTATTTTAAATCCAAGACACTATGTATTATCGAGGATTCACAGAGCAGCAGTTCTAAAAAAGTCAAACCGGGAAAGGTGAGATTAAAACAGAACGCAAAGGGAAAGATTTTTCTGCAATTAGAAGTAAAGGTAAAATCACCGGGCAAGCAGGAGAACATGACAACTGATATGCACTACTATCAGTATTTTGTAGAAGCAAATTCCAAAGATGTAAAGAGCATACAGAGTTGTAATGTGAAAAATGTAAACCTGAAAAGATGAAACTTTTAAGATAAAGACATCGTAAAACAGACGAATAAATGATAGGCTAAAGTTGCCCGGCAAAATTATAATAAAAAATTGTAGAAAATATCTTGACAATTATGTATCTTTCATGTAAAATTCTATTTGCTGACGTAAGAAAGCGAAATGCCCAGTTAGCTCAGTTGGTAGAGCAGAGGACTGAAAATCCTCGTGTCTCTGGTTCGATTCCGGAACTGGGCATTGTGCGGGTGTAGTTCAATGGTAGAACACCAGCGTTCCAAGCTGGATACGTGGGTTCGATTCCCATCACCCGCTTAGCTGTTGACAGAACAGCAAGTAATTTTGTATGCGCGAGTGGCTCAGTTGGTGGAGCACGACCTTGCCAAGGTCGGGGCCGCGGGTTCGAGTCCCGTCTCGCGCTCTTTTTATTTATGGTTAACCCCTTGCAAATGTGGTTTTTGCAAGGGGTTTTCTTTATTCTGTATCCTATTTCTCCCTCGTCATAGACATTGTCGTAGTAACCCCGAAACCTGTCATCTGATAAGTGAGTTTTCCATCTTTATAAGTGAACTTCTTAGTATCATCTGAGGAAGCCAGCGGTTCTTTATCCGTCTTGTCTTTGTCACGCTTGGATTCCCAGGAGTATTCGTTACCGGAATCTTTTGGAGCATCGTAGGAACCAACCCAGAATACCGAGGTGGATTCGCCTTCGTCAGAGATCCAGTTGATCGTGATGACATCATCTTTGATCTCAGCTTCCATCCAGCTTCCGTCCTCTTCTTTTGTTTTCCAGGTGCCGCTCAGGTCTGTTTTACTGTTGCTTCCACAGGCGTAGAGTGACAGTACGAAAATGCCAACGAGTAGTATGGCAAATAATTTTTTTCTCATAAAGGATCCTTCTTTCTTTGAAATATTCTGTCTTTTTTCTTTTGCCGTTCCAGATGAAATCGGAACTGCTTATTCTATTATAGCAAAAAGTCCTCGATATGGGGAGATTTTAAAATATGAAATGTTTTTATGGTTACTTTTGAGAGAAAGAACGGATTTCTGAACATAATAATATTTTGATGGATTTTTCAGAATCTTACATTTATAAATGCAGGAAAAAGGGGAATATTATTTGACATATAGCGAAAATTATACTATCTCTTAGCGCGATATACATCGACAAAAGAAAGTCTTTGGAGTATAATATTCCGAGCGGGAATGAGTTTTGGATTGTTGGAGGAAAAGAGAGTGAATATCATTATTGTGGGAAGCGGAAAAGTAGGATATACGCTTGCCCAGCATTTGAATGCCGAGGGACACGAGATTACGGTCATTGACTCGGATGAGGAAAAAATAAAAGACCTTTCTTCGGAAATGGACATCTATTGCGTATTGGGAAACGGTACCAGTTACCGGACCCAAAAAGAAGCAGGCATTGAAAAAGCAGACCTTCTGATCTCTGTTGCAAACCAGGATGAAGTCAATCTGTTAAGCTGCCTGATCGCGAAAAAAGCAGGTAACTGCCAGACGATCGCAAGAGTGAGAAATCCGGAATATTACGATGAAATTGGATATATAAGAGAAGAACTTGGACTGTCTATGTCCATTAACCCGGAATGGGAGGCTGCAAACGAGATGGCACGTCTGATACAGTATCCGTCTGCCCTTGCAGTAGAGAAATTCCGTGGTGGAATGACCCTGCTTCGTGTAGTCATTCCGGAAAAATCCGTATTAAACGGAATGAGTGTTGCAGAATTTGCCGTTAAGATCAGCAGACAGATCCTGGTTTGTATTGTAAAACGTGGAAAAGAGATCCGGATTCCGGATGGTAATTTTGTACTGATGGCTGGTGATGCAATTTCCGTCAGCCTTCCGATCCGCGAGGCAACTCCGTTTTTTAAAAAGATCGGTGTACCGGCGAACCCAATCAAATCCGTCATGGTAGCAGGAGGAGGAATGATTTCTTTCTATCTTGCAAAAATCCTTCAGGATACCGGAGTGGAAGTAAAGATCATTGAAGAAAATAAAAAGCGTTGTGAAGAACTGAGTGAAGCATTGCCACATGCTATGATCATTCAGGGGGAAGCAATTGACAAAGAGCTTTTATTAGAAGAAGAAATCCGTGAGACAGATGCATTTGCGGCAATGACCGATATCGATGAGGAAAATATCATGCTTTCTCTTTATGCGAAAAAAGTGTCACATGCAAAGACCATGACAAAGATAGATAAGATTGAATTCCCCGAAGTCGTCGATGATCTGGGGATTGACAGCCTGATCGTGCCAAAGGTCATTACCGGTGTGTCCATTATCCGTTATGTGCGTGCAATGCAAAACACCATGGGAAGTAATGTACAGACACTTTATCGTATGATCGATGGACGGGTAGAAGCATTAGAGTTCATTGTCAGCAAGACAGCAAAAGTCACTAACAAACCAATCTGTGAATTGAAGATTAAGAAAAATCTGCTGATCTGCTCAATACAGAGAAAGGGGAAACTGATCACACCAAGCGGAAATGATATGCTGCAGAGTGGAGACAGTGTCATCATCGTAACGACAAATCTGGGTCTGGACGATATTGATGATATATTAGAAGGTTAGGAAAATGAATAAAAAAACTGTGATATATATTTTGGGCTGTGTCTTGGTATTTGTGTCAGCATTCATGCTGTTACCGTGGTTTGTCAGCCTGATCTATAGCGAAGAAACCGGAAAATATTTTTTGTATACAGCAATTGCAGGCTTTGTCCTTGGAAGGATCATGACATGGAAAAAGCCGGAAAAAGGCGGTTTTTTTGCAAAAGAAGGATTTGTCAGTGTGGCATTGAGCTGGATCGTTCTCAGTGTGGTCGGAGCAATCCCACTCTGGCTCAGTGGTGAGATTCCAAATTTCGTAGATGCCTTGTTTGAGATCGTATCCGGATTTACAACCACCGGAGCAAGCATTGCGGAAAATGTAGAAGCATTTTCTCATACGGCACTCTTCTGGCGAAGTTTCAGCCATTGGATTGGCGGTATGGGTGTACTGGTGTTTATGATGGCGATCCTGCCGTTAGCAGATGGAGAGAATATGCATATCCTGCGAGCAGAAAGTCCGGGACCGATCGTATCCAAACTGGTGCCGCGTATGCGAAAAACAGCAGGAATACTGTATCTCATCTACCTGACAATGACTATGTTAGAGATCATTGCTTTGCTGATCAGTGGGCTGCCGACATTTGATGCCGTGTGTATGTCTCTTGGAACGGCAGGAACCGGAGGCTTTGGTCTGGTTGTAGACAGTGCGGCAAGCTATACGGCACTGCAGCAGGTGATCATTACGATATTCATGGTGCTGTTTGGTGTCAATTTCAGTTTCTTCTATCTGATTTTGATGAAAAAGAGCAGTGATGCTTTTAAAATAGAAGAAGTCCGTTGGTATTTTGCCATTTTTGGAATTGCATCTATTTTGATTACTTTGGATTTAACACATAATGCAAGTGAACTGTTGCATAACCTGAATCTGGCAACATTTCAAGTGGCATCGGTTATGACAACTACCGGATATGCGACTGCGGATTTCAATCTGTGGCCGACATTTTCAAAGAATATTTTAGTCATGCTGATGTTTGTAGGTGCCTGCGCGGGCAGTACCGGAGGCGGAATTAAGGTCAGCCGTTTGATCATTTATATCAAATCCTCGATCCGGGAAGTCAGCCATCTGATCCATCCGCGAAGCGTCAAGGTTGTAAAAATGGATGATAAGGCGGTATCTGATGAAACGATCCGCACCACACATATGTATCTGATCGTATACATGTTTATTTTTGCGGCATCCCTTTTCCTGCTTAGTCTGGATAAGCATGATATGGTTACGAATTTTACCGCGATCGCAGCAACATTAAATAATATCGGGCCGGGACTGGAAGTAGTAGGACCGATGGGCGGTTATGGAGGATTTTCCGTGTTGTCAAAGCTGGTTATGATCTTTGATATGCTGATCGGAAGACTGGAGATTTTCCCACTGTTGATCTTATTTGCACCGCGTGTATGGAAACATCGTTAATGAAAGAGAGCAGAATGGTAACCGGATAGTCCGAAGGATTGGAGGGGAAGATACAATGGCAAGTAATTGTGAAAGCTGCGTCAATTATGTCTATGACGATGAGATGGAGTGCTACTGCTGTGATATGAATTTAGATGAGGATGATATGGTAAAGTTTCTGACCGGAAGTTTTGACAACTGTCCGTATTATCGTCTGGATGATGAATATGCAGTGGTAAGACACCAGATGTAAGATAATATAAAATTTTTGTACAAAATATATAGAGAAATCAAAAAAGTCAGGTACAGTCCGTTTCTAGGGAATCTGTACCTGACTTTTTTTCGCGACAAGGTCAGGGTGTTAAAAGACAGCTCACAACATAGTGGCTGGCTTTGTGCACGTTGCCGATCCAAAAACCGGAAACCGTCTTTTGCTCCCGAATCTCTATAGAAAATACCGAAATGTCATTGCATTTTTGATATTTGCATGTTAAAATTGATTATAGTCAATAATGAATACCAAACTACAGTCAAAGGAGCGTGAAAAATGCCAAAAGGTTTACAGCCTAAAGGGGTGGCGAGAAGAAACAAAATGCTCTTAGCAGCCGTCCAGTTGTTTTTAGAAAATGGCTATGAAAAGACAACGACAGCGGCGATCGCAAGGGCAGCGGGAATGGCACCATCATCGTTTTTTGCTGCATTTGAGAATAAAGAGGCATTGTTATTGACATTGGTACAGCAGATGTTCAATAGACAGTTTGAGAATGCAGAACAGCTTTTAGGGGTGCAGAAAGATCCGCTGATGCTGTATGGAATAGAGACTGCGTTGCAGATGTATATTACAGAGTTGTCGGAACCGTTACGGGAATTATATGTGATGGCGTACTCACTGCCGACAACCTGTGAATATATATATAACAATACAGCAGAAAGGCTGAGCGTGATCTTTGCCGATTATCTTCCCGAAGCAGAAAAAAAGGATTTTTATGAAATGGATATTGCTTCCGGGGGAATCACCCGTGGATTTATGGCGAAGCACTGTCATCTGTACTTTAAGATAGAGGATAAGATCAGACGGCATCTGCAGTGCTGTTTTACACTCTATCAGGTGCCCAAGGAGAAGCAGGATGCAGTGATCGATGCGGTATTAGAGGTGGATCTGCAATCTATCGCACAAAAACTGATAGAAGATACCATCGTGCAGGCGCATCGGGGATTTGAAGCAGTGATGACTACGAAAGAAGGAAAGAAGGCATAGCATAGGAAAAAGAATAGGAGGGCTAGGATGAAAAAAGAAATATGGAAAAGAATATTGTGTGTTGCAACTGCAACAGTCGTGTGTCTGACATCCATACCGGGGACGGTTTTTGCGGATGAGACAGGATGTAAGGAGGCAAAAGACGGCAAGCATGTTCCGAATGAGGATAAGAAAGAATTGGTGAAAATGGCAACCTGTACGGAAGACGGAGAGTGGCTGATCTACTGTCTATACTGTAATACACAGTATACAACAGAGGTCATTCCGGCAACGGGTCATGAGTGGGGAGATAAGAAACAGATCAGGGAAGCAGGATGCGTGACTACCGGCGAGGTGCAGTATACCTGCCAGAATTGCAACGAAGTGAAAACAGAGACCACACCGGCAAAAGGTCATACGATCGTAACGGACAAAGGAGTGACACCGACCTGTACACAGAGTGGTCTGACAGAAGGAAAACATTGCTCTGTATGCAATGAAGTGCTCAGGAAGCAGAAAAAGTTAGCACCGAAAAAACACCATGCCGTAACGGACAAGGCGGTAGAGGCAACCTGCAGTAAGGAAGGCCTGACAGAAGGAAAACACTGTTCTGTCTGCAATCAGGTTCTTGTGGAGCAGAAGAAAGTACGGAAAAAACGCCATGTGCTTCAAAAGAAAAAAGGGACACCGGCAACCTGTACAGAATACGGATGGACAGACAGAATTTTCTGCACCGTCTGCAATACGGTCACGCAAAGAAGGGTAAGGATAGCACCACTGGGTCACAAGATCGTAACGGATCCGGCAGTGGAGGCAACCTGTACACAGAGCGGTCTGACAGAGGGAAAACATTGTTCCGTATGTAAGGAAGTGATCACAGAGCAGAAAGTAATCCCGGCGAAAGGTCATACGATCGTAACCGACAAGGCGGTAAAGGCAACCTGTGAGCAGAACGGTCTGACAGAAGGAACACACTGTTCTGATTGTAATGAAGTAATCCAAAAACAGGAAACCATAGCGGCACTTGGACATGAGTATATAGTGGGTGCAATCTATGATAAAAAGACAGCACAAGTGGTAGATATATGTAAACGCTGTGCTAAACAAACAAAGAGACTGGCAAATTTAGTATCACTGATAGGGGATGAACAAAATACCAAGTTCGAGGATATGGATGGAAAAGAAATCTCTTCGATCCCGGACAATCTGAAAATTTTTTCCGGTGAGTCAGATGATGGAAAAAGAAATCTGTTATATGTAAATGAAAAGGATGAAAAGCAGTTACGCGAGTTTTCGATGCTGTCAGAGCATAAAGAACTGAATAATCTTACTTTGCAGTTTGGAAAAGATGAAAATGCAGGTACGATACAGATGGATGCAGCGGATGGTATCAATCAGCTTGGAATCCGTATGAAGCCGTATGAAAACGGAGAAGTCTTAATATACGTTTCAGAAGACATTGTGAATGCACCCATAAAAAATATTAAGAAAAATGGCAACTCTATCATCTGTGAAACAGACAATGGAAGCAAACTGGCCATTTCCAGCGATCATATGAATTATAAGGTGGGAAAGACAGATGTTCCGAAAAAGAAAGATGATTCTGTTTTGAACCAGCTTGTAGCAAAGAGAGTAGAGGGAAGCGAGGACACAGTGGAGTTCTCCCTACAGCAGATAGAGGAGGAACAGAAAGACTCAAAGACAGAGGATACCGCTAAAACAGAAGATAAATCTGCGTCCGAGGATCCAATGGAACCGATCCAGATCATCTTTGAAACAAAAGAAATGGCAAAAGATGAAGAGGAAGATGAAAAGAAGTCACAGGATGATTCCACACAGATCAAAATGATCAAGGAGGATGAGCCAACACAGAAGATTGAAAAAATAAAAGATGAAGAGCCGAGTATCATCATCATCAGATTCGTAGATCCGCCTGTAGAGGAAAAGAAAGAAGAAAAGGAAGAAGAAAAACAAGAGGAAGTAAAGACAGTGAACTTTGAGTTCGAGACTTTACATACCAGTTGCACGATAAGTGGATACAAATACTGTTCATTTAAAGAAGTTAATGATAAATACCACAAATGTAAAAATAAAAAAAATATATTCAAAAAATGTAAAAACACGGATACTCACAAATGGAGTAAGGGTAAATGTGGAGAGTGTGGTGCATGGCACTACAATCATACCCCTGTATACTACGACAAGATTAAGGATGGAATACAAGGATGGTGTACAACGTGTGGTATGAAGTGGACCGGACGTGGTTGGGTAATATATGGCTCATAGTGTAAATATTGTGGAGAGCCACAGAAGAGATAAGAAGCAGGTAGAAGTCCTGTGAAATAGGCAATAAAAATGCACGCGTAAATCTGCGCGTGCATTTTTCTATTTTCAAATATTATTTTAAAAATCCGTTGATGATCTGTTCTTCGGCTTCTGCTTCGGTCAGACCAAGTGTCATCAGTTTGATCAACTGGTCACCTGCAATTTTACCGATCGCAGCTTCGTGGATCAGGCTGGCATCAATGTTATTAGCGGAAAGCTCCGGCGTGGCATCAACATGGGCATTTTCCATAATAATGGCATCACATTCGCTGTGGCCGGCACATTTATTGTTACCGCTGATCTTTGCTAAAAAGACCTGATGGGATTCGCCCTTGGCAACGGAACGGGATACGATATTGGTGCTGGAATCCTTTCCGTTGAGTTCTACATGGAAATCAGTCTTTGCATACTGTTTTCCGTGTGTCATGATCTTTTCGCGGACCTCTAAAGTCGCTCCGTCTTTTAAGTCGCCTCTGGTGATACGGTTGGTGGAATCGATTCCCTTGATCTGGGTAGTCTCCATTTCCATATAGGCGTTCTCTTCTAAGTGGACAACGGTCTCAGGATTCATAATGTTCTCACCGCGTCCATCGCCCTCCCCATAGTGTCTTTCGATATAGCGGACTTTGGAATTTTTTCCAACATAGAAGGTGTGTACACCGTCATGCTTTGAAGTATCAGTTCCACAGTTGTGGATACCGCAGCCTGCAATAATGGTAACATCGCAGTTCTCTCCGACGTGGAAATCATTATAGACTAACTCCTGTAAACCGCTCTGGCTTAAAATAACCGGAATGTGTACACTTTCATTTGTAGTTCCCGGTTTGATATAAATATCGATACCGGACTTGTCCTGTTTGGAAATAATATCAATATTCGCAGTAGTGTTGCGTCCGGCAAGCTGTCCGTCCGAACGGATGTTATAAGCTCCCTCCGGAATCTCATGCAGTCCCGCAACCTGCTCTAATAAATTCTTCTGAATGGCATCCATGCTAAGACCTCCTTTTTATGCTTTATCTGTTAATGTCTTGCAAGTGCTTGGCTGGTTCATCAGGCGTGGCATGATCTCTTCTTTCGAACCGATGGAATCCACGCTGCCGTTTGCAATGACGATGATCTTATCTGCAATGTTTAAAATACGCTCCTGGTGGGAGATGATCAGGATAGAGCCGTTGATCTCATCTCTCATTTTTTCAAATACCTTGATCAGGCTGTTAAAGCTCCAGAGATCAATACCTGCTTCCGGTTCGTCAAAAATAGAAAGCTGGGTTCCTCTTGCTAAAATAGTAGCGATCTCGATTCGCTTTAACTCACCGCCGGAAAGGCTGGAGTTCACTTCACGGTCAATGTATTCTCTGGCACAAAGGCCAACCTCAGAGAGAATATCACAGATATCGCTGACAGACATCGGTTTGCCTGCTGCAATATTTACCAGATCTTTTACCGTCAGTCCCTTGAAATGGACCGGCTGCTGGAAAGCAAAGCTGATACCGCGTTTGGCACGCTCAGTAATGCTGAGATCTGTAATGTCTTCTCCGTTAAACAGGATCTGACCGCTGGTCGGTGTATGAATGCCGGCAATGATGCGGGCAAGTGTGGATTTACCGCCACCGTTCGGACCGGTGATCGCCACAAAATGTTCATCAATCGTCAGATTGACATTTTTTAGAATCTCTTTATTGTCATTGTCGTCATCGACTTCATAACTGATATTTTTTAATTCTAACATAGTTCCTCCAAATTTTTGATAAATATATAACAATCAAGCTACATTATACTATGACGGGATGTTGTTCTCAACTGTAGTTTGACAGAAATTGCCAAAAAGTGCATCGGCTATGCCGGATAGTGGAGTCTGTCATCCGAAATATGCTCTAACACTTCCTCTAAGTATTTTTTTGCAACATATTTTGCCATAGGCAGATTTAAGTCTAAATAATTGCCACAGTCCTTAGCGGCAGCTCCCGGGATCGTACCTTCGTAATCACGGATAAACGTAAACATCTCTGTTAAAAGTGTAACGATGTCCTCAGATTCGTAATCGCCGGCAAGGATCAGATAGAATCCGGTGCGGCAGCCCATCGGTCCAAAATAAATGGTTTTTGAGGCAAAATCCTTATGATTGCGTAAAAAAGTTGCACCCAGATGCTCGATAGCGTGTATCTCCGCAGTATTCATGACCGGTTCAAAATTCGGGCGTGTCATGCGGATATCAAAAGTGGTAAGCACTTCGCTTCCGGCATGGTCTTTTCTGGACACATAGACACCCGGAAGAAGTCTTAAATGATCTACAGTAAAACTTGCGATTTTTTCCATTATAAATTACCTGCCATTTCTAAGATTAAAGTTACGGAGTTTGCAATTGCCATTTTTTCAAATGCAGGATAGTCCATCGAAGCACTGTCATCTGCTTTATCGGAAATGGCACGGATGATCAAAAACGGGATGTTGTTCAGATAAGCGGCATGTGCGATCGCAGCACCTTCCATTTCGGTACAGTAACCGCCGAAGGTCTCTACCAGCCAGTCCTTTTTCTCATGGCTGGAAACAAACTGGTCACCGCTTACCACGCGTCCTTCAAATACCTTTACACCGGAAAGAACCTTGTTACAGGATTCTTTGGCAACTTTTCGAAGATGCTCATCTGCCGTAAAAGAAAGCGTGTCCATTCTTGGGATCTGACCCAGCGGATAACCGAAAGAAACGGCATCCATATCATGCTCTAACGTATCTGTGGACAACACAATATCCCCGATATCGATATCCTTATTTAAAGAGCCGGCGATTCCGGTGTTGATGACAGCATCGACTTCGTAATCATCGACAAGGATCTGTGTACAGATACCGGCATTGACTTTACCGATACCGGAACGTACAACAACAGCTTCCTTTCCATTTAAAAATCCTTTATAAAAATCCATGGAAGCCTTGCTGTGGACTTCCACATCTGTCATATGCTCTTTGATCTTTGCAACTTCTTCGTCCATTGCTCCAATAATTCCTAACATACAATCCTCCTCTTTTTGTGATTTTAACTCAAACAGTTCCATTTTAAGCCAATTTCGGGGAAAATACAATAGTCAGGGTTCTTCTTTTTCAGGGAAAAAACTGCCGCGTATGACAGCATTTTCTCCATAGCGGGATTTGATCTGATCCAAGGCAGCATCTAATTTCTGCTGCTTTTCGGATTTTGCTTCTAAATAACCGGAGTCAAACAGAGTCATCTGGACCGGTGCATCCTCATCTAAAAGTTTTCCGGTGCGGATACCGAGCAGCCGTATCGGAGTGTGGTTCCAAAGCTCATCAAAGAGACGGCAGGAGAGCTCATAGATCGGCTGGGTCGAATTCGTGGGAAAGAGCAGCACCTTCTGGTGCGAGGTACGTTGAAACGTGCTGTATTTGATCTCCACAGTTACGGACTGTGCAAGCTGATTGGACTTTCGGAGCCTCGAAGAGACCTGTTCCGCTAAGGCAAGCAGCACTTTTTTGGCATCATCAGCATTCGAAACGTCCTGTGCCAAAGTCGTGGAATTGCCGACTCCTTTTAATTTTTCAACAGTGCTGTGTACTTCTGCGGGAGCAATCCCGTTGGCATATTCCCACATGAGCAGCCCATGGCTTTTGAATTCCCGCATTAAAAAATCTTTGTCGGTATGTGCGAGTTCTCCGATCGTTGTGATCCCAAGAGAACGAAGTCTGGTAGAGCTGGATCTTCCTACCATATAAAGATCCTCGATAGGAAGCGGCCAGAGTTTTTTCGGGATCTCTTCTTTCCAGAGCGTGTGGATACGGTCGGGTTTTTCAAAATCACTTGCCATCTTAGCGAGCAGCTTATTCGGTGCGATCCCGATGTTGACGGTAAAGCCGAGTTGTTCTTTGACGGTCTTAGAAATAAGGGTGGCTCCGGCAATCGGAGATTTGTATTGATAGGCGATCGGTGTAAAATCCAAAAAACATTCATCAATGGAAAGCTGTTCAATGTCCGGTGTAAATGTACGCAGAAGCGTCATAAGCTGCTTGGAATACTGACGGTACATCGCATGATCCGGACGTGCGATAACCAGGGATTCGCATTTTCGAAGAGCATGTGCGACCGGTTCGCCGGTTTTGATACCGAACGTTTTCGCAGAAGTAGATTTTGCCAGTACGATCCCATGGCGGCTCTCACGGTCTCCGCCGATAATGGACGGGATCGTGCGCAGATCGACCGTACTTCCATTTTTCAGTTGTTCAATGGCAGTCCAGCTTAAAAAAGCGGAATTTACGTCAATATGAAAAATAACCGGTTCCAAGTTCCAAATCTCCTTTTTGCAGATTTTTTTCTAAAACTCTTTCTAAAATTTGTTCTAAATTTTGTCCTAAAACTCATTCTGAATTTGTTCTGAATCTCTTCCTAATAAAATAGGTCTGTTCCGTCAAATAAAAATGTCGGATAAAAAATCCACTGGACAAGAACAAATGTTTTGTTTATGATGTTAGTATAACATAGCGAAGCGGACTCGTACAGATAGAAAAGGAGGAGCTATGAAATTTTTTCATTTAAGTGATCTGCATATTGGAAAACATTTATTTTATTATTCACTTTTAGAAGATCAAAAATACGTCTTTCACCAGATTTTGGAAGCGGCAAAGGAGGAACAGCCGGATGCCGTTCTGTTATGTGGCGATATTTATGATAAAACGATTCCGTCAGCAGAGGCTGTCAGTCTGTTTGACTGGTTTTTAACAGAGTTAAAGGAGACACTGCCAAAGGCACTGATCCTTATCATTGCGGGAAACCATGACAGTGGGGAGCGGTTAGAATTTGCACGGGAACTCTTAGAAAAAGAGGGCGTGTTCATTGCCGGACTGCCGCCGCGGGAAGCAGGCGAAAAGATCCGAAAAGTGGCGATGACGGATTCTGCCGGGGAAGTGTGCTTTTATCTGCTGCCATTTACCAAACCGTCGCATCTGCGAAAAAAATACGAAGAAGAAAAAATAGACAGCTATGAAGATGCAGTGAAAAAACTATTAGAAGAGGAAGAAATAGATACGACAAAACGCAACGTTCTATTGTCACATCAATTCTATTTATCCGGTGGCAGCGAACCGTTAATCTGTGATTCGGAGATCCGCATGGCGGGCGGGATTGATGAGATCGATACGAGACTGTTAGAGGATTTTGACTATGTGGCACTTGGTCATATCCACAGGGCGCAGAGGATTGGAAAAGGACAGTGTTACTATTCAGGAACACCACTCAAATATTCCGTAAGTGAAGCATCCCATGAGAAATCTTTTCAGATTGTGGAATTAGGAGAAAAAGGACAGGAGCCGGTTGTACGAAAAAAGCAGTTAAAGCCGCTGCGGGAACTTTGCGTGCTGCGGGGAACACTGCAGGAGGTATTAGAGCAGAGAGAGCATGCGAAAGATTTTGTCAGCATTACCTTAACGGATGAAGAAGAACCGTATATGCCAAAGGAACAGTTAGAGCTGGTGTTTGACCATATTTTAGAGATCCGTATTGATAATGAAAGAACACGCAGGATTTTAGATCTTTATGAGGAAGAAGAGGAGACCGAAAGCCTGTTTGAATCGTTTGCCTCATTTTTTGAAACAGTGCAGGGCAGAAGAATGAATGAAGCGGAGCAGGAGGCGGCACAGGATGCCTGGAATGAGATCATAGAAGGGGGAGCAGAATGAAACCGTTAAAGTTAGAGATGTCTGCCTTTGGCTCGTATGCCGGATTGGTAGAGGTGGATTTTACAAAAGCAGGAAGCGGACTCTTTCTGATCACCGGAGATACCGGAGCAGGAAAGACGACGATTTTTGATGGGATTGCCTATGCGCTCTATGATGAGACCAGCGGCGGGGAACGAAGCGGCAGTATGATGCGCAGTCAGTTTGCAGATGCAAAGACAGAGACCTATGTGAAACTGACGTTTTTAAGCCACGGAAAGATCTATCAGGTGAGAAGAAATCCGGAGCATAAGATACAAAAGGAATTGAAAAACGGCAATACCACACTGCGGAATATTCCAAAGAATGTTGAGCTGATCCTGCCGGACGGACAGGTGTTCCCGGAGAAAAAGCAGGGAACAGACCGCGAAATCGTGAATTTAGTGGGGCTGGATGTCAACCAGTTCACCCAGACTGCCATGCTGGCACAGGGCGATTTTTTAAAGCTGTTGTATACAAAATCCGATGATCGAAAGGCAATCTTTTCTAAGATCTTTCAGACCGGTTACTGTGCGAAGATCCAGGACTACTTCCGGCAGCAGGCTTTTATCTTAAAGGATGAGTTAGAAAAACAGGAGCAGGCACTGCGGCAGGAAGCCTCCGGTGTCCGGTTGGATGAAGCCGGAAAGCTCAAAATGCAGGAACTCTTACAACATGACTTCTTTCCATACGAAGAGGTACAAAGCCTGTTACAGGAAAATATCGTAGCCTGTAAAAAAGAAACCACGGACGTACAGAAAATAAAAGACGAAAAAGCAAAAGCCGTAGAACAACTGACGAAAGACATCAGCGTGCAGGAGCAGGTGAACCGTCAGTTTGAACACTTAAACATGGTGACGGAACAACTGAAAGATTTACAACACAAAGTAGAAACTGCAAAACAGGCACGTGAAGCTGCAAAGCAGGAACTTGAAAAAAAAGGAGAGAGCATC
>UMLG01076199.1_pt1 | contig 19187 bp, 18 predicted proteins | sample 1966511 | NCBI WGS metagenome assembly UMLG01 (sample SAMEA4836195, study PRJEB28245) | human gut metagenome | biome: gut microbiome; material: fecal sample | place: Denmark | collected 2008
TTTTCTTTTGAATCTTTGTCTAACTTTTTGGGGTCAGTTCATTCCAGCTCGGGTGGGGGGGATATTTTTTTGACTCAAAGACGCAAACCGCCTGCTGGGGAAAGCTCCTCAGCAGGCGGTTTGCGTTTTCACTATGTAATGGAATGGGGATGGCAAATTAAACGATTGGATGCAGGGAATATTGAAAAGAGCAATTTGGTGTCACATGCATGCCCATCCGCGTATGTAACCGGATGGAAGAAAGATTCTCATCTGCAATCCAATTTCCAGCGGAAGACAGCCCCTGTTCCCAGGCTTTTTTCAACGCCACAGAAACGAGCAGTTTTCCCAGCTGTTTTCCCTGAACAGAGGGAGCGACAACGAGGTGCCATAAGGTGCAAGTTTTCCCCTGGATTCGCGGCAAATAAACGCCGCAAAGTTGTTGTTCCGAATCGGCTACCAAATGACTGTGACAGATTTCCTGTTCCCAGTCCGACAGCGGAATATGATTTCGATGGAGCAGCTGTTCCCAAAGGGCATGAATTGCCGGAACATAACGTTCCTGATAGGGGACAAGCTGAAAGCCGTTTTGTGCAGCAGCCTGTTCCAGTTCAGCTTCTGTTTGCAAAATCGGTTCTATCTGGTCTGCGAGCGAGATTTCGTAATAGCGATTGATTCCAGAGAGCGAGAATCCGCAAGCAGTCATCAACTGGCTGGAGATCTGATTTTTCTCAGAGAGCACATCGCCCTTGTTGAGAAGGTTCAAAAAGCAAGGCTTGGTCACAGAAAGCAGTGTTCCTGTGGCAGCCACATCCGCCAAGAAGCTGACGTTCCAATAGGCATTCTCATCCTGGAAAAAGAACAGAATGCCCGGGACTTGCAGGTAAAAAAGCCGGTTTTCCGAGATTTGCTTTTGAATTTCGGGAAACAGGGCGTAGTGGTTGGAAACGCGATGCCGATACTGTTGCTTAAACGCCTTGACCAGCTGTTGATATTGGGCGGCATCATGCAGGATTTTCATGGAAGTACGTCTCCTTTAAGCGATTGCGGTCGATTTTGGCGTGGGCGTTCAGCGGCATTTTTTCCAACCAAACGTAGGTATTTGGCTGCATATATTTTGGCAGCACTTCAGAGATGCCAGCAATGATGGCAGCATTGCACGCCTGATTTGCCTGATAAAACAAGGTAATCTTTTCCTGTGCCTGGTTATAAAGGCAGCAGGCATAATCAATGAAGTCCAAAGCGTTGACGGCGATTTCGATTTCTGCCAATTCAATGCGATGCCCCATATGTTTAATCTGGAAGTCCTTTCGGGAAACATAAACATAGTCCCCATCCTGATTTTTATAAGCCAAATCGCCGGTTCGATAGATGGTTTCGGGATAAGCGTGCTGCAACGGATTCTGGACAAAGGCTTCTGCGGTTTTCTGGGGATTGTTGTAATATCCCAACGCCAGGCAAGAACCCCGGACACAGAGTTCGCCGACCGTTCCATCCGGTGCACGGTTGTCGGCTTCATCCAGCACAAAAACATCGGAATTGGGGAACGCTTTTCCGATGGGGAGCGTTTCCGTCAAGGCAAACTGCCGATCCACTTTATAATAGGTGCAGTTGCAAGTAATTTCGGTTGGACCATACAAGTTGACATAGGTCAAATCGGGGAGGTGTTCCTGCCAGTATTGCAGAACTTTGATGGGCAAGACTTCCCCAGAGAACAGAACCTGCTTCAAGAATTCTGGTTTCACCTTTTTCATTGCCCGCAAATTTGCGATGATGCACAGGGCAGAAATCGACCAAATGGCAACCGTAATCTTTCGTTCGTTCATATGTGCAATCAGCTTTACCGGGAACGAGAACAACTTTTGCGGAATGACATCCACCGTTGCCCCAACCCGAAAGGCGTTGTAAAGGTCCTTGGTGGACACATCGAAGTCAAACGGAGCTTGGTTGCCGAAGACATCTTCAGAAGAAAAAGAAAACGTATCGGCAAAGGCAGAAACCAAGTCAATCACCCCTCGATGGGCGATTAACACGCCCTTTGGAACGCCCGTCGAACCAGAGGTGAAGATGGCGTATAACGGGTCGGTATCCACCGCCGTGCGGCGAATCTGGGATAACCGGTCTTCGGCGATTGCATGCTTGGAAATGGTTTCATACTGTGCCTGTATCGGAAGGTTCAGAGAAGCGGCAAGGGCAGCATCCTTTTCCAAAGATAAAATGGCAGCCGGAGAGAGCGTCTGTGCGATGGACTGAATCCGTTTCAGCGGAAGGGAAGCGTCCACCGACACATAGAAATTCCCGCTGTATACAATCCCCATAAACAGGACGATGCTTTCTAAGTTGCGGTCAATCAAAACCATCATAGGTCGGTTGCGAACGGCAACGGTTTCCGCCAAAAAAGAGCCGATGGATTTTGCTTTCTGCACCAATTCCGCATAGGAAATGGCGTGTTCCGCATCTTGCACGGCGATTTTATCGGGGAACTGTGCCGCAGAATGCTCTAAATATTCCAGAACATTTCTTGTCATGCTGTTCTCGCTCCATTAACCTTGACAATATTTTTTTACCAAGTTTGTAATCGCATCGACGGTTTCAAAGTTTTCGCTTACAACGTCTTCGGCATCAATTTCGATATCGAAAGCGTCTTCCAGTTCCATCACAACATTCACCACTTCAAAGGAATCAATGATGTTGTCTTCAATCAAATTTGTTCCATCCAAAATGGATTTGTTGACAGACTGCAAAACTTCTAATACTTTTTCTTTCATAAGAAATACCTCCTCTAAAAAATCACAAGTTGAAAAACTTTTTCACTTGTAAAATTGAACGTGTATAATCGGCATAAGCCTGAATCCATTCCTTGCGGGTCATCAAGGAAATCGTGCCATTGAAATTGCGAACGCGATACTGTTTGGCATCGTCCGCATAGGTAATCCCCAGAGCTTTTTCGACGCAGGGGAGAATGGGAATTTCGGTAAAGTCGATAAAGTTGAGATTTTCGTCCTTACATGCCTGTTCCAATTCGTTGATGCCCTGTTCCACATACAAGCCAAGAATCTGATTCATCCGCCGTGCGATTTCAAAATACATGCAGTTTTGATAGTGCAGGCAATCCTTATAAAGGTGCTGCTGCTGATAATGCTCTTTAATATAGTCCAGCATTTGGATGTCGGTATGGCATTCTGAAATCTGAATGGACTTAAACGCCAGCTTCAAGTTTTTGCGGATTTCCTTTTCCGGAATCAGGTCTTCCCGCATCAGGGTTTGATAGATTTCATCATTGGATTTCCCAGCCAAAACTAAGTCGTCAATGATGGATTCTTGATACAAGAACGGCCAGTGTACATGTCCGTTGCAGCGGGTCAACTCGTGGAATGTTTCCAAGTTATTGGCTTTATAGGGATGCAATCCGCGGAACGCCAGGCGAGGGAACGTGCAAGTAATCGCATCGCTTGCCAGTTCCTGCAAAAAGTCGATATCTGTTTTGCCGGAAGCGGCAAACAACGGAATATAGCACAAAATATCGCTCGATCGCACTTGTTCCAGGCAATCCTCGAACTTATAAGAAGAACGAATGGTATCCCGGCTCAGCCGGAAAAACCGCAGGTCATAAACTTCTGTAACTTCTGGAAGGCGGTTGTAGATATCTCGAATCACGTCCATTTGGCAGTAGCCAACGATGGTCAAAAGCTTTTTATGGCTCAAAATGGCACTTGCCAAGCGGGAGCTGATGAAATCCGTCCGGAATGCGAACCCATCCTGCACCAAACGGGTGCGGTCATTCTTATAAATATTCTGGACATCGCTGCGGCAAAGAATGATGTAATCGTTTCGCATAATTTTAGAAGGATGGTAATCTGAAACCGGATAAGATTTTCCATTTTGCAGGCAAACGCTTTTTTCGTTGGGGAAGGTAGACAAGATGCAGCGAATGTGCAAGAGGTCATCGAACTGCTCGCAAAAGGCTTTGGCATTGTTGCCGCCGCCAATGAGCACAATGGGTCTTTCAGTTAATGTCTGATAGAGCTGTGTTCTGCGTTCTGCGGCGGTACGGAGATCGCGGGAAAGGGGCAGGGGTGCAGCGTCTGCCTTTTTTGAAGAGCTGTCGTCAGCCATTGCAGAGAGGCAGAACGTGCTTGCAGCAGCTGTGCTTCGATTGGAGCGAAGTCCATCTGTGGCACGGTGTCATTTTGGAAGACCGTGCAATTTTGCAGCAGGAAATCAGAAATTCCCAGGCGTTGATAGCATTCGATGAACCGCACCGCACCTCTTTTATGGTTTACAAATCCATAAGCGGTTTTCTGCAAAGCCAACGAAAGGGAGCAGCAGCTGAAAGAATCCGAAACCACAAAGGCTGCCTGTGCAAGAAGTGACACATAATCTTCCACAGAAACCGACAAATTGGTCTCCGTTCCGAACAGGGCGGAGAAGGTTTCTACAGAAAGCACCTCTGTGTTTCGCAGGACGAGAAGTTCCAAGTCATTTCGCTCTGCATAAGCAGCCACCGCCTGTTCCAAAGCGGGGTTTTCATCCAGCAATTGCAGGAGAATGTAAGGTTTTTGTGCCGTCAGATAAGATTGCTGTGCCAATTCTTGCAGAAGTGCAGGCTGCAGCAGCAAGGGGTCTAAGGTAACCGTCGTTGGAATCCCATACGTTTGTTTCAGATACTGCTGAACGGCAACTTCTCGGGAAGAAATGCTGGAAAAGCGATGGAATGCGGCGGAAACAGCGGAAAATTTTTCTGCTGGGACAAAATCTCTATCATGGCCAAACGAGACCGAATAGGCAATGCGTGGATGCGAATCATCACTGAAAGACAAATAAAAGTCATCCGCAAAATGCTTTGCAATGCCATAATTCAAACTTTGTCCAGAGCCGAGCAAAAACCGCTTACAAATCGCATTGATCTGTTCTTAATTCCCTTGAATCGGCATCGTATTTTCTGCATAAACCCGATTGAGAAACGGTGTTATGGAATCGTCTTTTTCAGTATCATAATCGCCGAGCATCAGAACAGAATAGCCCAACTTTTCCAACGTTTTATAAAGTATATAATAAGATAGTACATTCCCGTAATCATTGGCAAACCAAAGACCGGTAAGCCCAACCTCGTAGTTCTCTCTCATGTTCCTGTTTACACCTTTCTACAAATCATTAGCGGAATCAAACCGATTCGAAATCAATTTCCGTTTTCCAGATTCTGCATGTGTTTTCACAATCGAATCCGAAAGAAAAACGGAGAATCGTAATTTTTCATAAAATTTACATTGATTTTTATTATGCCAAAAGCATGCAAAAATGTCAACTGCGAGGGGTCGCAAACTGTTATCTTGCACAATAAATCTGTAGGATTCGTGCCAAATGACATGGAAATGACAAATTTGTTAGGAGAACGATAAAATAAGATCATAAAAAATGAATATATAAAATAGAATTATACAGCACTTTTTAGAGTAGCAGAAATACCGTTATAATTATATAATTAATTTAAAAAATATAGTTAATCAAAAAAATTATATTATTGAAAGTAACGATCACGCAATCATGCTTATAGTATAGAAATATTCATTCGAGTCATAAACATTCCCCAGATTTGCCTGGGAATGTTTATGGAATCAGTTCTTGTTTTTCGATTAGAAATATAGTATAATGGGAAAAAGAAAGGCAGCGTTCTAGTCTTATAAATTGAGGAGCAAAAAATGAGTAATGTACCATTAAAAGTGAAAATCTCAGAAATCGAGAAAAAATTATGCATGATTATCCCAAAAGTGTATAGGGATTTTTTGCTTGAAAATAAAGATATGAATTTTAATGATGGAATTTTGTATGATGTTGATGCAATCGAAGAAAGATACACAACATTTGAATTTAACAAATACGCACCTAATTATATTCCCATTGGAAATAATAATGGCGATTATGAACTTGTGATGAAATCTGGAATTAATGTAACAAAATTTGGTTTTTTGGAACAAGGCTCTATTGGTATTCTTGAACCAGAACACATACAAAGCTTCATTCAAAGAAAATTGCCACAAAGTGGCAAAAAGATTTTAGTTTTGGTATGACTGTTTATTCTGGATTAGCAGGGGCTATGATTGGAATATTTCAGATTGTGCTGTATGCAGGCGTTTCAGCGGAACTGGTATGGGTTGTAGTTGGTGGATTTTTAAACTTTGCTTTTGGATTGCCAATTTATCTTTCCTTTAAAAAAGGAATTTTTTATGGGGTAAAATCACTTTTGATTTATCAATCCTTTGGAAGTGCAGCAGATGCAAATTACTATCTGAATGATTATAAGTTAATTATTAATATGATGTTATTGATAAAGCACATAATTTCAGGAAATTTGAAATTATGTGCTTTTCTGTTTTATGAGTGATGAATTCAAAATCCATCAAAATCAGCCTTATTTTTGAGCATCCTTTGCAAGAACTTCATCAATTGTACTCTGAAGTGTATTCAAATTGTCGTCATTGTCGATACCGCCAAGGAGTGCTTCTCCGACAATATTACCGTTTCTGTCAATGACATAAGTTGTCGGGAATGCCGTAACACCCAGAGCAAACTTTCCAGCATCGCTGTCAGAATCAAAATAGATGTTCCGATACTTTGCCCCTTTTGTTTCAAGAATTTGTTTTGCTGTTGCGATATTCTCTTCGTTGTTATCCAGTGTTCCGACATTCACACCAATGACTTCGCCACCCTGTTCTTTGATGCGGTCATTCAGGGCATTCATTTCACTGAGTTCTTCTACACAAGGCTTACATTCATTGAACCAAAAATTTACAACTGTTACCGCATTTTCTGCAAAAATACTGCTGTCTACTTTGTTTCCATCCAAATCGTTTCCCTCAAACTGCGGAAAAGAACTGCCTGCTGCGGCATTGGTCGATTCATCACTGGAATCTGTCAGAAGTGCAGCAATTTCATCTTCAATCTTGCGAATTTGTTCTGCATCTGCTTTCAACATTTCATATTCTGCATCCGAAAACTGGTCTTTTGCATTTTCCACGGCAGCTATCAGAACATCCCCATAGTTTGAGTTCAACGTATCATCAGTAACATTTTTATTCATGGATGCAAAGACTTTTTCCCAAAGGTCTTTGTTCTTTTCTAAAATATTGTTTTCCTCTTCCATCAAATCCTGTTCAGATTTTCCAGATGTTTCTGCCTCGCTGGAGGATTCACTGGATGCAGTTGAAGAAGCGGTATCCGTTGCAGTACCGCATCCGCTAAGAGAAAGGGAAAATACCATACAAGCTGCCAATGTAACGATCCAATTCTTTTTCATTTTTGAAACTCCTTTTTTTCTGTTGTAAGTTTTTTTGTTTTTGACGACTTTTCAAAGCCATATTGATAGCAAATTGCATTTGTTGGACAGGATTTCATACACATCCCACAACGAATACATTCGGCATGATTTGGATGCTTTGTGACATCGACATCCATCTTACATGCCTTTTCACAAGCACCGCAAGATACGCATTTGTCTTTGTCAACCTTCATTTGGAAGAGGGACACTCGATTCAGGAGTGCATAAAACGCTCCCAGCGGACAGAGCCATTTACAGAATGGACGGTAAAAAAATACACTGCCCACGATGACTGCCAGCAAAACAAATGCTTTCCAAGAAAATAGTACGCCCAATGCACGGCGAATGCCTTCATTCGTGATAGATAATGGAAGTGCACCTTCTAAAACGCCTTGTGGGCAAAGATATTTGCAGAAGAACGGGTCACCCATTCCCATTTCATTTGCAATGACGATTGGAAGAAGAATTACCATTACCAGTAAAATACCATATTTCAGATAACGCAATGGTTTCAGTTTTTTGGTGGAGAACTTCGGGGATGGAATCTTATGCAGAAGTTCTTGAAACCATCCAAATGGACACAAAAATCCGCAGATAAATCTTCCCAATAAAACGCCGAATAAGATTAGCATGCCTGTAATATAATAGGAAAATTTGAATTTAGATGACCCTACCACCGCTTGAAATGCACCAATGGGACAAGAGCCAGCTGCTCCTGGACAGGAATAGCAATTTAATCCCGGCACACAGGCATATTTCCCTTTTCCCTGATTTAGAGAACCATTCAAAAAATTTGGAAGATGAATGTTGGTTAGAAGCGTTGCTCCTGCCTGAATCCAACCTCGAAATCGTGCAAGAAGATGCACCTTCTTTTTGTTACGCTGTTTTTTCTTAGCCAATTCCAACACACTCCATACACAATCGAATTGCCTTTGAAAAAACTGTCTGTGCTTCGTCACGCCAGATGCCAAAGACGAGCATTGCCATTCCGATGAGCAGAAGAAGCACTTGCACCGTTGCTTTTTTTAATACCATTTGTTTCCCTCCTGTGATTTGATGATACCAGTATACACCATGCAGTATAAAATCTGCGTTAAGAGAAAATTAACACAGATTTTATCTGCATCTGTTATAATGAAGAAAAAATATAAGGAGCTTATTATGAGACTTTTGGTAGTAGAAGATGAGCAATCCTTGCGAGAGGACATCACAAAAAAATTGCAGCATTCAGGCTATGAAGTGGATGCCTGCGGCGATGGAGAAACAGCTTCAGAATATTTAGCAGTTGAATATTATGATTTGGTACTATTAGACTTGAATCTTCCTAAGATAGATGGAATGACGCTTCTCCGTAATTTTCGGAAAGAAAATCAGGAAACCCCCGTACTGATTTTATCGGCACGAAGTGAAATCAATGACAAAGTGGAGGGGTTGGATGCAGGTGCAAATGATTATCTTTCCAAGCCATTTCATCTTGCCGAACTGGAAGCCAGAATTCGCAGTCTTACACGCAGACAGTTTATTCAGCGGGATGTCTGCCTGCAATGCGGAAAAATTACATATGATACCAAAAGCCGGATTGCAACAGTAGATGGCGTTGCAATCAATCTGACACGAAAGGAAACGGGTGTACTGGAATATCTGATGTTGCATCAGGGCAGACCCATCAGTCAAGAAGAACTCATTGAACATGTGTGGGACAGCAGCGTGGACAGTTTCAGTAATTCGATTCGTGTTCATATCTCTGCACTCCGAAAGAAACTTCGTGCAGTGCTTGGCTATGACCCCATTCGGAATCGAATTGGAGAGGGCTATGAGATAGAAGGAGAATCAAAATGAAACGAATGAAACGCCTCTCTTTTCAATGGCGAATCACATTGTTGACGGCAATTTTAATTGCCGGAACTTGTATCTGTTTAAATCTTCTGCTGTATCGTTCTGGTACTGTCAGCATGGATTCTCTGAATGGTTTTGTCATGAAATATGACCCTGGAAACTCTGATGTTGTGAAAATTGAATTCGATGATCAGCAGATGTCTGCATTTCTCAGTCAGTTTTCTCAGGAAGTTTATGATGCTAAGGCAGCTTTTGGAAAAAAAGGTTGGTGTATTACAGCCATAGTTACACTGTTTAGTGCGGCAATTGCGTATTTTGTAAGTGGCAGAGCCCTCAAACCGTTGAAGCAATTTTCACAGCAGACAGAAAACATCAATCAGGACAATCTTCCCAGCACACGTCTTGATGAAGATACAGCAGCAGAATTTCAGCAGCTGAGCTGTTCGGTGAATCGGATGCTTGACCGGCTTGCATTGTCATTTGATTTACAGCGTCAGTTTGCAGGAAATGCTGCACATGAATTGCGGACACCCTTGGCAATGATGCAGACGAAATTAGAACTGTTTGCCGAAGAACATCCCAATATCAATACAGAAGCCGCAGAACTGGTGCAATTTCAAATGGATCAGGTAGACCGTTTGACTGCCCTGGTTCGTACGCTTTTGGAAATGAGCAATTTGCAGTCTGTTTCTCGTTCTGATGAAATCGAGTTAGCACCACTCATTGATGAGATTCTGACAGACCTCACCACACTTGCCGAACAAAAAAACATTACATTCCATCAGAATTGTGAAGATATTTGTATGATTGGCAGTGATACGCTGATTTATAGACTGTTGTTTAATCTCATTGAAAATGCAATTAAATACAATCATGCAGGTGGCAGTGTGACCGTTTCCATGCAGCAAGAAAATCATCAGGTTTTGCTGCATATTGCAGACACAGGCTGTGGAATTCCGGAAGAATATAAGGAAAGCATTTTCCAGCCATTTTTTCGTGTAGACAAGTCAAGAAGCAGACAGATGGGCGGTGTTGGTTTGGGGCTTGCCCTTGTAAGAGAGATTGCAGTTCTGCACGGAGGAGGTGTGTGCGTGGAATCCAGTTCAGAAAAGGGAACAACTTTTGCTGTGAGATTGCCATTGAATGGAGAAAAAACAGAATAGTAGTTCGTATTACCGCAATAGAAGCATTAACCGTTTCAGTTAAAATATAAACGATACCAGCAGCATACCGCAATTGTTTGAAAGTACCGATTGCATGAAAAGAAAAAGCCGTCTCCTGATTGTATCCCATAGATACGTAGGAAAGCGGCTTTTGATTTAGATTGTGTGATTATTTTTGAACAGGTTGTACGGGCAGATTGTCGATCAGCAGAATGATAAATTGTATGAGAATAGTTGCTTGTACATTTATAGCAACTGTTTCTATTATTATATTATAATAGTTATTTTCATTTTCTGTATTAAAGTATTTTTCCTATCATGAACGGACGAGCCACATTCGTTTCAATATACTTTGCAATGCTTCCCTCAAATTTATTTTCAGACATTTTTTCAACGTCAGGAAACTTTAGTTAGTATCGTTTTTTACAATACAAATCCGAACAACTGTGATAGAATAGAAACATCAAAAGAAAACAGAACAGAAAGAACAGTCAAAGGCGTCTGGAATGAAGATTTCAGACGCCTTTTTTGTTTTGGCAGAAAGGAAGGATCCATCATGGACGTTCGGATGCAGGAACACCCGATTTTAGGAGCAATGGGGCTCTCGAAAAAGGTGAAATTTCAGTATAATGGAACAGAATTAGAGGGCTATGAAGGCGAACCCATTGCTATGGCATTGAAAGCCGCTGGCGTAATGGTGCATCGTTACACACAAAAGGAACATCAACCCCGTGGTATCTTCTGTGCAATTGGTCGCTGTACCGATTGTGTCATGATCGTAAACGGGAAACCAAATGTCAGAACGTGTGTGACACCATTGGAAGCTGGAATGCAGGTACAAACACAGTATGGTGTATCCGCAGAGCCATTTTCCAAGCAGCCGTAAATCTTTGAGAGAGGAAGTGCAGACATCATGAAACGATATGATTTTTTAATTGTAGGAGCAGGGCCAGCAGGATTATCCGCTGCCATTGAAGCTGCAAAACGAGGCATGCAGGTTGCCGTATTCGATGAAAACGCAAAGCCGGGCGGACAGCTGTTCAAGCAGATTCACAAGTTTTTCGGTTCTAAGGAGCATAAAGCAAAGATTCGTGGATTTGTCATCGGACAGCAGTTGTTAGAAGAAGCCCAGAAATTAGGCGTTTCCGTTATCTTAAATGCAACCGTCATTGGCTTGTACGCAGAAAAAGAATTGGTCGTTCGGATTGGAGAAGAGATTCACCATTATAAAGGCGATGCAGTTCTGGTTGCAACGGGTGCAGCAGAAAATATGGTCACATTTGATGGCTGGACACTGCCGGGCGTAATTGGTGCTGGTGCTGCACAGACCATGATGAATCTGCATGGCATTCGACCAGGGAAAAAGATTTTGATGCTGGGTTCTGGGAATGTTGGTTTGGTTGTCAGCTATCAGCTGTTGCAGGCAGGTTGTGAAGTGGTTGCGTTGGTGGATGCAGCTCCAAGAGTTGGCGGCTATGGCGTTCATGCAGCAAAGATTGCCCGGTGTGGCGTGCCGTTCTATCTTTCCCATACCATTCAAAAAGCAGAAGGAACAGACCATGTAATCGGTGTTACCATTGCGGAAGTGGATTCGCATTTCCAGTTTATTCCGGGCACAGAAAAGCATTTTGATGTAGATACAATTTGTTTGGCAGTCGGACTTTCTCCGATGTCGCAGCTGTTGAAAATGGCAGGCTGCAAGATGGAGGACAATCCGAAACGTGGCGGACAAGTTCCGATTTGCGATGCATATGGAGAAACTTCTGTTCCAGGAATTTTTGCAGCAGGCGATGTTTCCGGCATTGAAGAAGCAAGTTCTGCGATGATTGAAGGTAGAATTTCCGGTATCGCCATTGCTGCTTCGCTGGGATTCCTGGAAGAGTCCGAAAAGCAGGAACAAATTGCTGCCAACGAAGCAGCCTTGGAAACGCTCCGGCAGGGTATGTTTGCCCCGTGTAATCGTGGCAAACTGGTAGAAAAAACCGAAGAGGGTATTGACACTGCAATGCATCTTCTGAAAAGTGGTTACCTGACCGAAGAAGAGGTTGAAAAGTATCCGGGCGTGACGAGAAACAAGAAGATTCATCCAGTGATTGAATGTGTGCAGAACATTCCTTGCAATCCGTGTCAGGATGCCTGTCCCAAACATTGTATTAAGATTGGCTCTCATATCACAGCGTTGCCGGCAGTCGATCCAGAAGTAGAATGTATTGGCTGCGGATTGTGTGTTTCTTCCTGCTCCGGTCAGGCAATTTTCCTGGTACAGGAAGAATGCGACGAACCGGGTTATGGAACGGTAACATTACCATATGAATTTTTGCCGCTTCCGAAAAAGGGCGACCGTGGATTTGGATATGACCGTGGCGGAAAGAAAGTTTGTGAAGCAGAAGTGGTATCTGTGAAAACCGCAAAGGCGTTCGACCATACGAATTTGTTGACGATAAAAGTTCCAACCGATATGGTAATGCGGGCAAGATTCTATCAGGCACAGTGAGAAGGGGGAACGATCAATGGAAAACATTTTAGACCGTAGCGTGCAGCTGGGTGAATTTATACCAGAACCGGATGATGACCGGATTGTTTGCCGGTGTGAAGAAGTGACAAAGGGAGAAATCCGCAGAGCGGTTCATGATGGGATGTTTACCATTACCGAAATTCGGCGGTATTTGCGAGCAGGCATGGGATTGTGTCAAGGTCAGACTTGTGCAAAGCTGGTAAAGCGAATTGTTGCACAGGAATTGCAAGTTTCTCCGGCAGTGTTAGAGCCGGCAACCTCCCGTGCACCGATGCGTCCTTTGGAAATGAAAATATTTGCAGCAGAGGCAAAGGAGGACGAGTAAGATGACAAAGACAGCAGATGTAATTGTAATTGGCAGCGGTGTCATTGGCTGTGCTGCAGCGTATTATATGTCGAAAAAGGGAATGTCCGTTTTGGTGCTGGATCAAGATGAAAGCGTTGGAAACGGCGGTTCCAGTCGAAATGGTGGCGGTGTCCGGCAGTCCGGACGTGACCCGAGAGAATTGCCGCTTGCCATTTATGGCGTAGAAAACGTATGGCCGACCCTTTCTGATGAGTTGGGGGTCGATGTAGAATACCACAAAGAAGGCAATCTTCGATTGGGCAAAACAGAAACCCACAAACAGATTTTAACCGGACTGACAGAAAAAGCCGTGGCTTGCGGTCTGAATGTCCGAATGATTGATGCGGAAGAAGTGCGGAAAATCAATCCGTATTTGAGCGAAGAAGTTACCTGTGCAAGCTGGTGTCCAACCGATGGGCACGCCAATCCGATGACAACCACGCTTGGTTTTTATAAGAATGCCAGAGCATTGGGCGTAGTATTTCATATGGGAGAAAAGGTTGTCAAGCTGGAAAAAGTACACGGAAAACTCCGTCGGGTCTGCACAAAGACCACTGTTTATGAAGCCGATCAGGTTTTAGTTGCCGCTGGTTATGCAAGCCGATTTCTCACACAAACCGTTGGCATTGACGTTCCGATGCGAAAAGAATTGATTGAAGCGTTGGTCACTGAAGCAGAACCGAAGATGTTTCCGCAGATGCTTGGCACAGCCGATGCAGATTTTTACGGACATCAAACCAATCATGGTTCGTTTGTATTTGGCGGTGAGAGCGGCATGGAAAGCACGGTACTGGACAATGGCACAAATCGTACTAGCAGCTTGACTGCTCCGTGTATCTGTCGAGGGATTATGAAATATGTTCCGAAGCTGGCAGATGCAAAGATTGTCCGAACGTGGGCAGGGTATGAAGACCTTAGTATTGATGGGATTCCTGTTATTAGCAAGGTAGAAGAAGTTCCGGGGCTGTTGCTTGCCTGTGGATTTACTGGGCATGGATTTGGTATTTCACCGGTTGTCGGTCAGCTTTTGGCACAGTTGGCAGCTGGAGAAACGCCGATGCTGAGCTTGCAGGAATTTCGATATGATCGGTTTCATGCTGCGATTTAAAAAATAGGAGAAATGTTCAAAAATAGTTGATATAATAAATAGGAGGAATTACGATGGGAACGAAAGTCGATTTTTTGTATTTGAGTGAACCGGATATGGTGAAAGCCGGCGTCAAGGACATGAAGCAGTGCGTAGAAGTCATGGAACGGCTGCTGGTTACGCTGAACAAGGGTGACTATGTGATGGGCGGAAAGAACCACAATTCCCACGGCTGTATGATTATGTTCCCAGATGACCCACAATTTCCGGGTATGCCGAAAAATGCAGATGAACGGCGATTCATGGCAATGCCAGCCTATTTGGGCGGCGAATACCAGATGGCAGGCATGAAGTGGTACGGCTCAAATGTAGAGAATAAGAAGCAGGGGCTACCTCGTTCCATTTTGATGATGATGCTGAATGATAAGGATACCGGAGCACCGCTGGCGTTGATGTCTGCAAACTTGGTCAGCTCCTATCGAACTGGCGGCATTCCAGGCGTTGGTGCAAAGTATCTGGCACGGAAGGATGCAAAAACGGTTGCCATTGTTGGCCCAGGTGTCATGGGAAAGACTTCTCTGGCAGCTTTCGTCAGCGTTTGTCCGAATCTGGATACCCTGAAGATTAAGGGCAGGGGACAGAAATCCATCGATTCCTTTATTGAATTTACAAAAAAAGAATGTCCGCAGATTAAGAACATTACCGTATGTGACACCTTGGAAGAGGCAGTACGGGACAGCGATATTATCAGTATGACTACAGTTGTACGGGATGATGTTGCTTCGTTCCCGTATATCAACGGTGAATGGGTCAAGAAAGGTGCTTTGATCAGCATGCCGTCTGCTGCCAGATTTGATGATGAATTCTTAGCAAAGAAGTGCAAGCTGGTGGTCGATAATGCAAAGCTCTATGAAGCATGGGAAGAAGAATACCCTTATCCGACTTATCCGCAAGTACAAATCGTTGGTACAAAGTTCACCGATTTGATACATGATGGACTGATTCAAGCCAGCGACATCATTGATATTACCGATGTGATTCAGGGAAAGCACGCTGGAAGAGAAAATGATGATGAAATCATTGTCTATTCCGTTGGCGGTATGCCAGTAGAAGATATTGCATGGGGCGGAACGGTTTACCGGAATGCCCTTGCAAAAGGCATCGGCGTGAAGTTGCCGCTTTGGGATCAGCCGGAAATGGCATAACCTCAGGATTCTATTTCGATTTGCGGCATTCTTTGGGAAAGGAATGCATGGTCATGGCACAGCAGCAAGGCTTGATTTTGTTGCAGCCTTATCTGACATTAGAGGCACAACATTGTCAGAGAATCCCGCAGGTTGGAACAGGAATTGCAGAATGTTATGAATTTACGATTCCTGCAAACGGACAGAGCCAATTCCCAGCCGTACCCGATGGCAGCGTTGATTTGGTCTTTGGCATGAGCAAACAAGATGTTCGGCTGTTTATCGGCGGAACAGTCTTGCAGATGAAACAATGGTGTTTCGACCCGGGGCGAACGTATTTTGGTGTACGGTTTCAGCCGGGAAAAAGCTTATTGCCGAAAGATTTGTGTATACAAGATGTGGTCAATGCGGATTTGGAATTGCAGCCCTCTGTTTATGGAGAGGGACTTGCAGAGAAAATCGCAACGGCAGACAGTTTGCAAGCTCGTTCGCAGCTGTTTTTACAGACCTATTTGCAGCAATTTCCGGAATTGACTGATACCCGACACAACTTGGAACGCTATGTTCGGCGGCGGATTTATGAAACAAAGGGAACGATTGGAATTCAGAATCTGGCAGAAGAAACGGGCTATTCTGCATGTTATCTGCGGCGAGTTTTTGAGCAGATTCACGGAATTTCCCCGAAGTTGTTTGAACGGTTTATCCGGTTTCAGAATATGCTATATCTGATGGAACAGCAGGAATGGCAAAGCCAAAAAATGGATGCTCTTTGCTTTGAAAGCGGCTATTATGACCAGTCGCATATGATGAAAGATTTTAAGCGGTTTGCAGGCAGAACACCGGAACAATACCGAAAATTTCGCTTGCAGCCAGAAGAATGATTGGAAAGAGAGGAATTTGTTATGAATTTATCCAAAATTGAAATTATCACAGGGATGTCAAAATTAACCGGACTGAAGTCTGTTTTGAGCCGGGCAGGCGTTCGGGGTATGACCGTTGTACAAGTGCTGGGTTGCGGCGTGGAAAAGGGTACAAAGGAATATGAGGTCGATGAAAACTATGAAATGGAACTGTTGCCGAAGCAGCAGATCAGCATTGTTGTAAAGACCGAAAAGGTCAAGGAAATCGTAGAATTGATTAAGCAGGAATTGTATACAGGGCATATTGGAGATGGTAAAATCTTTGTTTATGATATTACCAACGTTATTCGTGTCCGGACAGGCGACGAAGGAGAAGACGCACTCTAAAAGAAAGGCGGTTGATTCCATATGGCTGCACAACAAGAGAAAAAGTTAGGGCTTGGAAGCGTTGTTTCCATTTCAGTCGGATTGATTATTGCAACCAGTTGTCTGGTTTCTCTGGGACAGGGAGCCGGAACAATTGGGGTAACTTTCATTTTTGCAATGGTAATTGCTTGCATATTGAATATGACAACGGTTGCTTCTCTTTCGGAATTGAATGCGTTGATGCCGAATACAACGGGTGGACTGGCACAGTATACACTCGCCTGTATGGGACCGTTTCCAACGATTATCTCAATGGTTGGCGGATACATTCTATGTAATGTGTTATCCTGCGGTGTAGAAGCCTCTATCTTTTCGTATGCAATGTCAGATACGTTTTCATTCCTGCATATTCCGAGTTTGGGATATGTGTTGATTGTTACCACCCTTCTGATGATTGCAAACTTATTCGGGGTTGATATTTTTGCGAAGTTGCAGGATGTTGTTGCATTTTTGCTGGTTGGCTCGATGCTGCTCATGGGCATCATTGGTGCAATTGGCATTGGATTTGGGAAAAAGATTGACCAGCCGTATACCATGGCAACGGATTTCAAGAGCATTGTTTCCATGACAGCGGTTGCATTCTGGCTGTTTATCGGTGCGGAATATGTCATTCCGGTTTCCAAAAGTGTCAAGAATGCCAAGCGAAATGTTCCGCTGGGCATGATGATTGGTTTGGGATTGATTTGTATTGTACAGTCCATTTTGGTCTTTGGTTTTCATAACTATGTGCCGTGGGCAGAACTGGCAGATTCTCCAGCACCGCATTTGCTGTATGGCATGAACCTGCTCGGCACATTCGGGAAAATCTGGATGACATTGGTTGCAGCTTTTGCGGTAATCAGCACACAAAATTCCACCGTTAATGCACTGGCAAGTATTTGTCAGGGTATGGCAAAGATGAACATGATGCCGCAGGTTTTTGCAAAGACCAATCGGCGTGGTGTGCCGTATGTCGGCGTGGTATTTGTCAGCGTTATGATTTTCGTATTCTCTGCACTGAGCAATAACTCATCCGATGCAATTTCGTTCTTGATTTTGGTTGGTTCTGTATTCTGGATGATTTCCTATATTTTAGCACATATGGATGTTCTGATTCTGAGAAAGCGGTTTCCAAAAGCACCTCGGAGCTTTAAAGTGCCACTTGGTCCAGTGATTCCGATGATTGGCATTCTTGGAACAATCTATATGATACTGAATATTTCCACAGATACTGCCGAACGAAATGCGATTTGGTTGGTAACTGGCGGAACATTCTTGCTGCTGGGAATTTACGCATTCTTCTGGATTAAGTACAAGATGAAAATGCCGGTATTTAAAAGCGTTTCGATGGAAAAAGTCATGGCGATGGAGAACGATATGTATTATACAATTAGAAAACGTCGTGGTATTTGGAAATAATTACATCGTAGAGAAAAAACCGTTTCGTTGTAAGATGACGAAACGGTTTTTTCTATTATTCATATCTTCTATTTTTACCTTTTCATTTTCTAAACTATAAATATTAATAGTATATCATTCGATACAATTGGATACTAGAAATTTACAGTATAATTGATTATAATATAGATAAATTTGGATATCCTCACTATACCATATTATTGCTAAATTATTGCTAAAGATCAGTAATGGATATGATAAAGGTACGAAATAATGAGTTTTTTGGTATACGCATTCACGACTTTCATGGCAAGAATAATCCATCACACCACCGCTTCAATCACTGTTTTTCCATTCAACGATACATTGCATAGCGGTTGATTGCCTTCCAGCTTGTTAGAGCTTGTATCCATGACAAAAAAATGATATAATAGAGATACGAAAAAGAATATCCGGCAACAAATTACAAAAGTGATTTGACAGACAAGCAATTTGCACGAAAGGAACCAAACTATGTATAATCACATATATACCACAAGAACACTGGACATTACGACTAAATGGCAGCACATTCACTTGAATGTGGGTAGAATTCTTTATGTTATCATGCAGAAACAGGATGCGGAAGGCGGAAAAATATACACCACAAGAATCACCTGTGGAGAATTGAAAGAGCAGCTGGGGGAAGATTTTCTGGAAATTCGCAGAGGGTGTCTGGTGTCTGCTATCACGATTCAAAACATTACAGAAACGGTGAATCTCATCAACGGCGAAGCGTTGAAATACACGATACGCCGCAAAAAAGAAATCATCCACGCTTTTCGTCAAAAACAGCAGGTCATCATTGGTCGTCTTGCTGCGAACGATACGCCCAAGACTTATGAAGCATATCGCCAGCATTATTGCTGCTATGAAGATGCACCATTCGCCTTTGCAGACATCAAAATGATTTTCAATGATGAAATCAGTGCCGTGGATTGGATTTTCTGTTATGGAAACGAAGCCCTCGCTAAGTTGGAAATGTTCCCATTGAAAAAGTTGATTGGTCAGAAATTCGAGCTTGTGTTCATAGGCGTTTTAAGAGTGTAGCAGCATGAGA
>UMLG01062465.1_pt1 | contig 19096 bp, 7 predicted proteins | sample 1966511 | NCBI WGS metagenome assembly UMLG01 (sample SAMEA4836195, study PRJEB28245) | human gut metagenome | biome: gut microbiome; material: fecal sample | place: Denmark | collected 2008
CCAAAAGTTTTGCACGATGCAAAACCAGCAGAGCAAGCAACGCTAAACACCCATTTTTGATAACGATAGAGGTTTTTCGACAGCCTGAAGAGTCTTGCCGCAAGGCAAGGCTCTTTTAGTTTGCAGAAAAAGTCTGTATTTATAAAAACAGACTTTTTCTGCAATCTGCTACGGGCTGTGAAAATCAGCCCGTATTTTTTGCACTTTTTCACTTTTTCATGGACAAAACGTGCTTCTGTAGTGTATTATATATAACAAGAGCAGTCCGCAATACTGTTTCGCCTTTACGAAAGGAGCATTATTATGAAATCATCCGAAAAACGCATTAAAACTTTACCGATTATCATTACATTATCCGTTATCGCTGTCGCAGCCGTGGCAATTATTCTTCTGCTGTTCACAAACGACAATAATACCGCAGGTTCATCCGGTTATATTATGCCTGCTAAGCCTCGCTTTATTTACTCAAAGAACAACGTGCTGTATATGTATGACGATGGCACAAGCGAGCGTATGAGCGAGGATATTTGCGATAAATACACGCTGACAACCGACAGCAACAGACTGATATATATAAGTAAAGGAGATTTGTGGTATCGTGATATTGAAAATAAAGACAACAAACCACATAAAATAGCGACCGATGTTACCGCCTACAACGCAAACTCAGACGGCAGTAAAATAGTCTATATCAAGGAAAACGGCGATATTTTCACGGGAACGACAGACGGCAAGACGAAAAAGGTCGGCGAAAACTGTAGCGACAGCGATGAGCTGTTTATAAATGACAGTGCCGACAGAATCGGTTATTTCACAAACGATTGCAATTTTATTCTTGCAGACGTATCACAAGGCAACGAAATTATCTTAAGCGAGTTAATCAGCGGTGACGGTACAGTAAGCTGCTCGGACAATCTTTCTGTAATAATTATCGAAAAATTCTATTATATTGACGGTGAGCCTGCAAGTGATATTTACATATATTCCGACAACGGCAAAATAAAAAACGTTATTGAAAACGCAGAAATAGTCAGGGCTTACCCCGAAAAGAATTCAATGTACTACACTAAGGACGGCACACTTTACTATTACGAAAAAGGAGAAAGCACCAAAATACAGGATAACTACAGCTATGAATACTACAGCTTTGAATTATGCGCCACCGATGTACCTGTGATGGTTATCCCCGAAGGCAGTGGATTTTTCGTTGTCAAAAAGGATAAAACGGAAAAGATAAAATTCAATCTTAACGCAAGCTGTGTTTTGATTACTATGCGTGAGATCAGTGCTGACGGAAAAGCCCTTATCTTTACCGCAAGCGGGGACGGCGACTCAAAGATATACAGACTTGACCTTTCGGACGGCTCTGATAAAACTCCTGTGGCAATCGATGATGATACAAATGTAACACGGATAACGCTTACCGGTGACAAAAAGGTCGTATATTCAAAAACAGAGTACGGCTCACCGATGCGTAACATTTACGTTGACGGCAAGCTGATTTCGGAAAATGCCGACAGCGATAATATAACATATCTTGACGGCAGTTTTTACTATATCAAAAACACCTATGGCACGGACGAAGAAGAACCGACAAGCGTTCTCACGATAAATCAAGACGGCAAGGAAACGGCAATAAAAGATGATGTCAGCCGTTACTGCGTGCTTGATAAGGACAATATAACGATGATATGCGGTATGAAGCATAAAGACGGCTTTCGTGGCGGAACGCTGTATCTTTATAAGGACGGCAAGATTGTAAAAATAGACGAAGAAGTAACTTCAATCGAAACTGCGGTAAAGAGATATGACAAGATAGATCTTGACTATTACAGTATGCAGTAATCATACATAGTAAAAGCACCCCGACACAGCGGGGTGCTCAGATTGTAGAAAAAGTCTGTTTTTGAAACAAACTTCTAACTTACTACCCCTATCCCCTTTAGGACACTCTGATGGCTTTGCCTCGTGCAAAGCTTGGTGTGTCCTTATTTCGGCATCCATGCCGAACTGCCCCCTTTCCCCGGGAAAGGGGATTTTACTACATTTTTTAAGGTACTGAGCTGTTGTCCTTACCCCTTTCCCCGGGAAAGGGGATTTTACTGGGGCTACCGCCCCTAGACCCTGTCGGGGGCTACGCCCCTGCGACCCCATTTTTAAAAATTATATAGGTTTTTCTACAAACCGAAAGCACCCCGACACAGCGGGGTGCTTTTTATTTATCATACATCGTTTTGCAAATCGCCGGCAGACACACCATAGATCAGAACGTGTATTTATCACCGTTATTCTTGATTTTACCTCCCGTTACCGCCTTATCAACTGCGAACTCGATTGTAGAGGTCATCACCGTACCGAGCCTTGTGTAGCCGAATTTCTTTGCAGTTTCACGAATAAGGTCGGCTCTTGAAAGTCCTATCTGCTCTGAAAGCACCTCCGTCATAGCGGAGATTATTTCTTCCGACGGGATTTCCGTAAGCTCCCTTTTGTTGCCCTGAATATCGGCAGGACGATAAATGTCATAAGTATCGGGGTTTTGCTTGCCGAGCCAGAAGAACGCATTGTTCTCATCAATCGTTATACGCTTGTCGATCATTCTGAACACATCGGCAAGCACCTTGTCCGTGCGGTCGCCGCTTCTTGTTATGCCCCACGCACCTATCAGCTTATGCACAAGAGCGTTACGGCTTATCGGCGCTTCTGCCGACAAAATAAGCACTGCAAGCGACTGTATAACAGGAACCGTTTCGGGAAGATAAAACTGTTCTGGCGTTCCGACAGGCGCTATATCTGCCGTTTCATACAGCGTTGCCTTATTCGGCGCAGGTGTTTTCTCGACCGTTTCAAATACCGGCGCCTGTTTTGTCTTCACTTCCCCGACAGGCTTTTCCTGCGGATGCTGTGCATTTTCAACAGCCTGCTTTATGTGCTGTAAAACTCCGTTGCTGTCGTCAAGCCAGTCAAGCGTCCATACACGCATTACACTCCAGCCAAGCCCCTCAAGCACACCCGGCTGAACCGCAAATCTATCCCTTGCGGTTGCGCTTCTGTGGCAGTTTTCACCGTCAAGCATAATACCGAGAATATATGTTTCGGGATTTTCGGGATCAATTATACCTATATCCATTCTGAACTGTGAACAGCCTATGTTGCACCTCGTCTTATATCCGAGCGTTTCAATGCCCTTCGCTATCTCGCTTACAAGGCTGTCATCCGCTTTTGCGAACATATCCGTGCGTCCTGCGATAACATTCATACCTCTCGTTGCAAACTCAAGGAAGCCCTTAAGCCCCGCAACGCCCTCCGAGCGTGTTCTCGTAAGGTCTATCTGCTCAGGACGCAGAACGGAATAAACTATCATTTCCTTCCTTGCCCTTGAGATTGCAACATTAAGTCTTCTCCATCCTCCGTCACGGTTAAGCGGACCGAAGTTCATCGAAACCTTTCCGTTTTCATCAGGACCGTAGCCAACCGAGAACAGTATAACGTCACGCTCGTCACCCTGCACGTTTTCAAGATTTTTAATAAACACAGGCTCATCACACTTTGCGTCAAAATCAGCTATATCCGGGTTCTTTGCAAATGCATCAACCAGCATATCGTCGATAAGATTCTGCTGAACAGAGCTGAACGTTACTACGCCTATGCTGTCATTCCTCAGCTTTTCATCGCTCAGCCTGCGGATGATTTCATTGACTATAGCCTCCGCTTCAGCCTTGTTCTGCTTTGTCTTGCCCTTGTCATAGAAGCCTTCCGGACGGATAAGCCTTACCTGCGATACAAGGTCGTTCGGTGACGGGAAAGTATACAGCTTATTGTCATAATACTTCATATTGCTGTATGCGATAAGGCTCTCGTGCCGTGAGCGGTAGTGCCACTTGAGATACATCTGCGGCATAGAGATTGCAAGGCAGTCGTCAAGCAGGCTCTCCAGATCCTCAAGCTCGCTGTTGTCCTCATCAATACGGTTGCTTGTAAAGAATGACGTAGGCGGAAGCTGCTTCGGGTCGCCTACTATAACGACATTCTCGCCCCTTGCTATAGTACCGACAGCCTCGCTTGTCGGAAGCTGTGACGCTTCATCAAATATCACAAGGTCAAATTTCGGGAATGACGGGTCGATATACTGTGCCACTGAGATAGGGCTCATAAGCATACACGGGCAGAGCCTTCTGAGCAGTGTCGGTATCTGATCGAACAGCTTTCTGAGCGGCATCATTCTGCCGTTATTTTTTATAGCCTTCTTCAGTATTCCCATCTCGGAGGATGCGGCGCTCGTACCGTCTGATACGGGTATATTTGCAGACAGCCTTGCCGCAAGCTCCTGCATAGTGAGCCTCTGATATTCCTTTATCGTTCTTCTGTATTCGTCAATCAGAGCGTCATACTGCTTTCCGTTGAAGGAGGCAAGCCGCTTGTCTGCGGCGATAGTCATAAGCGCCAGCTGATAATAAAGCTCGCAGTGATAAGCCGGTCTTATATTATCTGCCGATACAGTGCCGTTTTTATAGGCACGGCTCACAGCCGCAAGCCCTGCGTCACAAAGCCGCTTATCCGCCAAGTTGAACGCCGCCTTGCTCTTTACAAGCGAAATATTGTCCGAAATCGCCTTAAATACCGAGTTGACGCTTGTAAGCCAATCGGCGCTTTCTTCAAATTCCGTGTTCACCGAATAAAGTTCAGCAAGTCTGTCGGATTTTTCCGTATAGCTTCTTACCGCCTCGAGATTTTTCGCACATTCGGCAATTTCCTGCGGTGAACATTTCACGAACACGTTCATAATATGCTGTTTTTCGCTGTTGCTGAATCTGTCTGAAGCCGCCGCCCCATAAACTGCCTCTGTCTTATGCACCGCCCTTGAAAGCATATCCCAGTCGGTCGCCATACCGGACAATATTCCGCCCGTTATATTCAGCGCCGGGATTATCTGCCCCATCTGCTCCGATTTTTCCGCCAGTTCAATCAGCCTGTCATATACTCCGCATACATCACTCTTTTTAAATGCGGCAGGATTTTTACTGTAGACTTTAAGCTCCTTATACAGCCTGTTCTGACCTATCAGCTTCGGTAAAAACCACTTAGCCTCCGCCTGTTTCCATTTCACCCTTGCACTTTGTGCAGGATATGAAAGCACAGCCTTGTCAAAGCCGTTCTCGATTTCGGCACAAAGCGCATTGTATGCTTTTCCCGTTTCACACAGCGTTTTCAGCTTTGAAACGACAGCGTCAAAATCCGCCGTACCCAATATCTCGTTTATTACAGGTGCGTCCTCGCCGCAAGCGTCTATTAGACCCGATACGGCGTTCAGCTTTTCACGGCTGATATTTCCGTCAAGGCCGACAGCAGATGCTATAAGGTTCAGTGCCTCGTCTGCCCTGCCGTATTCCTCTGCAAGTCTGTCAAGGCCGTTTTTGAAGCTGTCACGCATTTCTGTGGAATAATCACATCCGCCGTATCTTATAAGCGGATGCTGTGCATAAACGCCTATCTCGGATATTGCGACAACATATTCCGATATAATTTCCTCAAATCGTGCGATAGTGCCTTCGTCGGCATTTTGCAAAGCATCTCTGCCGATAGATATTTTTCCCTTTTCAGCCATACACTGCTCATAGCGTTCGATAGCCGTATACAGCGATTCACCGAAATTGCGCTTTTCGTGCAGAGCCTCTATCACAAAGTTCAGCTTTGCCTTTTCCTGTGCCAGCTTCTGTGCAACTGCGGCGTGTTGTTCGGGAGATTTTACCCTTGCCGTTTCAAGCGACTTGTTAAGTTCCGCTAAAACAACGGATTTACTTGTCTTGTTGGAGTGAAGCTCAAGGCAGAACGGGTCAAGCCCGATATTAGCAAGACGCTTCTGTACAACGCTCAGCGCCGCCATTTTCTCCGCCACAAACAGAACGCTTTTTCCGTGATAAAGCGCATTCGCTATCATATTGGTGATGGTCTGCGATTTACCCGTTCCGGGAGGGCCGTGAAGCACAAAGCTCCTTCCTGCCGATGCTGCAACCACCGCACTCAGCTGTGAAGAATCTGCGTCAACGGGGACAGCAATATCCGTAAGCGATATTTTGCTGTCAATATCGGTATCCGCAATAAAGTCCCCCGTCAGTGCGTCGCTTGTCGCACCTTCCATAAGGCAGGATACCACCTTGTTGCTTTTAAGTTCGTCACTGCGGTTTCTTATATCGTTCCACATTACAAACTGACCGAAGCTGAACAGCCCGATAAAACTGTGTTCGATAATATTCCACGTTTTTTTGCCCATTATCGCCTGTCTTACGGTATTGAAAACAAGCGGCAGGTCAATGCCATGCTCGTCTTCGGGCAGAGGATCAAGACCGTTTATCTCAATGCCGTGATCCTGCCGTAAATACTCTATCATCGTTACGTTTATCTGAGCGTCTTCCTGACGGCTTCTGATTATATAACCTTTGTCACGGACATTTCTGACTATATCTATCGGTATAAGCACAAGAGGCGCATATCTCGCCTTTTCCGACATTTCACTTTCAAACCACCTGAGCATTCCGAGCGACAGGAACAGCGTGTTCGAGCCGTTCTCCTCCATGCTCACCTTAGCCGCACGGTACAGCTTCTTAAGGCTCTCCTCAAGCTCTGCTGCGTCCATGAACGTCCTTATCCTCTTGTTTTTCAGTTCCTGTTCGGCTATATTCCTTACAAGGTCCTTATCGGTTTCTATCTCAAACGTTTTAGCATCTCGCATAGAAACCGTCCACTCTGACGGTGCCTCAAGGATTCGGAAATCCGTTCCGTCAGACAGCTTATCTTCAAGAAGCGACAGATCCGACACCATAATTTCGACCGTGCTTTTATTTATTCTGAAATTCAGCAAAGAATTTCTCAGCGAAAAATCAAGCAGCTTTCTTTCCCATATTTTCTGCTTTGTCATAGGCTCGTTACTGCCCTGCGCCACTTTTCCGTACAGCGACATATCAAGCTCGCTCGGTGCGCTCATTCTTATACGCCTTGTGCCGTCGCTCTCTGTGTTTTCAGCCGTCAGAGCCTGTTCGAGTCTCAGCGGTATCGGACGGATACCGCTTCCTCTTGTACGGGCAATATCTACCGCACATATAAAGCCGCCCGGTGTATTCATATGATCCCTGCCGTGCTTCAGCGACTTGTCAAAGTCAACATTCTCCTTTGTCATATCCGTGCATTCCACGAGCAGAAGCTCCTCCGCCCCTGCCGCAATACGCTTTTCTATAGCCGACACATCATCGGTAGCGCAGTCCGCAAAGGTTTCCTCCTCAAGATGACAGCCGCAGAAAGCGTGACCCTCTATGAATATAATGATAGGGTTAAGACCTACAGCCTCAAGGCAGGACGCATACAGCACCGCAAGATCAAGACAGGTGCCTTGCTTCTGCTCCAGCACGGTATTCGCAAGACGTATCTTTTGCCCTATATATTCAAAGCTGGCAGGCGGCATATTGTACGCTATTCTTCTTGCGCACAGCGCCGCATATAAAGCCGCCATCTGCTGTTTTACGAAGTTCGGGTTCTGCCGCTGATATGCGCTGAAGGCAGTCGTATCCGCCCACTTTTTAAGGTAGACCGATGCCTCCGATATGACTTTTGCTATCTCCGGGTGATTCGGCGTCACAAATGCCGCAATAAGCTCCGGGTCAAACGCAAGACCGCTCCATTCGTTGAACGCAAGAAGCTGAACGGGAATATCCTTTTGGTAAAGCTCTTTTTCGTCTTTTGAAAGCGAAAAGCTCACGGTACCCGACACTGCCTCCGTCAGTGAAAACAGCATTTCCGTGCTGAGAATTATCCTCAGCGGTGAAATTTCAACCGACTTTCCCGACGGCACACAGCTTATATCGTATGTGAAGGTCTTTGCAAAAGCCGGGTCAAAAGCGATAGTAAGCCTTACATCGCTTATATCCTCATCGCCCTCGTTGCTGACGGTAAGGTTTCTTATGAAAGGTATGTAATTCTGTTGCATTGCGAAATTGATTTTCGGTATCATATCGCAGCCCAGTGTCAGTACAGCGCCCATGTAACACCATCCTTGATTCAAAATAGTTTCCGCTGTTAACGGCATCAGTTAAATTATACTACTATATTCAATACCTGTCAATAAAACATCGACCCCGACAGAAAACTCTGTCGGGGTCGTGCTATGCCAAAAAACAATTATTATTAAAGTTGAACATCTAAACATACCGCCAACACCGCTTAAAACATTTTCCGTACCGATAAGGCATTAATATTTTCGTGAGTGTATCTGTACAACTGCACTGACATTGACCCTTCGAAAAACTCACTATCCCTCGAAAAACACCATATTCTTGCCTCCCTTGTCAAAGGGAGGTGGATTGACGGCAAGGCACAAACTGTTGCTTTGTTGCTTTCTGCTTGCGATATGCCCACTCTTTTTATATTGTAAACTTTTCTGCCGTCAAGACGGAGGGATTGCTTTACACCACTGACCCTTCCAAAACCGCACTATCCCTCGAAAAAGGGGAGGTTCTGTTGCTCGGTCAAGCCGAGCCAACTACGGTGGGGATTGTAGTTGCTTAGAAGTTGTTTCCCTGATCCCTTTGGTTGTCGCCCTCTTTCATATTGACAAGTGTACCCATTTGAATAGCGAACCCGAGAAGTGCTATCCGACAAAAAGAACTATCGGTAGCTTGCTATCATAGTCAGAGCTGAACGATGCAACAAGAAGCACATCAATCAAAAGACTTTTTATATAAAACATCGACCCCGACAGAAAACTCTGTCGGGGTCGCTTGTTCATTTATTTACCCGAGAATCTTATCTCATTTATAAGCGCCGTACCGTTCTTCTCCTTAAGAAGCCAGTAGAAATCCTTCGTCAGCTCAAATTCCTTATCAGGCACCGTAGTTTGCGGATAGGAAACTACCTTGTTTTCCCCTCCCTCAAAGTCAAACGCCTGAATTGCCGAATTTCCTGCTGATACCGTAAACAGTACGGAGTGACCCTTGTCAAGTGCCACCGTCAGCAGTCCGCTTGCCGTTTCTGACCAGCCCTTTGTCTTGCACTTTACCATAACTGCCCCACCATATCCGGAGGTAACTTTTCCGTCTGTAGCACCCGAAATATTAATCGTTTCACCGAATATTCCGGTTCTTATGTCTAAGTTGCAATCAACGATCGAAAGGTCATTGCTGTATATGCCGGTTGACGATTGAATGTCCGTTCCCGCAAGACCTGTTGTTATTATACTGCATCTGTCGAAGCGGATCGTTTCTGCATGTACGCCGTAATATTCAGCTGCTGCGGTAAATATCATATCGCTGAAATCAACACTGCCAATACTCTGTATAGCGTATGTATTTCCCGTTACTGTGAGATTCGGGCTGTCACCGCCGATAAACTCCATACTCATAGGAGTTACATCGTCATAGTCAAGGTGCGCCTGATCTATCGCAAGCAGGTTTTCTGTAGTCGCCGTGTTACGTTTAGAAAGCGTAACATTTCCGTTTATGTTCACCTTAAGGCTGTTTGAGCTTACAAACATCAGATATGTGTCAGCTGAACCCTGTCCGTCGCCTATACTTCCGCTGTTGCTGAAATCGTCGGGCTTTACGCCGTTCATATCTCCTGCCGTAAGCGTAAGATTTTCAAACGTAATATCCGAAACGCTTTGCTTAATATACAGCATTATATTCTTTCCGACGCCCGACAGCTTAAGACCGTTTCCGGTCACTGTCAGTATACCGGTAGCTGTATCATACTCAAAGCCGCTTGCCTTGCCGCTGATGAACGTCTTGCTTTCGGTATCTATTATCGTGCTTGCACTGCCGTTTGAAACTGTCAGATAACCGCTCATATCCTTTTCGGCTGTGAACGATACATTCTTCGACGGCATCGTGAACTTTCCGCCTTCAACCGTCACATCGTCCGTTGTCCACTCAAGATAACCTTCGGCTTTTTCCTTTACTGTGACCTCAGCACCGATTTTAGCCTTTTCCCTTGAGCTTTCAACACCGTCAAGCGAGTAGATGACATAAACAGGAGTGATAGTACCCGTCAGCGTCATATTGGACTTGATTTCTTTTCCGATGACTGAATAGCCGTTTTCGCCAAGCCAGCCGCCGAACAGACAGCCGTCTGTATCAGGAGATGCCTCAAGCATATCAGCCGTGAACACCGTTCCGTAGTCAAATTCGGCTGTTTTATAGCTTTCATAAACCTTGTTGGTATCAAGATTTACAAGACGGTAGGTTATCGTCATCTTTTTCAGCTTGTATGTTGCTTTGATCTCGGTCTTTATAATACCGTCGTCATTACCGAACGTCGTCGGTACAGCTTTATCCCAGCCTGCAAACTCATAGCCCTCTGTACCTGTCGGCACAGGAATATCCGACAGTGAGATTGCATCGCCGTATTTACCGGTTATCTCATAACGCACCGTACCGTCGTCAAACTCACCGCTCATAGCATAGAACACCACGCTGTAGATTTTGTCGGTAGCTTTCCATACTGCCTTCAGTGTCATATCGCCCGTTACCCTGAACGATTCGCCCGGCATCACATCTGCTGTGCCGTTACCGTCAAGGTCAAATCCGACAAGCTCATAATCGTTGTACTTATCATCCTTTAAAGCACCTGCCGTTGCACGATACAGATAGCCGTACTTTACCTTTACCGTTTCGTTCTCCGTGCCGTTGTCATAGTCAAACGTTACATCAAACTCCTTCGGCGTTCTGTTCCACCTTACAATTACAGTCTTGTAGGTCTTGCCATCAATCGTTGTGTTTTCTTCGTTTATCGGCTCTTCCTTAAGAGTATATGTGTAATACTCGTCATCATACTGTGCAAGCGCCTCAACTTCGGCATCATACTTTTTACAAAGCTCATCATATTCGGGTCTGTAGCCGTCAAACTCGGACTTTACCTCGTGTGAAACCTCAGCTCCGTTCTCGTTGTAAATATAAACGTCATAGTTTATATAACAGCGTCTGTCGTTGGTATTCCACTTCATATAGTATGTACCGGGCTTCTTCACATTATCGTTACTGCCGATTCTGTTTCCGTCTGCGTCCACAAAATACGACAGCAGATATTCGGTAGTATATGTGTCCTCAGGTGCGAATGCAGAATATCCGTAAAGCACCGTTGCAAAACGGTAACCGTCCTGTACAACCGTCCTTATCCTGTCAGTTTCTATTTCAGCACCGTTTTCATCGGTATATCTGAAGCCGCCGCCATCGTTTGCGATAAGCGTTATGTAGTGATACAGCTTCGCAGGAACTATCTCAAAGTACACATTGCTTTCCGGCATTATGCTTATATCGCCGTTGTACCTTACAGTTTCGCCTGCCGTATAACCGCCTACCGTAACGTCGCTCTTTATAAGCACATATGACGGCTCGTAGAACGAATCCTCGCTGTCCGGCTTCGGACTGTCGGGAATGCTGTTTATAAGCTGTTCCAGCTCCTGCGGTAAAGACTTGCCGTAAATAACGTCAAACTTTCTTTCGGTATAATCCGCAAGTCTTACCGTTACCGTGTACAGCTTTCGCTTCATTACAGGCTTCAGCCTCATATCGCCCATAACGGTTATCTTTTCATCTGGAGCAAGATCCGCCTTGCCGTCACCGTCAATATCCCAGCCGATAAGCTCATTTTCCTTACTGCTGTTGATGTTGTCGATAAATGTATCCGGCACTCTGAACTCAGTGCCGTATTCAACATATCTTGCGCCCGCATAACCGCTCTCGTTATAAATATCGACTATGCATCTTCTTACAAGATAGTTTGCTTTGAGCATAATGCTGTAGGCCGTCGGGTACAGCTTTTCGTATTCTGCCCTGAACGACTGCAGATCTTCTTCACTGCCGTAATTCACCGCAAGCGGCTTAGTCGTATCAAGACCGTGTACACTGCCGCTGTAACTGCTGTCATAGTATCTGTATGCCAGAGCGTCCTTCATATACATCTGGTATCTCATACCATCCGCTCTGTCGATACCGAAGCTTGCAAAATGAGTAACGCTGTTCACAGACTGTTTATATCTGTCGAACATTTTTATATCGTCAAGATAATCTACCGCCCACAGTTCGCTTACCCATCTGTCATTTTCAGTGTCAAAGTATTCCACCGAGTACAGCTTCTGTGCGGTGTATGTGTTAAGCGTGATGGTCATATCATTGCTGAGCCAGTAGTACGGCTGTATCTCTGTATCAAACAGCGACTTATCATAGATATAGCCGTTTTTATCACAGTAGGTCGAAACCGCAAGCGAATAGCCGCTTACATATCCGCCCTTGCTTACAGTTACCGTATCTACAATTTCAGTCCTGCCGTCAGCCGATACCGCAAACTTCAGCGTTGCGGTCTTATCCTTGTCTTCAAGAGGGAAGTCAACCCCCTTGCGATAATAATATACGCCAATGTCGCCGATATGCTTTCTGCTGATATAAGCGCCCTTGTCTGCGTCATAGTACAGATTTTCAGTGTCGGATGTGAACAGCAGATTCTGTCCGCCCGTATAGTAAAGGCGCAGTATACAGCTAAGCAAGCCGCTTGTATATCTGCTCGGAGCGTCGGGAGATACCGTGAGCGTTATCTTGCCGTCGTCGCTCTTGCTCACCTTGAAATACTTGCTGTAGCAGGCAGCCTTGAACTCACTGCTGCTCATCTGCCGTGTTACAATATCGCCTGTAGTTATATCAAGATATGTGCCTTGCGCAGGGATAAGTCCGTCTATCTCGTAAACATTCGTATCCGTTTCCCGCAGTATTATGTCGGTATTGCCCTCAAGCGTCGGCTTATCCGCATAGATATATTTGTCGCCTACGCTGAATAGCGGGAATTTGAACTGCTTTGCAAGCTCCGCTTTTTTCTTAAACAGCTTGCTTTCCGCAAATATCGAGATTTTTATATACACGCCCATTTCGAAGTATATTCCGCCTTGCAGCTCGTGGTAATGTTCCTTCGGAGAAGCGTAGTATTTATTGTGTCGCATATCCTGCGAATGATAGTGCAGATAACCGTACAGGTCGGCATAAGCGCCTATTTCAAGTGCCGCACCGACACTTCCGAGATCATTAAGACCAAGAAGCGATACCGATACCTTACCCTCGATGCCCGCCTCAACGCCAAGATAGCCGTAAGCGTACATATCAAATATGTAACGGTCGTCGCCCGCCATTATAAATCTGTATACGTTTATAGATGACGGTTCCTTGATATTTCCTCTTATGCCAAGACCCTTTGCCTGAAGCACCGATGCTTCCATACTGATACCCGCCGCAAACGAAACATTAACCACAAAGTTAAGCTCCGTCTTTATAGACAGCGGCAGTATAGGCATAAACGTTGCGCTGAAAAGGTTCACCTCGCATAGCCTTATGGCTCCGCCCTTGTTTTCGAGCATTTCACGCACGTCTTTTATGATATTTCCGCTTTCCTTATCCTCGCCGTTCATTATGGCTTCTATCTCAACGGAAACATCTCTCTTTTCTTCGTTATCCTGCTGCTTATCGTCCTCTTCCTCATCTGCCGAGCAGACAAGTATCTTGAATGTTACATCCGTCTGCGACAAGGGCAGGAACTTCACATTGAAGTCACGCTTTAAGCTGAGAGTGCCGCCTACGCCTATGATAAGGTATTCGCTGATGCTTACCTCAGCCTCCAGCTTTACCTTGTTTTTAAGCGTCATCTCATAGCTGAATGTGATGTTGAGCGCCGTCCAGTCCTGCTCATTCGGGAAACCGTTTATGCATTTGAAATTAGTGTTCTTCGCCGTACCGACCTTAGCGCTGATTGTAAGCCCTTCGAGAAGTTCCTTTACATTCAGCTTTATCTGCTTGTCGTTCCAGTTTACCCCGTCCATATATGTGTTGGACATAAGCTCAAACGGTGCATTGCCGTCGCCAAGCTCCCTTACCGTCTTGCTGTCATATACAGCGGCGGCAAGCATATATGTAAGCTGCTGTGTTCCTTCGCTTGCATAAAGCTGTTCTACCAGCTTTTCCGTGTCTATCGCCTCGGCAAGCACATCGTTTTCAACATACTTTTCCTTGAAGTAAATATCAAGTTCTTTGTATATATCGTCAACATCACTGCCGACCGTGAGAATCTTGTATTCATCGCCGAAAAGCTCATACGACACAACGTTCAGATAGCTCGGTTCTTCAGCGTCGTCAGCGAATATTACCGTACCCTCGTGTATCGAGAGCGCCTCGAATTCACTGCGTGATAAATAGATATGCTCCTTATCGTCATCTTCTCTTATCCGGCTTTTCGGGATAGTAACTATGCCGTCCTTCAGAACTACGTTGTTCGTTTCTTCCCTGTAAATGAAAAGCGTAATGGTTCTTATCTTCTCGTCAGGCATAATGTCGGAATTGATGCCGTCAAACCGCACCCCGTTATCTATAAGGCTCAGCACATATGCGCCGCCTTCCGTCCAGTTGATAACAGGCTTTACAGTGTATACTCCGCTGCCTGTATTTTCAACTTTGAGCAGCGGCATTTCTCCGAACTGATTTTCAATACTGATAACGTCCTGCAAATTATCATCCGTTATGCTCTGTGATGAGATAAGCGAGAATGAAAAGTCCTCAGGTGCGTCCGATATGGTTATCTCGTTGTAATCCGGCGTTTCCGGCTTTATCTTATCCTCGTCATATCCCGCATAAAGCGTTATATCACTGTTTACTGGCTCGTCCTCATAGAACTGTGTCGAGCACTGCTTGTCAAGATACCAGCCGTTATTGACAGCGTTTTTCTTTATCGCTTCGGGGAGCCTGCCTATAGTTTCTCCGGCGGCAAGCGTAACGCTGTCTATCTTATTTCCGCCCAGCGTATCATATGTAACAGTTACGCTGTCGGCGGTTTTACCTGCCGTTACCCGTGCGGTAAACGTCTTTTTCGCACCGCCTGCGGTAATATCCTTTGTAACCGTCACATCTGCGGTATCAGCCGCAGCTTTGCCGATTTCCTCTGCGGCAACATCAAGCGGCAGTGCCGTCAAAAGTAAGGATACGCACAGCAGCGAGGCGAGCATTTTCTTTGCCTTCTTCCTGTTGAGCGCAACAAGCGCCGCAGCGCATATTACCGCCGATATAAGCGGCACGGTCGGATTTATCCTTCCGTCTGTCGAAGGATTATCCGGAGTCGCTTTTACCGCAGAATACACGCTGTCAAACTTCAGCGTTCCTCCCGCAAGAAGCTCCGTTTCACCGCCGCTTGCACTTCCGCTTTTAAGCTCATAGCCGTCCGGTGCCGTAATATCGTAAGCAATATCGACAAGCCTGCCCGTACTGCCGTTTCTGATCTCAAGCGTTAATGCTATATCCTCATCCGCCGTATATTCCTCCTTGTCGGTTTTCAGCTGTACCGACAGCGCCGCCGCTTCTGCGGCGGATACCGCAAAGGTGACCGCCGACATTATCAGCGTCAGCGCAAAGAATAACGACAGGATGGTTTTGCATCGTTGCTTTGTTTTCTTCTTCATAAATGCCATATAAATACCACCCTTCCTCAGATTGCCGCTATAACCGCCATAATAAGCAGTTAAACCGACAGTTCTTCTTACTATGATTATACAGCAAATTATTTCCTTATTTCGCTAACTTGCAAAATTGTAAGAAAAAAGATTTTTACTGTCAAAAAACAAAACCGCTGTAACAACCACACGGCTTTGCTTTTCTCAAAAATGTACAAAATCGACCTGATAATTTGTTTATTTTGTGCATTTTGTTTAAATCTAATTGACTTTTGTGGTAAAAACTTGTATAATGAACTTGGTAATCTGTGTAAACCGGAGGACTTTATATGAGCTTTTTTGATAAAGACGGAAACAGCCGACACGACTGGAATATATTTCTCGACAACTTTCCCACTATAGGTGTTTTCAAGCTGCCGCACGATTCGAATGAGGCATATTACGATAAAAACGTCGCCTCTATGCTCCATATAGAAGGCGATAATATGAGCAAGGACAGCTTCTACGCATTGCTTGACAGCCTTAACGAGAATCAGATAGAAGACTACAAGAACATATATATGTATACCGCAGACGGCGAAACAAGCTATATAAAAATCAAGATTGTATATGACACGGATTATATGCTCGGCTTTGTGCAGGACGTAACACAGATAATGGAGGCCCGTTCACACAAGGATAACGCTAATGAATATGATATGCTCACAGGTATGTATACCCGTAACTACTTCATAAAACGTGTACGCAGTATGCTCTCAGAGATCAGCGGTACCGCTCAGTGCTGTATGGCGGCGATACACATCAACGGCATAGAGCGTGTAGACAGCGAGCTGAACTACGATAAAACCGCACTGTGCGTTGCAACTGCGGCAAATGCGATAAAACGCTTTATTTCCGATAACGTTATAATCGGCGTGAAAAGCTATAAGGATTTTTTCATATTTTTCAGACAGATGACAAAGTCCGAAATATCCGACATTATGAAAAAGATGTACGATGCCGTTGCACGCTGCAAGCTGACCGATGAATTCGGCAACACCATTGAAACACGGAGCGAAGCGTATACGATAACCGCAGGCTACTGCTGGTATCCCTCGCAGGCGGCTACTATAGATATGATGATTAACTATGCCGATTTCGCCCTTTTCAGAGCAAAGGCGCTCGGCAGTATAAAAAGAGAGTTCTCAGCGGAAGAATATGTAGCCGAATGCAACAGCTATTCTGATTCAAAGCTCCTGACAGGACTTATTTACGATAACAATTTCAGCTACTGCTTCCAGCCGATAGTGTCTACCGTTGACGGCTCCGTTTACGCTTACGAGGCGCTTATGCGGCCGAAAAATTCGTCGCCTCTTGAGGTGCTCAGAATAGCAAGAGAACACGGCAGGCTTTATGATATTGAACGGCTCACATTCGAAAACGTTCTGGAGATAATCTCCGCAAACCGTGCCCGTTTCGGTGAAAAGAAGATATTCATAAACTCAATACCCAATAGTATGATTACGGAGTACGATTTCAACAGGCTCTGCGAAAAATACGGAAATATCATGTCACAGCTTGTTATCGAGTTTACAGAGCAGGCAGACCTTACAGGCGACAAGATAGCAAGCCTGCGTTACCTTTTCAAGTCAAAGAGCTGTATGATAGCCATTGACGATTACGGAAGCGGATATTCCAATACTGCCGCTGTGCTTAGCCTTCAGCCCGATGTCATAAAAGTTGACCGCTCCCTCATAGCCGACATCAACACAAACGTAAAGAAACAGCACTTCCTAACAGGCATCATTGATTTCGCAAGGCTGAACAATATAAAGGTACTTGCGGAGGGTGTCGAAACCTATGACGAAATGAGCGTCACCATACGCAGAGGAGTAGATTTCATTCAGGGCTTCTATACTGCAAAGCCGCAGAAGGAGATCGTTCCCGATATACCCGACGCTGTCGCCGAGCAGATGCGTATGCTCAATATGTGCCGCCCCGAAATAAAAAAGGCCCGTGATTACATCGTCCACGACGGTTGCGAGGAGCATCTCGATATAGAAAAACTGCTGTCAGGCAGATACACAGGAGTTATAGTCGAAAACGCCACAGCACACCTTTACGCAAACGGCTGTGATGTTATGTCGTTTGTTATCAAGACCGCAGAAGGCTCAAAGTCACACATAATACTCGAAAACGCCAACATAAAAGGCGCTCTGCGCCAGTGCATACGTCTTGGTGAAAATTCCGACACCACGCTCGAAATAAAAGGGACCGATTTTCTCAGCTATGACGGAATATCCGTTCCCGGCTCATCAAAACTGCTTATAACCGGCAACGGCAATCTCTACATTGACTCCTACCGTAATGACGGCTGCTGTATCGGAAGCGGATACAACGACACCTTCGGCGAGATTACAATAAATGTTAACGGCAATGTTGAACTGCAGGCAAACGGCGACCACGGCATATGTATCGGCGGCGGTGTTTCCCCCTGAGAAACGCCCATAAAGCTGCTCAGCGGCAATATCAAAATGTCCTCCACCGGCAAGGATTGTATCGGTGCAGGCTCCTGTGACGGAAGCTGCGGCATAGAAACCGGCAACGCTACGATAGATATAAGCTGTTCGGGCAATAACGCACTCGCTGTCGGCTCTCTTTGCGGATATACCGATATAAAAGCAGACGGCACAACGTTCCTTATCCGCTCGCTCGGAGAACGTGCAGGCTGTATAGGTTCGCTGGCGGCACTTGACGGCAGCACTCCGTCAAGGATAAATATCAAAAACTCCACCCTTAATCTGTTGCTCAATGCGCTGTGCGGCTCGGCCGTAGGCTGCCGCAAAACAGCGTGCGACACCGTCATATCCGACTCGGACATCACCGTACACGTTGAAGGCGACGCTGTCGCAGGCATAGGAAGCGCAGAAGGAAAAGGCTCTCTGCTTATAAAGAACAGCGATATAATATCAAGCTCATCCTCAGGCGTTTACTCGCTCGATATAGGCTTTATGAACAAAGGCTGTATCATAAACAACTCCACCATAAATTCTCATCTTATCAATGACCCCGATTATCACGAGCCGTCAAGACTTATGCAACAAAATTAACATAATCATTCTGTAAAAAACCGATTATTGAATCCGCACCGTTAAACATATCGCCATCACCGCTTAAAACATTATACTAACCGACAAGGTGTTAATATTTTCGTGAGTGCATCTGTGCAACTGCTCTAACATTGACTCTTCCAAAACCGCACTATCCCACCCACTTTTCGTAGGGGAGTGGGCTTGCCCCTCCCGTTGCACCGACCATCTCCATTCCCACAACCCTCTCAAGAGTACATCCGCCGTCTCGCCCCACACTAAAAGCTATAACCCCTCCCCTAAGCACAACGTGCTTAAGAGAGGGCTTTTTTGCATTTCAATATTAATATCCCCAACATTCACGCACTTATTTTTCGCATTTCCGCCCTTAAATGTCAAAATTGTTATACTTTTAAGAAGATTTTGTGAAATTTAGCACTCTACTATTGACAGTGCTAAAAAGTGTGCTATAATGTAGTTGTACAAAGAAAGAGAGAGGGTCTCCGGAAGGTACAAGGGCAGCAAATGATCGGCACTGCGTTTAAAAGCACAGACCGCTTAGTAATGAATG
>UMLG01062870.1_pt1 | contig 18811 bp, 17 predicted proteins | sample 1966511 | NCBI WGS metagenome assembly UMLG01 (sample SAMEA4836195, study PRJEB28245) | human gut metagenome | biome: gut microbiome; material: fecal sample | place: Denmark | collected 2008
CATTTTAAAAAGTGTTACGGTACTTACCGCGGATGGACAGGAGAAAGAACTGACTCCGGGCGAACTGGACATGAGTTACCGCCATAGTAGTATTACTGAGGAACACTACATGGTGTTGGGCGTAACGATCGCTTTAGAGGCAGGCAGTCAGGAACAGATCCGTGCTAAAATGGAAGAGTTAAAGGAAAAACGTGTAGAGAAACAGCCTTTAGAATATCCGAGTGCAGGCAGTACCTTCAAAAGACCGGAGGGGTATTTTGCGGGAAAACTGATCATGGATGCAGGTCTGCGTGGATTTCAGGTCGGCGGTGCAGCAGTATCTGAAAAACATTGTGGATTTGTCATCAATAAAGAGAAGGCAACCGCATCCGATGTTTATCGGCTGATACAGGAAGTGCAGCAGGAAGTATACCGGCAGTTTGGTGTAAAGTTAGAAACAGAAGTAAAAATGGTGGGGGATTTCAGATGAAATTAGTCATTGTAACAGGAATGTCAGGAGCAGGAAAAGGTACGGCAGTCAAAATCATGGAAGACATGGGGTATTACTGCGTTGACAATCTTCCGATTCCCTTAGTAGAACAGTTTGTAGACTTTACCCTACAGTCCGAGGATGAACTCGAAAAGGGTGCAGTCAGTATCGATATCCGTAACAGCAATGCACTGAGTGAATTAGAAGAGGTTTTGGAACGAATCCGTCAGAAGGGAATCCGGTTTGAAATTTTATTCCTAGAGGCAGAGGATTCTGTTCTTGTAAAAAGATACAAAGAGACGAGAAGAAGTCATCCGCTTGCCGGAGGCGGAAGAATTGATAAAGGAATCGGATTAGAGCGAAAAAAGCTCGCCTTTTTAAAAGAGCAGGCAGACTATATTATTGATACCAGCCGTCTGCTGCAAAGAGAGTTAAAGGCAGAGCTTGAGAGGATTTTTGTAAGGGACGAGGATTACCGGAACTTATATATTACCGTACTGTCCTTCGGGTTCAAGTATGGAATTCCGACGGATTCAGACCTGGTATTCGATGTGCGCTTTCTGCCGAATCCATATTATGTGGAAGGACTCCGGCAGAAAACGGGAAACGATATCGAGATACAGGACTTTGTCATGCAGTACAAAGAGGCACATGAATTTTTGGACAAGTTAGAAGATATGATCAAGTTCCTGATCCCGAACTATGTGACGGAAGGAAAGACACAGTTAGTCATCAGTATTGGCTGTACGGGTGGCAAGCACCGCTCCGTTACACTTGCAAACGAACTATATGACCGGTTGAAAGAATGTTCCGGCTATGGGATCAAGATCGAGCACAGGGATATAGGAAAAGATGCGTTGAGAGGGAAATAGAAGATGTCATTTTCTGGTGAGGTAAAAAAAGAGTTAACAGAGCATGTCAGCAAGAGCCGTCATTGCCAGTTGGCGGAGCTGGCGGCTTTTTTGAATTTTTCCGGTATTAAGGCAGGAATGGGGGAACACCGTTTTTTGTCCTTTGAATCGGAGAACGAAGAGCTGGTTAGAAAATACTTTACTTTAGTCAGAAAAACATATAATATTAAAGTATGTATTACGAACGTAGAGGAAGAACAGATCACAGGCAATCTTTTTCATGAAGATCTGACGGTAAAGAGCCGTTATCTGCAAAATTCCTGCTGTAAGAGAGCATTTATCCGGGGGGCGTTTTTAACATCAGGTTCGATGAGTGATCCGGAAAAAGCCTATCATTTTGAAATTGTATGCGACAGTGAACAAAAGGCAGTGCAGTTACAGGAAATGATCAACAGCTTTGGGATGGATGCTAAGACGGTACAGCGAAAGAAGAATTATGTGGTATATCTGAAAGAGGGCGAACAGATCTCAGATATGCTGAATATCATGGAAGCGCCGATTTCCATGATGAAGTTTGAGAATATCCGTATTTTGAAAGAAATGCGTAACAGCGTGAACCGACAGGTCAATTGTGAGACGGCAAATATACATAAAACAGTGTCTGCGGCGGTACGGCAGTTAGAGGATATCCGTTATCTGCAAAAGACCGTGGGACTTGAACATCTGCCGGTGCAGCTTCGGGAAATCGCATATGTGCGTCTGGAGTACCCGGATGCAACCCTGAAGGAATTGGGAACTTATTTAGAACCGCCAGTTGGAAAATCAGGGGTTAACCATCGTCTGCGAAAAATCGAGGCAATGGCAGAAGATTTAAGAATGGCAGGAAAATAGAGGAAGAGATGAAAAAGTTACTTTTTGTAGTCAATGGACATTCTGGCAAGGGTCAGATTAAGAATAAACTGTTAGATATTATAGATATCATGATAAAAGAAGGATACCACGTTCAGGTGCATACGACACAGGAACGGGAAGATGCAACGAAGGTTGTCCGTGAACAGGCAAAATACTATGATCTTGTCGTGTGCAGCGGCGGTGACGGAACCTTGGATGAGGCAGTTACGGGAATGATGCAGAGTGAAGTGCGTACCCCGCTTGGTTATATCCCGGCAGGAAGTACAAACGATTTTGCCAATTCTCTGGAGATTCCAAAAGATATGATACAGGCAGCAAAGACTGCAGTATTGGGAGTGCCGTTTTCATGTGATGTGGGAGAGTTCAACGGAGACTACTTTATCTATGTTGCAGCTTTTGGGATTTTTACGGATGTATCTTATGCAACCAGCCAGGAGTTGAAAAATGCACTCGGTCATGTGGCATATATCTTAGAAGGAGCAAAAAGACTTCATACAATTAAATCCTATCATATGCGGGTAGAATATGATGGAAATGAGATAGAGGGCGATTTCCTGTTAGGAATGATCACGAACTCTACTTCTGTCGGTGGATTTAAGAATATGACAGGCAAAGATGTGAAGTTAGACGATGGCATGTTTGAGGTCACACTGATCCATAAGCCGAAAAATATTATCGAGCTGAATACGATCATTGCCAGTCTGACGAATCTGAAGGATGAGACAGACCTGATCGATTCTTTCCGGGCAGACAGCGTAAAATTTTATTCCGAGGAAGAGATTCCGTGGACACTTGACGGAGAGTTTGGCGGTGACCACAAAGAGGTGCAGATCAAGGACCACTGCAAAGCGGTGGACATTATGATAAACGAGAAATAATCTATAGAATACTTGAATTTAACGAAAATTTCAGTATACTATAATTATAAATGTAAATGAGATTATGGAGGGCGATGTATGTTAGTATCAACAAAGAAAATGCTTGAAAAAGCGGAGAAAGAACACTATGCGGTAGCACAGATTAACATTAATAATCTGGAATGGACGAAGGCAGTATTAGAAGTATCTCAGGAATTAAATTCACCGGTGATCTTGGGAGTATCCGAAGGTGCCGGAAAATATATGGGTGGCTATAAGACTGTAGTAGGAATGGTAAAAGGAATGTTAGAGGAACTGAATATCACAGTACCGGTTTCCATTCACTTAGACCACGGCGGTTACGATGCCTGCATCAAATGCATCGAAGCCGGATTCCCTTCTATCATGTATGACGGCTCCCATGATTCCATTGAAGAGAATTTGAAAAGGACAAAAGAGATCGTAGAGATGGCTCATGCAAAAGGGATTACCGTAGAAGCAGAGGTAGGAGCGATCGGAGGAGAAGAGGACGGAAAACTTGCAGCAGGTGAGTGCGCAGATCCGGAAGAGTGCAGAGAAATTGCAGAGACAGGAATTGACCTGTTAGCAGCAGGAATCGGAAATATCCATGGAAAATATCCGGAGAACTGGGCAGGACTCAGTTTTGAGACTTTAGAGGCAGTTCGCAAGGCAACAGGACATCTTCCGTTAGTTCTTCACGGTGGTACAGGAATCCCGGAGGACATGGTAAAGAAATCCATCGACATGGGTGTATGTAAGATCAATGTCAATACTGAGTGCCAGCTTGCATTTACGGCTGAGGTTCGTAAGTATATTGAAGAAGGAAAAGACTTAGTTGGTAAAGGATTTGACCCGCGTAAGTTATTAAAACCGGGTACAGAAGCAATTAAACAGACTGTCCGCGATAAGATGGAAATGTTTGGCTCCATTGGAAAAGCAGAATAAGCTCTTTGTTATATTTTACAAAAAAAGCATGAAAAAGCAGAATTAATTGTAAAAAACAGAGAAGAAGAGAAAAAATAAAAAATTCTCTTGCAATTTCAAAAAAATTGGGGTATCTTATTAGCAGAGATTAGAACAAGGGTGTTCCATATGAGTGGAGCGCCCTTTTTTACTGTTATAGGGAAATATAAAGTAATTGCCTATAAAGTAAAACACTCCGTGAGGATGTGGCTCTTTATTCTAATTACAAGACATAATAAAGAAAATACAAAAGCAGAAGCACTAGGGGATGCATTTGTAGAAAATGTTAAAGAAAGGATGTAAGGATATGGAAGAGAGAATGTTAGAAAAAACACCGGATTATTTCAATGTAACAGACATTTTTGGAGAGAACGTATTTAACGATTCCGTTATGCAGGAACGTCTTCCGAAAAAAGTTTACAAGAAGTTGAGGGAAGTCATTGAAGAAGGAAAAGAACTTGATTTAGAGACTGCTGATGTAGTAGCACATGAGATGAAGGAATGGGCAATCGAAAAAGGTGCGACACACTACACACACTGGTTTCAGCCGTTAACCGGTGTCACAGCAGAAAAACATGATTCTTTTATTACCGCACCAATGCGGAATGGCAAAGTACTGATGAGCTTTTCCGGTAAGGAACTGATCAAAGGAGAGCCGGATGCATCTTCTTTCCCATCAGGAGGTTTAAGAGCGACATTTGAAGCAAGAGGATATACAGCATGGGATTGTACCTCACCGGCATTTGTACGTCAGGATGCAGCAGGTGCAACACTTTGTATTCCAACAGCATTCTGTTCCTACACAGGTGAGGCATTAGACCAGAAGACACCGCTGCTTCGTTCCATGGCAGCAATTAACGAGCAGTCCTTACGTCTTTTAAGATTATTCGGAAATACCACATCTAAGAAAGTAACACCTTCCGTAGGACCGGAGCAGGAGTACTTCTTAGTAGATAAAGAAAAATACTTAAAGAGAAAAGATCTGATCTATGCAGGACGTACTTTATTCGGAGCACCACCGGCAAAAGGTCAGGAAATGGATGACCACTACTTCGGAGCTATCCGTGAAAGAATTGCTTCTTATATGAAAGATGTCAATAAAGAGCTCTGGAAATTAGGTGTATCCGCAAAGACACAGCATAACGAGGTTGCTCCGGCACAGCACGAGTTAGCACCGATCTATGCAGAAGCAAATATCGCAGTAGACCATAACCAGTTAGTTATGGAAACACTTAAAAAAGTAGCAGGCCGTCATGGATTATATTGTCTGTTAAATGAAAAACCATTTGCAGGTGTGAACGGTTCCGGTAAACATAACAACTGGTCACTGACCACAGACGATGGAATCAACCTGTTAGATCCGGGCGATACACCACATGAGAACATCCAGTTCCTGTTAGTATTATCCTGTATCTTAAAAGCAGTCGATGAGCATGCAGAATTACTTCGTGAATCCGCAGCAGATGTTGGAAACGACCACAGATTAGGAGCAAACGAGGCACCGCCTGCAATCATTTCCATCTTCTTAGGAGCACAGTTAGAGGATGTATTAAAACAGCTGATCAGTACAGGCGAAGCTACACACAGTTTAGAGGGCGAAATGCTTAAGACCGGTGTTGCAACATTACCGGACTTCATGAAAGATGCAACCGACAGAAACAGAACCTCACCGTTTGCATTTACAGGAAACAAATTCGAGTTCCGTATGGTAGGTTCTAAAGCATCCATCGCACAGCCAAACGTAGTATTAAATACCATCGTTGCAGAAGCATTTGCAGAAGTATGTGATACGCTTGAAAAAGCAGATGACTTCGATATGGCAGTACATGATCTGATCAAGAAAAATGTAACAGAGCATCAGAGAATCGTATTCAACGGAAACGGATACTCCGATGGATGGGTAGAGGAAGCAGAAAGACGTGGACTTCCAAACATCCGCTCTATGGTAGATGCCATTCCTTATCTGGCTACTGACAAATCTGTGGCTTTATTTGAGAGATTTGGTGTATTTACAAGAGCAGAGTTAGAGTCCCGTGTGGAAGTAGAGTATGAGACCTACGCAAAGACCATCAACATTGAAGCAAAAGCAATGATGAACATTGCAGGAAAACAGATTATTCCGGCAGTCATCAAATATGCAACCTCACTTGCAACCTCCGTTAATGCAGTTACTGCTGCATGTGGAGCAGATGTCAGCGTTCAGACAGAGCTGTTAACAGAGACTTCTGCATTATTAGCAGAGGCACAGACAGCATTGAAGAAGCTGCATGAAGTAACAGAAAAAGCTGCTGCTATGGAAGAAGGCAGGGTACAGGCTGTTGCATACAGAGATGAGGTTAAGGCAGCAATGGATGAGCTTCGTGCACCGATCGATAAATTAGAGATGATCGTTGATAAGGATGTATGGCCGATGCCATCCTATGGAGATTTAATCTTTGAAGTATAATGAAAAAATTTAAAATGGAAGAAATAGAGTTATAAGCGTTATCAAAGGAGATAGCATAGAAGGTTAGAAAAATCTGACATTCGGTGTTGTCTCCTTTTTTATATTTATATCAGGAGAAAGAGGAGGAAGAAATTATGACAGATGAAATTATGAAAGTGATTAATGACAATGTCTACGGCGTCTGGTTTCTAATTGGTGCGGCATTAGTATTCTGGATGCAGGCAGGATTTGCAATGGTAGAGGCAGGTTTTACCAGAGCAAAGAACTCCGGAAATATCATTATGAAAAACTTAATGGATTTCTGTATTGGAACCGTAATGTGGTTCATCATCGGAGCATCTTTAATGCTTCCGGCAGCAGAAGGAAAAAGTGATATCTTAGGAATTCTCGGAACACCGGGATTTGGGGTATTCACAGACTATGCAAATTTCAGTTATTCGGGATTTGTATTTAACTTAGTATTCTGTGCAACAACAGCAACCATCGTATCAGGTGCGATGGCAGAAAGAACAAAATTCATAACGTATTGTATTTATTCAGCCGTTATTTCCGGTATCATCTATCCAATAGAAGCACACTGGACATGGGGCAATGGATTTTTAGTCAATATGGGATTCCATGATTATGCAGGTTCTAACTGTATCCATATGGTTGGTGGTATCTGTGCATTGATCGGTGCAGCATTCCTTGGACCTCGTATTGGAAAATTCAGTAAAGATAAAGATGGAAAAATTACAAAGGTTAACGCAATTCCGGGACACAACCTGGTTATCGGTTCCCTTGGTGTATTTATCCTCTGGCTTGGCTGGTATGGATTCAATGGTGCAGCAGCTACCGATGTTCCGACACTGGGATCTATCTTTTTAACAACAACCGTAGCTCCGGCAGTAGCAACTGTCGTATGTATGGCATTTACATGGATCAAATATGGAAAACCGGATGTATCGATGTGTCTGAACGCATCTTTAGCAGGACTGGTAGCAATTACCGCACCTTGTGATGTAACAGATTGTGTAGGAGCAGCAATTATTGGAGCAGTAGCAGGACTTTTAGTAGTCTTTGGTGTATGGTTTGTCGATAATGTACTTCATGTCGATGACCCGGTTGGAGCAGTCGCAGTACATATGTTTAACGGTATCTGGGGAACGATTGCAGTAGGTTTATTTGCAACATCTTCAGCACCGGGCTTTGAATTAGCAGGTATTAAAGAAGGTCTCTTCTATGGAGGCGGCTTCAAACAGTTAGGTTTACAGTTTGTAGGTATGTTCATTACCGCAGCTTGGACAATTGTTACAATTACGATCGTATTTATCGTATTAAAAAAGACCATCGGTCTTCGTGTTTCCGAAGAGGAAGAAATCACAGGTCTGGATGCAACAGAGCATGGACTTCCATCAGCATACGCAGGATTTGCAATTATGGATATCTCTGGTTCTACAATGGATGTCAATGAAAATACCGACCTTGGTGTGGCTGATTATGAAAGTGCATCAGAAACTTTGCGGAATGCAGCAGTTCCGGTTGCAGCAATGCCACATGAGCCGACAGGCATCTACAAAGTGGTTATTATTTCAAAACTGTCACGTTATGACAAGTTAAAGAAAGCCATGAATGAACTTGGTGTTACCGGTATGACCTGTACACAGGTTATGGGCTGTGGTGTACAGAAAGGTTCTGGAGACCGTTACCGTGGTGCAGAGTTGGATGCAACACTCCTTCCAAAGATGAAGGTCGAAGTGGTGGTCAGCAAGATCCCGGTAGAGGATGTCATCGAATCCGCAAAGAAAGTACTTTATACAGGACATATAGGAGATGGAAAGATATTCGTATACAATGTAGAACAGGTAGTCAAAGTTCGTACAGGAGAAGCTGGAATGGCTGCTTTACAGGATGTAGAGTAAGCACAAATATGGGCTAATCTGGAAAGATTAGTATATCTAATCCCCTTAGTGTATATACATCAACAGAAAGAACCCCGACGGAAACGTCGGGGTTCTTTCGTGTTCCTTGATGACCTATTATTGAATCATTTACTCGTCTTCTTCGGAAGGGTTTTCAAAGTCGTTATTGCTATCATCGTCATTCTTGTTATCATCAGAAGGAGTATCAGGATTGTTATTGTTATCCGGATTCTTGTTATCATCATTCGGATTGTCATTGTCATTCGTGTTATCTTTTTTGTCCTTTTTATCCTTCTTCTCATTCTTATCTAAAAAACCACCAATATTTTCGAGTGCATCGGTTGTATTCGTAGAAGCATTATGCACATCACAGGTAGAATTTGCAAGCTCATCGGAAAGAAGATATGGACCATCTCCGGAGTTTGCAGAACCGCCAATGATATAGATGTTCGTCTGCTTCGTTTCTTCCGGACAAAACTCATTTGCAATTTTCATAGATGCCGTACAGATTGTTGCACGAACATGGTGGTCGCAGATTTCCGTAGGAACGGTTCCTGATGCAAAATATTCGGTATAAACCTGATTGCCGCGTGGATCACAGTCACAGATGCCTGCAACGGCAAGTTTACCGGATTTCTTACATACGGTAGCAGTCTCAATGCCTTCCGGTTTTTCAAAATCACGGTATTCCAATCCTTCGTTCACACGCTGCATGACGGCTTTCCATACGTTTTTGGTATACCTTGTGCTCTTTAACGGAGAGTTGTCATCATATCCGCCCCAGACAACACAGGTATAATATGGAGAAAATCCTGCGAATAGAGAGTCACGGTTTTTCGTTGTAGTACCGGATTTTCCGGCTACCGGCATATTGCTGATATTTGCTGCAACACCGGTTCCCTGTGTCATAACATCTTTCATCGCAGAAGTGATCAGCCATGCGGTCGTATCTTTTAATACGGTATGTGTCTGAGGTGTATTATCAATCAGTACATTGCCGTCATGGTCAAGGATTTTTGTGAAAAATCTTGGTTTCGTATAAGTGCCGCCATTTGCGATCGTGGCATAGGCAGCCGTTAATTCTAAATTGTAGACACCTTTTGTCAGACCGCCGAGACAGAGTGACTGGGTGTTGTCCTCCGGTACAATGGTAGTAAAGCCAAAATCATCGAGGTAATCAAAACCTACCTGTGTGCCGATCTCGGTCAAAGTCTTTACCGTTACGACATTGATGGAATTTGTGATGGCTTCCCGGAGTGTGGTAAATCCACGGTAGTTATTGTCGTAGTTACGGAGTGAAGTTCCGTTTTCATAGGAATAAGGAGCATCATCCTGTACGGTTGCAAGTGTCATGCCGGCGGAATCCAATGCCGGAGCATAAGCGGCAAGGACTTTGTAAGTGGAACCCGGCTGTCTTGCAGTTGAAGTGGCACGGTTCAGGGTCTTACTTGCTGTCTTTTCACCGCGGCCACCTACTAACGCTTTTACTTCGCCGGTGGACTGGTCGATCAGTGTCATTGCAGCCTGTGGCTGTAACGTATAAGAAACGGTTTCGCCGCCTTCCGGAATGGTATCGCCATCCTCTAACATCTCGTTTTTGTATTTTTCAATGGCAGCCTCAGCAGCTTCTTTGGAGGCAAAATGGATATTGTAGTTTTTGTCATTTGCCTGATAGTAAGAAAGCATGGTCTGCTCACTGTAGTTCTTATAAGTACCGTCTTTTTTCTGGATGGTCAGACGGTAGGAGAAAGAATACTCCGGATTTGCGCCGTAATTTGCTTCGTTGTTGACCTCTTCATCACAGATCTTTTGCAGGTTGCTGTCCTGTGTGGAATAAATGGTCAGCCCTCCACTGTAGAGTGCTTTGTATGCCTGTGTTTCCGTATAACCTTTTTCATCGATCAATGTCTGGATCACCTGATCTGTCAGCGCATCTACAAAATAGGAAGTGACGTTATCATCGGCAACCTCAAGGTTGGCAACCTGGATCCGGTCATAGACCTTATCCTTCATGGCTTCGTCATATTCCTTTTGAGAGATGTATTCCTGATCTAACATGTTTTTTAATACCTTGGCACGGCGCTTTTTATTCTGGTCAGGGTTGCTGACCGGATTATAACGGCTCGGATTCTGTGTGATCGCCGCAATGACGGCAGATTCTGAAATATTCAGTTCCGAAACATCCTTATTAAAGTAACGTCTGGATGCCGACTGGACACCAAGTGTATTCTGACCGAGGTTGATGGAGTTGAGATAGTTCTCTAAGATCCAGTCTTTGCTTACGGATTTTTCTAACTGTACGGCTAAGTACTGTTCCTGCAATTTACGCTCTAACTTGTCCGAAAAACTGGATTCGCTTGTCCAGCCTGTAAATACATTGTTCTTCAAAAGCTGCTGCGTGATCGTGGATGCACCTTCTGAAAAGGGAAAACCATGTGTGATACCACGGACTCCCGCGCGTAAAATACCCTGTAAGTCAATACCGTTATGATCGTAAAAACGCTCATCTTCAATTGCAACAAATGCATGCTGTAAATCTTTTGGAATCTCATCTATGGTCACATAGACACGGTTGGAGCCGGAAGCCACCAACGTTGCGATTTCATTTTCATTGTTGTCTAATACCGTGGAGAGATATCCGGTCGGTGTAGCATCTATATCCTTAATGTCTGGTGCGGACTTGATAATGCCTCTTACCATATTGAAGACGGCGATCGCGCCGACCACAACTGCGATTAGAATGCAGATAAGAAATGTCTTTAAAAACATTACACGGAACCGTTTATGTGCCATCGACTGCTGGGAGGCTAAATCCTTCTCCTTTTTCGATGTGCGGTTCTTTCCATAGTTCATAACAGACCTCCTTTGTAATTAGTCTTAAACTACATTATGATACATTATACCAAAAAACGGCATAAGAATAAAGTATTAACTGATTTGCAGGCACTTTTCGGACAATTTGGTATTTACGGAAAATCAAAATACCGTTATAATGAGAGCAGAAAAACAGGAGAGAGATGACTATGGAGACAAACGGATACCGTGCTGTCTACGAAGGTGGACAGGGGGAGATCGTAGAGAAAAAATCCAGATTTATTGCTACTGTACTTCCAATAGAAACGGAAGAAGAGGCATTGGAGTTTATCGCGAAGATGAAAAAGAAATACTGGGATGCAAGACACAATTGCTATGCCTATGTCATTGGCGAGCGTCAGGAGCTGCAAAGATGTTCCGATGACGGAGAACCAAACGGTACCGCAGGCCGTCCGATGTTAGATGTGCTCCTGCATGAAGACATCCACAATACGGTAGTCGTAGTGACCCGTTATTTTGGCGGTGTACTTTTAGGAACCGGCGGACTGGTGCGGGCATATCAAAAAGCGACCCGGAGCGGATTGGAGTCTAGCGTTATTATAGAGAAGCAACGTGGCGTTTTTGGAAATATCGTAACCGATTATAATGGGATCGGAAAGATCCAGTATATACTGGCACAGAATAATATCCCGATCGCAGACAGTATCTATGGAGAAAATGTCAGCATTCAGGTGGTTGTTCCGGCACAACAGCAGGAAAAGATAGAAAAAGAACTGATCGAGGGTACGAATGGAAAAGCAGAGATCGACTGGGAAAAAGAGGTCGTTTTTGCAATTGTTGAAAAAGATTTAAAAATTTTTTAAAAAGTGCTTGACTTTTGGTAAAATCATCATGTATAATACCCATTGTTGACACGACATTGGCCCATCGCCAAATGGTAAGGCAACGGACTCTGACTCCGTCATTTCAAGGTTCGAATCCTTGTGGGCCAGTTTTGAAAGCACCATATGCAGATATGGTGCTTTTTTGCTCTATAGGAAATACCGTATTACATTAAAGCGTGAAAATTTGTATTTCCTATAGAGCAAAAAGCCCTTCGGGCGAAGATGCGCAGCTCGCTGAGGGGTAAGTAGCTGCGATGCAGCACCGCTCGCGCGCGGAACAAAAGCTGTGCTATAGAAGAAATTGGAGCGCGGAAGTGTGCGAAGCACACTTTTGTTCCTCTATAAGAAAAAATATGTTACATTAAAGTATGAAAGTTGTGTTTACTATAGAATTTCCTATAGAATAAAAAGCCCTTCGGGCGAAAGAGAGGACAGGCAATGTATCAGATGGATGCGCGTGTGCGCTATAGTGAAGTGGATGAAACGCATAGGATAAAACTGGAGTCCGTTCTGGATTACTTCCAGGACTGCTGTACCTTTCACTCTGAGGATGTCGGAGGCGGTCTCGAATTTTTAAAAGGACAAAAGAGAGCGTGGCTGTTAGCTTCCTGGCAGATCGTCATAAAGGAATATCCGAAGTTGGGAGAGCAGATACGGATCATTGCAAATCCATATGCATTTAAGAATTTTTTCGGACACAGAAATCTGATGCTGCAGGATGAGCATGGAAAAGATTTAGTCTATGCAAATTCTAACTGGATATTTGTAAATACGGAAACCGGAAAACCGGTTCGGATCCCGGACGAGGTTGCAAATGCATATGAGTTAGGGGAACCTTATCCGATGGAATATGCTGCAAGAAAAATCCCAATGCCAAAGCATTTAGAAGCGAAAGAGCCGTTTGCGGTACACCGTTTTTGCATTGATTCTAACCATCATGTGAACAACGGCAAATATGTATTGATGGCAGAAGAATTTTTACCGAAGCAGTTTCTTGTGAGCGAGCTGAGGGTAGAATACAGAAAAGCAGCAGTGTTAGGCGATATCATGTATCCGTTTGTGGAAAATACAGAGGAGAAGATCGCGGTGGTGTTAGCGGACAAAGAAAAGAGCCCATATGCGATCATAGAATTTTTCGGAGGAAGAAATGATTAAATTAGGAGAATATCAGGAACTGATTGTTGTAAAAAAAGTAGAGTTTGGAGTATACTTAGCACAGAAACCGGAGGATGAGACACGCGTGCTGCTTCCGGCAAAGCAGGTGCCGCAGGAGGTAAAGATCGGTGATGTGCTGAAAGTGTTTTTATATAAAGACTCCAAAGACCGGCTGATCGCAACAACCAATACACCAAAATTACAACTGGAACAACTGGCAGTCTTAGAAGTGTTAGAAATCGGAAAGATCGGAGCCTTTTTAGACTGGGGCTTAGAAAAAGATCTGTTCTTACCGTTTAAAGAGATGACCAGAAAGGTCGAGCCGGGAGATGAGATCTTAGTCACACTTTATATTGATAAGAGCCGCAGACTCTGTGCGACCATGAAAGGGATCTACGATCTGCTGTCAAAAGAATCTCCTTATAAAGAGGGAGATACGGTACAGGGAAGAGTCTATGAGTTCAGTGATAATTTCGGAACTTTCATAGCCGTAGATGACCGGTACTCAGCCATGATTCCACGTCATGAGGATTGCAGTTTCTTGCGGATCGGTGATATCATAGAAGCGCGTGTGACAAAAGTAAAACCGGATGGAAAGCTGGATCTTACCATGCGCCAGAAAGCATATCTTCAGATGAACCCGGATGCAGAAAAAGTGTTAGAGATCATTGATGAATATGCGGGAGTTCTGCCATTTAACGACAAGGCTTCTCCGGAAGTCATCAAAAGAGAGACCGGACTTAGTAAAAATGCTTTTAAGCGGGCAGTCGGACATCTCTATAAAGAGCATAAGATTGAGATTACCGATAAGGTGATCCGAAAATTATAAATACAAAACAAAAGAAAGAAGGAATCACGATGAAAAAAGTAATCAGTACACAGAACGCTCCGGCAGCGATCGGACCGTACTCACAGGCAATTGAAGTGAATGGAATGGTATATACTTCCGGTGTGATCCCGGTAAATCCTGCAACCGGAGAGATCCCGGACGGTGCAGAAGCACAGACCAGACAGGCAATGACGAGTCTTTCTAATTTATTAGAAGCAGCAGGAACTTCTATGGATAATGTGGTTAAAACAACAGTATTCATTAAAGAAATGAATGATTTTGGAACGATCAATGAGGTATACAAAGAATTCTTTACTACAGATTTCCCGGCAAGAAGCTGTGTGGAGGTAGCAAGACTTCCAAAAGATGTACTCTTAGAGATTGAAGCCGTAGCCGTAAAATAACAGGAGAACATATGACGACAAATAAAGGCGTAAACCGCACATTTCTCATTACTTTTCTGATCTATGTGGGCGGCAGTTTTTTATGGTCGCTGATAGGAAAACGTTTTGTGGACTCATTTTATGTAGATATTGCTGTTTCACAGCTCCTCGTATGTGTCCCGCCGTTTGTCTATCTGAAAATATCGGGGACGAAGACAGGGGAATTGATCCCCTATAAAAAAATCAGGATTTCCGATGCCCTTTTAGCGGTGGTTATGACGTATCTATTTTACCCGCTGATGCTGGTCATGAATCTGCTGACGATGTTTTTTGTGGACAATACCTCAGCAGAGCTTGCGACAACAATGGGACAGGAGAATCTGTTCCTCAATATCCTGTTTGTGGCATTGCTGCCAGCCTTTGTGGAGGAGTTTGTGTTCCGCGGAGTCTTTTATCAGACCTACCGGAAGAGCAGCATGAAGGCAGCACTGGTGCTCAGCGGACTTCTGTTCGGCTGTATGCACATGAACTTTAACCAGTTCTTATATACCTTTGTCTTTGGCATGATCTTAGTCTTTATGATGGAAGCAACCGGAAGCATTGTGACTTCCATGATCTGTCATTTTTTACTGAATCTGAACGGAGTATTGCTCTCAGGACTCAATGGAAGTATCAGGAATGCGAGCGTGAGTGATGCCGTACAGCAGAGCAGTAATTTAGCAAGCCAGCCAAAGATCTTATTAGCAGGGCTTCTTGTATGGGGAGTGATCGCTGTGTTTACGACCGCAGGCGGCTGTGCCATCTGGGTTCATCTGGCAAGAAAAAATGGAAGACTGGAACTCATCCAACAGAAGATGAATGAGGCAAAGCGTGAAAGAATCGTAACACCGACCCTTGTGATCGGAATGGTATTAGCAGTCGCATTTATGGTAGTCTTTGAGATTTTTTAAGAAAATTAAAGAGCCTGAAATAAAAAATTCTAAAATAAAAAGATTCTAAAACAAAAAAGCAGGAGCTGCGTGAATGCCGACTCCTGCTTTTTTATTCTGTACTAAACAGAAATATCAATGTTGCCGCCAATATGCGGGTTCACTGAACGTTCCATTGCCTGTATCATCGTGTCTCCAAGCTTCTGTGTGACATCAAGCTGTTTTCCTAAGATCGCAACACTGATATCGGAAGGAGATGTACTTGGGGAGATCTGACTCAATGCAATGTTATTAAGAGCTGTTACATCCATACTGGCACCACCTTTCGTCTATTGATAAGTATATTGTACTTCGGAGGTGTGAAAAGTGCAATAAGTTTTGAAAAATAAAAGAGAAAAACAGAATCCCGAAGGCAGTGAAAGCAAGAGAAAAATAAGCCTCAAAATAAGATGGAGGTTTTCCGGGAAAGATGATAAAATAGTTTTATATGATTAGGGTGTCAAAAGGCGTTTTCAAGTTTTTTGAGTGGCAACTTGCACAAAGCCGAGTCTATTTTGTTCCGTTGTACGAAAATAAGAAAATCTAAGTCTGCCTGAGTTAGGCTGTGCTGGAGTGACGTGTACGTCTTAAACGCCCCGTCCATGGGGTGTTAAGACTTTTGCTGCCGTCCATGGCAGCAAAACACTATACATTAGCAGGCAGACTAAGATTTACTAATTTTCTCCCAAAGTCACAAAAGTAGTCCCAGTTTTGTGCAAGTTGCCAGCCCCTAAGTTGTAAGCCGCCTTTTGACATCCTAATCTTTATGCGTAAAATAAAAAAGAAAGAGAGAACAAATATATGCTGTATGATGTAATTATAATAGGAAGTGGTCCGGCAGGTTTGAGTGCTGCGATTTATGCAGAGCGGGCAAAGTTAAAGACACTGGTATTAGAAAAAGCACCAATGAGCGGAGGACAGATCTTAAACACCTACGAAGTAGATAACTATCCGGGAATCCCTGGGGTCGGTGGATTTGATCTTGGAAGTAAATTCCGGGCGCATGCCGATGCCGTAGGATGTCAGTTTGTAACGGCAGAAGTGTTAGAGATTAAAAACGAAGCAGATCATAAGGTCATTGTGACAGATAAGGAAACTTATCAGACAAAGACGATCGTATTAGCCAGTGGTGCGACACACCGGACCTTAGGTGTGCCGGGGGAAGAGGAACTCATGGGAATGGGAGTCTCTTATTGTGCCACCTGTGACGGAGCGTTTTTTAAAGGAAAGACAACGGCAGTAGTCGGAGGCGGAGATGTAGCGTTAGAGGATGCCCTGTTTTTAGCAAGACTCTGTAAAAAAGTGTATCTGATCCACAGAAGAGATGAATTCCGCGGGGCAAAGGTGTTGCAGGAACGGGTAAAGACAAGTGAGAACATTGAAATTCTCTGGGATACGGTTATTGAGCAGATTCAGGGAGAGGATCAGGTTGAGAGTCTTTCCTTATATAATAAGAAGACAGAGGAAAAGCAGGAACTTTCGGTCAACGGAGTATTTATAGCAGTGGGCATCCTGCCGAACACGGAAATGTATCGTGGCGTGGTGGATTTAGATGAAGCCGGTTATGTCATTGCCGGTGAAGATGGCGTGACAAGCTGTGCAGGGATTTTTGCGGCGGGAGATCTGCGTACCAAGCAGCTTCGGCAGGTCATTACAGCGGCTGCCGATGGGGCGAATGTTGTAACTTCTATCGAAAAATATCTGAATGAGCTGTAATTCTTTGTCGGGTTTTGTAAAGGAATAGGGTTGACAGTGTAGAAACGCTTTGATATAATGTTGTACGATAAATGTAATAAATTTGTAACAAAAGGTAAAGACTTATCAATAAATTGGAGGCACACATGAATCGTAACAGATTAAGAATACGAACATGCTGTTTAGCGGCAACAATAATGCTTGCAGGTTCCGGCAGTATGGCAGTTAACGCAGCTCCGGCAGCAGGATTATCCGACGAACTGAGTACAACAATCAGCAGTGTAACAAAAGAATCTACCGTAGCAGGTGGAACTCTTACATTTGCAAAAGCTGTTTCTGACAGCCAGAAAGCTGATGAGAATAAAGAAAATACAGACAATTCTTCCGAGGACAAGAGTGAGAAGGCAGAAAATGAGACTCCGGTTGTAAAATCAGAGTATGCAGATATCGCAATCGCACAGGTGGACAACTATGTAAATGTCCGCAGCACACCGGGCGAGGATGGAGAAGTCTTAGGAAAGCTCTATGACAAATCCGCAGCTACAGTGGAAGGCGAAGAGAACGGATGGTATAAGATTACATCCGGAAGTGTTACCGGTTATGTAAAGAAAGAATTCGTAGTAGTTGGTAACGAAGAGTTAGCAAGAGCCGTTGGAAGAAGAATGGCAAAGGTTAACACAGAGACTTTAAAAGTGCGTACAGATGCATCTACAGACGCACCTGTTTTAGGATTAGTACCGGGCGGAGATGATCTGACCGTTACAGAAGAGAGAGACGGCTGGGTAAAAGTCAGCGTAGAAGAGGGCGAAGGATTTGTATCTACAGATTATGTAAGCCTTTCTACAGAGTTTGTAAAAGCAGAGTCTAAAGCAGAAGAAGAAGCAAGACTTGCAAAAGAAGAGGCTGAAAGAAAAGCAGCAGAGGAAGCAGCGGCAGCAGCAGCCAGAAAAGCATCACAGCAGCAGAGCAGCGCACCGGCAGCAAGCAGTGCTCCGGCAAGAAGCTACGCACCACCTTCAGGCGGTAATGGAGCAGCAGTTGCAAGCTATGCAGGTCAGTTTGTTGGAAACCCATATGTATATGGTGGAACCAGCCTGACAAACGGAGCAGACTGTTCCGGATTCGTAATGAGCGTATATGCAGCATTTGGTGTATCACTTCCTCATTCCTCCAGTGCAATGAGAGGCGTAGGATATGAAGTAAGCCAGGCAGACATGCAGCCGGGTGACATCGTATGTTACAGTGGACACGTTGCAATTTATGTTGGAAACAATACCATCGTACATGCAAGTACACCGGAATCAGGTATCAAGTATACATCTCCGGCAGCATACCGCAGCATTATTACAGTAAGAAGAATTTTCTAAGAGTGAATATTGACAAAGCTGTCATTCTACGGAATGGCAGCTTTTTTGCTTTATGGGATTAGGGGGGGGCAAAAGGTTGCACAAAGCTGTGAGCTGTCTTTTGACATTCTGGTATCTATAAGAAATGCTGTGTTGCGTTTAAGCATGGAAGTTGTGCTTCCTGTAGAGTGGAAATGCTTCGTAAGGGGGCAGATGCGCAATGATAGGTAAGGGCGTTATGGGAATGTTTATATGACAGACCAACGATTATACAATTTGCACAAATTCTACAAATTTCCGTAGAACTGGTGTCGTTT
>UMLG01007702.1_pt1 | contig 18631 bp, 17 predicted proteins | sample 1966511 | NCBI WGS metagenome assembly UMLG01 (sample SAMEA4836195, study PRJEB28245) | human gut metagenome | biome: gut microbiome; material: fecal sample | place: Denmark | collected 2008
TTGTACAGGCAATTCATTCTTCCGAAAAGTTATTGCAGGCTACTCTTTCTTGTGATGAACAAACAGTTGCAGCACTAATCGAACAAGTACATCAAGCAAATGTATCCATCTTGAAATACAACGATGAAAATGCATTGTCTTGTGTGATTTCCTTGGCATACTACTCTGCTCAGAAGAACTATACCCTGCATCGGGAAATGCCAGCTGGAAAAGGGTTTGCAGATATTGTATTTGAGCCAAATCGAAATTGTAATCTGCCTGCTCTGATTGTTGAATTGAAGTGGGAGCATTCCGCAGAAGAAGCAGTGGAGCAGATTAAAAAGAAAAATTATCTGGATTGCTTGAAAAATTACAATGGTGAAGTTCTTTTGGTTGGTATAAATTATGATAAGGAGAAGCATCATACTTGTAAGATCGAACGGATCAAAAAATGATTCGTTTTTCGACCTCAAAACTGACCCTAATATTGTGTACACAATGCGTATAATGAATAGCAAAATCGCCATGGTTGTACCGCTTGTGCATGTCTAAAATGTATTTAATTTGTAAAAGAAATCCTTCAAATCCGGAAGGCTGTAAAGCTGTATATTGAGTTCATCGATACTCAATCTTAACCCAATTAGGAGAAATAAAATGAACAATAAAATTCAGAGTCCGTATCGTCTGCTAATGAACAAAGAGATTTATGCTATTCTTGACGGGGATACTAAATTTGAGAAATATCAATTCAAGGATGGAATTGACTCTATAAATATTTCTATGCCTTATCTTAAAGGATCAGATTTATGTAATCTATCATCACTATTCGGACTTCCAGTTACTTATACTGGGGGTAGTTCTAGTCTCAGCAGATGGCAGTATCTCCATAATTTATTTGAACATTGCATAAAGACAGAACGATGTTCTGAACTTTTGTCATATATGTTTGATAAACAACAATTTTCAAAAATGTTGTCTGGTCATGAAGCGACTGTGATTGATGAGGCATACAGACAATTTATTCAAGTGATACAAGGAAAGATAAATGGCATCCTTTATTTTGGTGGAAATGAACTTGCAAGTGCTAATGGACGATTTATTATTCGAAAAATTGGTGCGAAGGTAGAGGTTAAAGCCCCTGAAATAAAAAATATTGACCGTGAGTATATTAGGAGTATTTCTATTAGAGCTATGGAAGATGTTGACAATAGAAATTTTGATAGTGCTATTACAAAGTCAAGAACATTACTTGAAGAAACATTCTGCTATGTAATAGAGAAAAAGAATGAAACTCCGTCCATATCAGGAAACATAAATGATTTGTATAAACAAGTTAAAAATTTATAAAATATGCACGGTGATGCTAATACTGATAAACGAATAAACACATTGCTTTCAGGATTAGAGAAAATCATTTCCTCAATTTCTGAAATGAGAAATAAAGACAGCGATGCTCATGGTGTAGGTGCTAAAAGAATTTCAATTGATGAACATCATGCACGCTTGTTTGTTAATGCAGCAATAGCTATGGCAGACTTTATTCTCTCAGTTGAAATCAAGTCATCTTCTAAGCAAATTAATACTCAAGGCAATAATTCTTAGTCTATTAACACACTAAAAAACCATTTCGCATAAGTTAATATTATGATTGTGACGTGCACCAAAATTATAAGATATCCTAACGATACACACCAACCGTGCAGCAAGCTCTCTAAGCGATTTAGAGGGCTTGCTTTTTTCGGCGGTAATTTTTGTTTCGGTTCATATGCCCAAAAAGGCTTTCCTATCACACTTATGGATATTATCAAACAGAAGTCGGCTCGGCAATGCCATGTTCAGCTTCATATTCACGTATACGGCGGTAAAAGATGTTTGCTGTCAAGCCTAAATATTTGCCTATGATATTCTTAGGAAAATACTGATTAAATCTTCCAATTACATTGCAAATATGGTATACAGAAACATACAAAAAATACGGTATGTCCTTTGTGGGCATACCGCTTTTTATGGTTGTGGATATTTAAAAGCAATCAGCTTTTCTATAATTTCAGCAACCTCTACTGCTTCCTCTTCAGAAAGACACTGCATCGCTATTTGGATTCTGTGAAAAGCTTCTGTATTCGTCGGCTTTACTTCTATAGAAACATCGAGAAGCTCATGAAGTGGAATTTTTAATCCTTTGGAAATTTTATAGAGTGTTTCAATCGTCGGGCATTTCTCTCCCCGTTCCACTCGCCCCAGATATGCAGGATGTATTTCTGATTCAAACGCAAGTGCTTCCTGACTAAGCTTTTTCTGTGTGCGAAAATCATAGATTCTCTGTCCAATGATGTACGAGATTTTTTCACGATCGATATCCATTTTTTCCTCCTCTGTGTTAAATGTACAATTAAATAATAATCTAACAGCTTTGAAAGTAAGTTTCAATGACTATAAGAGCAGAAAAAATATGCCTATAAGTGTTGACAATGTGGGAAAAGTGTGATAAAATAGTAAAAGACAAAAAGTTAATAGGAAGCATATGAAATGCATAAATTAACTGAAAAAATAGATATGGAGAGATGATCGTATGATTAAAGAACTTAAAAAGATATGTTAATAAATAATAAACTGTGTAGAGTGAAAGACTATTTGTTTGAACGTGTTGAAGCACTACCTATTGGTACGGAATTTTTTTCTAAAAGAATTAATGCCTTCAGGCTATATTTCTAGAGATACACTGAATCAACTTGGCAGAGAATTTGCTGGCTTAATTCAAAGTGGTCAGTGGACAGGAATTTTAATTGTATCCGAAAATCCAAATAAGTATAAGAAGTATGATAACCTGAAGAAGGAAGGTTTATTCAACCAGGTAAATATGTTATAAACAATATATAAGTATGGAAATATAGTAAGTATAGGTTATGGTGAAGTAGGAGGAATTGCTGGATATTCAGGAGGAAAAATATCGAATTGTAAAAATAATGGCGAAATGAATTCAAATAGTTACAGTGGAGGTATATGTGGGGAAATCACGGGAGTAATACTTGACTCATATAATACAGGAGAAATAAAAAATAAAGGTAATGGCATATGTTATAAAAGTAATAATAAAATTATAAAAAATGTTTATAATATTGGAAAAATTTCTGATGGCATGGCAATATCATCTAATGGCTTAATAAGCAATGCTTATTATCTTAGTGGAACTGCACTTGAAGGTGGAGCAAATACCATAGCTAAAACAGCAGCAAACATGAAAAAAGAATCCTTTGTAGATAGTCTTGGAGAAGCATTTTATTATGTTGATGGAGAATATCCCAAGCTTGCATTTGAAGTAGGAAGAACCGTGTCTAATTTTGATAAAACGAGTCTTTCTTTTAATGAGTATGGTGAAACACAGACATTAACACTTGATACTACATACCTGGGAACTCCTGAGTGGGTATCTAGTGATACTTCTGTTGCAACAGTAGATGAAAATGGTGTTGTGACTGCAGTTGGAAATGGTACGGCAATGATTTACGCTCTTTGTTCAGATTCAAAAGCAGCTTGCTCTGTGTCTGTCGGTTATGATTATTATCTTAGTGACAATGAGTTGTCATTGAAAAAAGGACGAGTTCATGATTTAACAGTGTATAGTGCTTCTACCAATGAAGAAGTAACTGATGTTGAAATTGAATGGAATTCATCGGATGATTCTATTGTTAGTGTAGATAGTGATGGAAAACTTACTACAAATAATAAAGGAATAATAGTAGTTACAGCTAAAATAGCTGATATGAAATTAAGTTGTATTGTAAATGTGTACGAATACACTGTTCCAGTAACACCAGCCGAGGATGATAAAAATTCTCCGAAACTTCCTGAAACAGAATTTATGATTAGCACAATTGAATCAAAAAAGCTTTCAGTATTGAACTATACGAATTCTATTACCTGGATATCTTCCAATATTGCAATTGCCAATGTAAACAATCAAGGACTTGTAAGAGGTGTTTCAGAGGGAAAAACATCGATTTATGCACTATTGTCAGATGGTAAGTGCTTGAAGACAAATGTTACAGTTACTAAATCTAAGTATTCAATGGGTGATGTCAATCTGGATGGAGAATTTAATATCGCAGATGTTGTATTGCTTCAAAAATGGCTTTTGGCAGTCCCAGATACTGAATTGAAACATTGGGAAAACGCTGATTTCTATGAAGATGGTATGTTGAATGTATTTGATTTGTGTCTTATGAAGAATAATTTGATTTCATAGTATGTTATATATGTCACAATAGAATAAAACGGAGCAGATGAAAATTCTGCTCCGTTTTCTCATATAAAAATCCTTAAATTTTATATGAAATAATTACAGACTTTGAAATCGAACTAATATCATTTTATTTGGTGAAAAGTATTGAAATTTCTTTCTGGCTGTGGTATAATAAACAATATATATTGCAATTGAAATAAAAAAATAGGATTTCATAAATTAGATTCCAAATTACGAGAAAATGATCTAATATTAAAAAATACATCCAAAATAGTATATTGTTCCTTTCATATAATATACATTGTTTTGATTGGAAACAATATATTTTTGAGCATAACTTTTAAAATATAAATTGAGGCATTGAAGGGACATGATGTGAAATGGCTACTTTGAATAAAAATATGTATATGGAATTAATATATAATACGGTAGGTGCTTATACCTCTTCATTAAAAAATGAAATTGCAAAGGAATTAATAGCCAAAGAAAAGGTTACTCTTTATGATTCGCATGCGAATAATGGATTTAAATACCCTATTTTGGTTGAAAATAGACTTGAAGCTATTGATATAACTTCAAAAGACGAAGATTTTTTATGGTTTTATGAAAACTGGGAATTTAAAAAAAGTTATAAATATTCAGTTCCATTGACTTTTGAATTTAGTGATAATGACACTTTTGAAAATATTATCTCATTGCTTACTTCTAATGAAAAAATAATATTATTTGATGAACAAAATGATTTTAATGCACCGAGCGAGATTTCTTGTGATATCAATGATTGTATTCCATATTTTAAAAAAGATGGAGATTATATCTTATTTAAATTCATAATGAAAGAAGTAATATATGATGATTCTTTTACCCCTATTGATGTTAAATATTCAATTATTATTTCAATTAATTTGCATAGGAATTTTTTGGAGATCAGATTTGATGGTGGAAGGTTTGAGTACAAATCCCAAAATGAATATATAACGCCAAAAATCAAATACTGTATTAAATGGTTAAAGGATGTACTTGGATTTACTTTATATAATGTAGATGCAAAAAATGCTATAGAAGTAATAAAAAATGATTCGTCAAAAATAGCAGTGGTTCATAAACAAATGATGGAACTAAAGTCAGGGGGAGCGGCAGAATTGACAGCTTCTGTTGATAGAAATTATACTCTTCCATTTATAGGTGATTTTAGGCAACTTATTAGTGACAATTCTGAGTTATTTAACAGTGCTCCGAAAATTAAGAATTTGATTGAAGAATTTCTCAACAATCAAGAAGAAACAGCATATTATCCATATATATATGTAAGATGGTTAGATGATACTAAAGCCAAACAAATCAATGTCAAAATTGTTTTTGATTACTATGACATGAAATACATACAGATGCATAATATGCAATCTTCTTCGAGATTAACAAAGGAGCGAATGGAATATGCAATTGAATATCTTTTTGAAAGTGGCTCCTTTTCTAAAGGAGAAAGAATATAAGAGTGAAGATATATTGATTTTTTTGGAAAAAAATTACAAATCAGGAGATTGGATTTATCCAGGAATCGTTGGGAGAAAAACTAATAATGATATAAAGAATGTTTATGCGGTATTAGAAGAGTGCTGTAAACAAAAAATAATCGAAAGATATTTTGATATATATTGTCCAATCTGTTGCAGATTAATTGGAGAAAGATATGTTTCATTTATTTCTATTCCAAATGATCTATTTTGCCCTAATTGTGATAATGAAATTAAAGAGTGCTATAAAAAAGCAATAATCATTTATAAGGTACTATGAGTATGGCGGATAAAGAAAAGATTGATATTTTTTTACAAAAAGCGGGAGAAATGGGAATAACTTTAGATGAGTTAATAGAGTATGGATTAGCTAAAGACCATTCATTTTTATCAATGTCGTCAAAAATTAAATTGGAATATGATAGATTTTTTGATAAGTTGCTAGAGGAATATAAAACAACAAAAGAAAAGGGAGATGTCTTAGAAAGCCTTGCGAGCTGTTTGATGTTTTCCGGAGAAAATGTTTTTGATTTAAGAAGAAATGTCCGAACATCTTCTAATGAAATTGATCTACTTGTCACTTTGTCAAACAAGGGCAAGATGGTTGTTCCTAAATTATATGGCTTTTTAGGAGAAAAATTTTTGTGTGAATGCAAAAATTATGGAGGGGCTCTTGGCGTAACCTATGTAGGTAAATTTTATTCACTATTGAAAGTCTCAAATTCAAAAGTAGGAATATTGTTTACAATTAAAGGTGTGACAGGAACAAGTAACTGGAAAGATAGTAAAGCATTTATACATAAGGTTGCTTTAAAGGAAGATATAGCCATTCTTGTATTCGAGCTTAATGATTATAGAAGAATTAAAGAAGATAATGTATTATTTCTGGATTTAGTTGAAGAAAAATATCAATCACTAATGACTGATATTAGTTACGATCAGTATATATCATCTCATGAAGCAGAAGAAAGACTTTTCAATTAGTTTGATTGCAATGAAACAGTTGAAATAAATTTATATATGGTTAGCGAAAATTTTGACCCCAAAACTGACCCCAATATAGCAAACGCAGTGCGTAAACTGACGAACGTCAAAATAAAAAAATAACGCAATATCGCCATTATCGTACGATTTGCGTATATCTGAAATGTATCAAAAATATGAAATAAATCCCTCATAACCCGAAGGTCGTTGGTTCAAATCCAGCTCCCGCAACCAGAAAATGGAATTTCAGATATGAAATTCAAGAGAAAAAACCACGTAGTTTCGGGCTTTTCCGAGGTTACGTGGTTTTTCTTTGTGTTTGAATCATAATGAAATCAAATGAAGCAGTAATGTTTATACCCTTACTGTACCCTTACCAATTTTCGTAGCGTAAAGAAGATAATGTATATTGTGATGTGTTAAAAATATCAGAATAAATATGGAAGTAGCTTGTTGGAAATTGCTATTTAATGATGGACTAAGAAATATGTGAATAAGAAAACGAGGATATAATTGAAAGCTACTTCTTTTTCTCATGAATCTGTGAAATGTATTGCGAAATGTGAAAAAATATGATATAATTGCATATGTAGAATGAATACGGAGGAAAAGCAGAAATGAGTCTTAGCACAAACATCAATGAAAAGGCTGCCCTAATCTGGGCAATAGCAGATAAATTAACAGGTGTGTACAAACCACATGAATATGGGGAGGTTATCCTGCCTTTAACAGTAATACGCCGATTTGATTGCATTTTAGCGGATACAAAGAACGCTGTATTGGAAAAATATGAATCTGTAAAAACTCTTCCTATGCGGGATGTACTTCTGAAAAAGGCAGCAGATGGACTTGACTTTTACAATACAAGTAAATTCACGTTTGAAAAGTTGTTGGATGACCCCGATAATATTGAGGCAAATTTTCGTGATTATCTAAACGGATTCTCTGAGAATGTGCAGGATATTATCGAAAAATTCAAGTTTGATGGGCATATCACAACGATGGCAAACAAGGGAATCCTGTATATTGTCATAAAGGAATTTACAACACCAAAAGCCAATCTGCACCCTGATGTGATTTCCAATCTTGAAATGGGTTATATCTTTGAAGAAATCATTCGAAGATTTTCAGAAGCACATAACGAAGACGCCGGACAGCATTACACGCCTCGTGAAGTCATTCGTTTAATGGTAAATATTCTGTTCAATGATGATAGTGATGTGCTTTCAGGAAGTAATGTTGCAAAAACGATTTATGATAAAGCAGTTACGGGATTGATACAAGGAATACCGCAAAAAGGCTTGATTTCATGGCTTTTCGCAAACGGCAGACCGATGAGGTCTTATTTTTTGCCCTGTTGCCGGTGCGCTGAATATCGCTGGGTGCAAAATTTAACGAACTGGATAGGTTCGTTGAATTTTATGTGGGTTCGTTAAATTGTTCATTCATCCATTCTACACAGGTTTTGCTGCACATCTTTGGTGGTTCTGGTGATAGCTATTTCCAGCAGGTTGTGGTATACTGTTGTATTGAAAAGGAGGTATGCCGCCATGCTCAGAGACCTTTATCACGGCAAAATCAACCCGTCAGAACGAATCTCTCGACCAGAACCAACGGAAATGACTCAGGAGTGGATGCGGCTTTCAGAAGAGTTTGAGAAGTCGCTCACACCGGAGCAGGTCGAAATGTACCATAGGCTTTCGGACATACAAAGCGAGAGCGCTTCCCTCGACAACGAGGCGCTCTATGTGCAGGGCTTCAAAGACGGAGCGAGAATGATGCTGGATATTCTCAAATAAGAAAAAGCCGCTGAGTGGTACAATTCCACTCAGCGGCTTTTGTTATACGCCAAGATGCTTCTCGATCACAGCCATAATCTCCTCAATGCGCTTATCGCCGATGCCCTTGATCTGCCGGAGGTCTTTTTCAACCTCCCGCAGGTCGATGGTCTTGCCGTCATTTTCCAGCAGCCCGTTTGCATATCGCATAAGGAAGGCTTGCAGCTCTTCACGGCTCATTTTCTTGATAGCTCGATAGGTATCACGGTCGATGATTTTCTGTTCTGCCATAGATACACTTCTTCCTTTGCAAAATCAGGAATCGAAACCGAAGTAGTCGATTTTCAGCGTTCGGCAGTTCTCAGACACAGCTCGGACTGTAGGCTGCGTAAATCCGCTTTCGGATGTGGCTTTTACCTCAAGCGTGATCTCCACACTGCTTCCGTTTGCATCAATCAAATGTGAAATGACCTCTTCCACATATTTCTGGACGTCTCGGATGATTCGTGTGTTGTCGATGCTTGCTGACATAAAGAAGTTGTGCTGAAGGTTATTTTGTTCAGCAGGAGTTTCTTCTGTAGGAGCTGCCCCACCAAAACCAGTGGCTGTACCAGCTCCTGTCTGTACGACCGGTGCTGCGCTCGATGCTCCCGATTGATCTGTTGTGAGTGTGGGAGGCAGCGGTGTTTCTTGCTGTGCCTTCGCCTGCTCATCAAGAATCTGCTTCCTTGCTGCATCCGTTTTCACAATATAGCCAGACCTGTCAATGTAGCTGATATGCTGGTTGTATTTCAGATCAATAAATCTGCCGTCTGAGATGTCAGCCGCATAAGCGAAGAATTCGGACGAATTCACGCCACGGATGATCGCATCCTCAAGCACCTCATAGCTCTTGATTCTTGGCAGATAGCAGTATGTACAAAGGAAGTCCCAGAGCTTTTTGATAGAAATATTGTCCTGATCCTTCCAGAGAAGATTATCCAGTTCAAGCAGCAAGAGCGCAGGAGCCCACTTGTCAATAACAGCTTCACGCTGAATGACCTGTGCTGCCGCCTTCTTAATGACATCTTCCGTTCCTCCGCTGATACGGAAGCTATCCCAGACAACAGTACGGAGGTCAACCTCACGGTCGATATATGGCACAAGCAGCCAGCAGTAAGCCTCTTTGATTCTTGCATCGACAGTTTGATTGCTTCTCTGCAGGTTGTTGTCGGTCTCACGGTTTTGCGACGCATCAAGATTCAGGTCGATGCTGTCTTCCTTTACAGACTTCCACGCAAGGTAAAGCTTTACGCCATCACGCAGTCCGGAAAGCAAAGACTGATCCGGAGCGATAAACATCAGCGTATTTCTGTAGGTTCTGGGCGACGAGCCACGATTATTCAAGATATCCTCTGCCGCTTCCAGCGCCTTGCATCCATTATTCGCCTTATAAGTGTACTCCGGAGAAAGTACGACCAAACGCACTGTCTGCTCATCCGGAATGTCCAAAGATGTGGAAGGACAAATATGGATACCAGAGAACGGCTCTGCTCTTTTCAATTTACGCAGTCTGTTCTCGATCTCATAGTCAACATCCGACATCGGGATCTGCGTCGCACGTTCCTCGACGGTCTTTCTCAGTGTAGGTCTGGTGTCATACCAGAAGCGGTCAGCCGAGGGGTTGGAATACAGGTAAGCCAGCGACGAGTGCAGTGCGGTCAGTGCATCATTGAATTCAGCGATGTTTTCTCCCGGCTGAATCGCACCCAGACGGATTCTCGGTGTCTCCAGTCCCTTTGCGGACTGGCTGCGAGAGGTCGGCGCACTGCCGAGGAAGATGGTTCTTGCAACTCTGCGGGCGATCAGACCGTTTCCATAGCGCATATTCTTCTTTTCAAGCTGGAACGGGATGGAGTTCTTTCCGTCCACTTCGTTATCAATGATCGTAGTCCAGTTGTCGCTGTTCAGGTGTCGTGTCAGCTCATAGGAGACATTCGGAACATCCAGCGGCAGAGAGCTTGCCATGATCATTGGGCTTGCATCGCCGCCCATCCACAGTTCATGGATAACGGCTGCCATGAGACGAAGCACACCACGGGTACGCTGGAAACGCTCCAGCGTAGACCAGTCGTTGTACAGGCGATCAAAGATTTCCGGATGTATCGGGTAGCAGGAAATCATGCGGTCACGGTATGCGACTTCAGATGCCTCAATCGGGAAATCCGCTTTATTCTCATTATAGAACTGGCTGAAAGCTGTGCAGATTCTGTCACGCTCTGCCTCGTCCTTGCAAGGCAGGAACAGTCTGCGGCGAACAACCTCGAAGCCTTCATTTGCCGCAACAGGCTTCCAGATGGATTCCATTCTGCCGAAGGTATGCTCGATGCTGTCGAGAACGTACTTACCGGCATCGCCGCCGACCTCGATCTCCGACTGCGGGATAGACGCAACAACGATGCTGTTGGCGCTGGCTCTTGCCGCCTCGGTGATCTCCTGAATGAATGTGATGAAATTATCGAATGTACCAGCGGGCAGGTCATTTCTGCCGTAGAGCTTCTTGCCGTAAGCGACCAGCTCGTCCATCAGGATCAGGCAGGGTCCGCAGGCATCAAACAAGTTTTTCAGCGCCTCCGAGCCGGGAGAAACTCCTTTCTTGTCAGCTTCCTTGACGTAATCATACAGCTTCAAGTCACCAGCGGACTCCGCAAGCTGTGCCGCCATCTCGCCCCAGATCGTATTGATCGTGATGCCGGGGAGATTGTTCGGGCGGCGGGCTTTGGACGGATCAAGCGATGTGCCGACCAGAACAGCGACATTCGCCTTGATGAAGGTGCTGAGTCCTGCCTGCTCCAGAACGGGCTTGATATTCGGAACTTTGTCAACCGGAACTTTCGCACGGAACATATGATACAGCGCCAGCATACTATGTGTTTTACCGCCGCCGAATGCTGTCTTTAATTGGATAACAGGCTCTCCACCCTTGCTGGATGTGCGCAGCAGCGCCTGAACGAGCAGTCCTGCCATACCGTCAGTGACATAGGTACGGGCAAAAAACTCGACCGGATCACGGTATTCGATAGCGCCTTCGCCTCGTGCGACCTGTGCAAGATCGGCAGCGAATTCAGCGTGCTGATAACGTCCCTGTGCAACGTCGGGATGCGGCTCCATGATCTGTCTCCAGCTCGGAAGCCCGCCCTTTGTCTTTTCGAGGATGCCTGATGCTTTGGATGTGCCTGTAGTCTGCTCGGAAGTAGTTGCATTGGCAGAACCGGCAGACGAGCCATAGCGCAGCGCACGCTGTATCTCACGGATCTCCTCCGCAGACTCATCATCGAAGGCAGCGCACAGCAGCGCCATTGTATCCAGCGCACGCCATGTGTAGTTCTCATCGAAATCGCCGCTGCCCGCATGAGCGACCTTATGACGAACACCCATCAGCTCCTTCGACCATGTACGATAGTCGATCGCGAGCTTCTTCTTGAACAGCTCATTCCAGAAACGATCCAGAATGCGCAGGCAGTTTGCAATATTGAGCGAATCGACCAGATCTGCATATGTTCCGTTGACCGGCAGGTCGTCGATCTGGTCATCGAGTTTCTGGCGGACATTGCTCCACCAATAAGTGCTGCCATATTCTGAGATCAATTCTTGGCAGAGATACCCTGCGAGATATGGATGCAGGATATCAAAGCCTTTCTGTATCAGTGATTTATTACTTGGCATGATCATTCCTCCTCATCGAAGAAGCTGTACTGGTGCGGCACGGTCGCACGAATGTCCGCTGCGGCAGACTGTATTTCGGGCCATGCGACAACAAGGTTATTGTAAGCGTAAGCCTCCTGATTCCAGCCCTTGCGCTCACAGATCGTATACAGACGATATGCGAGAGACTTTGCGTATTCCGCCTGCGATGCATCGGCTTCAAAGACAAAGTTTGCACATTCCATAATGCCCTTTGTTTCGAGAGCATGGGTGAGCTGCTGCATGAGCAGCCATGTGCTGCGCTTGTCGTGCGATCTGACCTCCATCGGGATCTCGTCACGGGTGAGCAGGCGCACGATGCCCTTTTCTGCGTGGAGGATGCCCTGTGCCTTCATGGTGTCAACGGAGGTATTCTTTGCACGGGCAAGCGTGTCTGCCTCGCCGAATTTCATCTCACCAAAGGCATACTGTGTGAACAGGTCAACGCAGAAGCGGCTCTCCCTGTCAAGAACACCGTCCTGTTCGTTGAAGAAAACGTCCAGCTCCTGATTGATGATCTGGAGCGCTGTGCGGACGGTCATCGGTGTGCCGTCTGCTTCGAGAACCTGCTTATACTTCGAGAATACACCGATACCCGGTCCGATTGCGGACTGTGCAAGGTCAACCGGTGCGATATTGCTGCTCTGGAGCTTGCTAAGGGCAGAGCGCAGCTCACGGCGCAGTTCGTTGGTGAAGCCTCTGCGGGTTGTACCCTGAGAGTCAGAAGGACGCTTGCGGCAGACAAGGACGATGGAGGAAGAGAGTGCGTTTGCACCGTTGCCAATGGTTCTGCCCGGTTTTTCTGTTCTCATGGGCCATGTACCTGTAATGGAAAAGCCAGCATTGATGATGGATGAAAGCATTGTCTCCCAACCGGAGGAAGCAGCCGTTTCATCCTCGATTTCGCTTTGCTTATAGGCATAATATACCGTTACAGGTATATCTTCTCTTGCATACAGATAAAGTTGCTGGCAGGTGTGATACATACCGTCCTCAAAAAACTCTTTTGCTTTCTGTTTACTGCCATCAAAACGGTATGCAGTAGCTACAAGTTCCTCTGCTTTAGGCACAAGCATTGTGCGGAAAAGTTTAGGAAATGTATGCTTCAAAGATTGCCGCATCCAGATATAGAAATAATCTGATAAATCAGCATAGCTAATATTATCATAATAAGGCGGATCAGTTGATACCATTATGTTACGAAGTCCGCTATCACTTTGAGCATCGAACTGTTTTACAATTCCATTGATTGGATCGGTCGGTAGCTCATTTAAACACTTCTCTACCCACTCAATCATATTGTCAAAACAACCAGATGAACCGGAGAACGGATTTCCTTCAGCATAATCCCATACCATAGGAATAGCCTGTCTGCCAAATGTGTTTCTTAATCCGTCACGAGGAGGATTCCATGAACACATAGATGAATGATAGTCTGTAAGTTTATCTATTACAAAAGCAAGGTATACACCTACAGCTTCTCCATATGCTTTTGCACCTGTTCCTCCATCAGCCAATGAAACACCATCATCATTCATACCACAAGCAATCGCACCATTTTCCGCTGATTTTTGTGCCTCCGACACGAGATCGCTGAATGTAGTTAATGCTGTGAGCTGCCGTTGAGTGAACAGTTCTTTCCATTGGGTTATGCCGTAACCTCTTCCACTTACCAAATCAGTACAATCTGTGTTCATGTCTTCAGTCGGTTCCCATTCTGAAACTGCAGATTCTGCAATTCTTTTATGCTCATCATTAGGCGAAAGATAAAGCCTTCCTTTATCACCCTCAGCTACAATGGCAAGTAATGATGCTGAAACTTCATGATTAATAAAAGCATCATGAATATAAGATTTTTCCGTAACACTGCCACAATGCAGACATTTAAAACTTCCGCCTTTTCCTTGTTTAATTGTTTCTTTTTCTTTTGGGCATTTTCCTTTTCTAACAACGTATTTACAGGATCTATCCATGCCTCGCTTCCTTTTTTCTTTGAAAGAACAAACGTGCTTACAAGGGGCATCTGACAGCTACAAGCCGGGTTCGGGCATTTTACAGTTCTCGCCCATATCCACGCTATAACAGTACGCTCTCTGCCTTGCTCATCTTTCACAGTAGGATACAGATGCCCGATGCGCTTGAAAGCCTCCTGCTTCATCCACTCGCCGTAATAGCGCACATCTGCCGCAAGACCGGCTGCGCCCTTCCAGCCGGTGTTGCCGCCGAGACTTTTCTGGTCTTCCGGATTGACCGGAGACATCCCCGAAAACCGGGGCGGGATCTCGATCATCGCCTTATTGATCATGACAGCGACCGGGTTCAGGTCGTGAGCGTGTGCCTCCAGACCGAGGCGCTGCGCTTCCAGCGGAATCGCTCCACCACCCGCAAAGGGATCGAGCAGCGCAGGCGGGTTTCCGCCGGTAGACTTCATGATCTCCGCTTTCGCAGCATTCAGCACTTCCTCGTCATTGGAGTTCTCCCACTCCACCAGCTTTTCCAGAATGCGGAACAGGCGCTGACGCTCCTTGTTCTGCTCCTCCTCCGTCGGGAATTTCTCCGGATGCGAGGACGGATCGTCCACCAGTGACGACCAGATGACGGCTCTTGCAGCCGCCAGCGGTCGTCTCGCCCACCACAGATGCAGCGTGGAGGGATGCCCATGACGGATAGACTTCTCACGGGCTGCCTCGGCATTTATCTTTTCAAGAGGCAATGCTACCTCAATCAGCTTTTTTACCATAATGCTCACTATCTTTCTAACAGCACCTTGCTGCGCTGTATTAAATTATTGATATCGAATGTGACACAGTTGCTTGCCCAGTCCGGCTTGTTTTCAAACGGCTGCTGCAAGTAAATCGTGTGTGTACAGTCGCCGTCCACTTCCACAATAGCGAGAATATATTCTTCCGGCTTGTTCAGTCCCGTGATGATCTCGTTATTTGTAACGGTGACGGTCGTCGCTCCGGCTGTGCGTCCTTTCACTTCAATGAAGCGCAGGCGGCTGCCGGTGGTTTGCACAGCCTCCGGAATGACAGACTCAATGTCATAGCCGCAGTTTTCCTTGCTGACATCTCTGGGAGTATAACCGAGTTTGGTCTCAATATCCATGACGGCTTTCATTGCCGCCAGTTCGACAGCCCTGCGGTCGCCACTGCCGAATACGGCAGGTGCAGCTCCGGGCATCAGCTTGTGCAGCAGTCCCAGCGGGATAATGACAGCTCCGCCGGAAATAACAGGTGGCGCAGAGGAGATCATCTTCTCCTTTGCGATCTCTGCCATGCGCTGCTGTAAGCGTGCGGTCAGCTCCTCGGCTCGGCGGGAGGCATTGTCGGAGTTCAGCTTGGCATTGATCTTTCCGGCGCTCTCCTTGAGCTTAAGCTCCGCAGCACGGCTGTCCCAATAATTGATCTGGACAGTCAAGCGGCTTTTCACAGCACGTTCGATCTTGTCAAGCTGCGCCATTTTCCGGCTCTTGATCTCCTGAAAATGCTTCGGGATGATCTGGGAGATCGCAAAGACCTTTGCTTTATCCTCCACATCCTGTGTGAGCCATGCCTGCGACTGTACGAAGGCATGGAGCGTTTGCATTTCCTCCTGCGTGGGGATGCGGTAGTCGAGGTAGGGAGCGTATCCGGCATTGGATGCAGAGCCGTCCTCTCTGATCTCGACGAAGTGTATATTCTTGGAAATAATGCGCTTTCCACCGCTTGGCAGGATCACACCGTCCTGCACGGAATCCTCTATATAGAACAGCAGCCGAGGCTCTGTGCCGAAGTCCTGCTCGTCGATCAGGATCGTGCCGTGCTTCATTGCCTCACGGCTGCGTTCGATCACGAGGTCGATGACCGCCTCCAGCAGCGGATGACCGGGACAAAGCAGGTCAGCCTGCGGAAGTCCCTGCACATTGATGTTAGCCTTGTCAAAGCATACACGCTCGTATTTTTTCAGTACCGGGCTGCCGAACCCGATCAAACGGTCTCTGTCACGCACAGCAACAGGCACATGAGTGACTTCATATCTGCCATGTTCTCTCGGATTGATCTTCCCGCCAACGCTGCGGAACGCCTCCTTAAAGAACGCCTCTATGAAGAACGGCTGGAGCTTGCGTGTCTCTGCACGTTCCATTTCCGCCTTGATCTCCATGACCTTGCTGACATCCATCGAGTCCTGAATCAGTGCATATTCGTCAAGAAGCTCCCGCACCTTCTGTATGTCGAGCGAATCATCCACGACCTGCCAGAGCTTGGCTTTCACCTTCGGATCTTCGCCATAGCGTATCGCTTCCACAAGCAGGTCACGCAGCGGACGGTTATCGAAGGACATTTTGCCGAGAATGTCAAATACCTTTCCGCCGAGGGGAGCACGCTCTTCCTCTAGCTTTTCAAACAGCCGCTGGAAGACAGCACCCTCTCTGGTGTCTTTGGATACCAGATTCCAGAGGTGGCAGACCTCGGTCTGTCCGATACGATGGATACGACCGAAGCGCTGCTCCAGCCGGTTCGGATTCCACGGCAGATCGTAATTGACCATGAGGTGCGCTCTCTGCAGGTTGATACCTTCACCGGCGGCATCGGTAGCGATCAGGATACGAACGTCCTTGTCCTGCTTGAACAGCGCCTCGACCTTCCGGCGGTCATCACGAAGCATTCCACCGTGAATGGTCACAACTGCGTTCTCGTCTCCAAGCAGCGATGCGATCTTGTCACGCAGATATCGCAGTGTATCCCGATGCTCAGTGAAGATGATGATCTTTTCACGCTTCCCGTCGGAAGTACGCATGGTTTCATCGTCTTGGAGGAGTTTGGAAAGCTCCTCCCATTTGCGGTCAGTTCCGCTTGTACGCACTTGATTGGCGAGGTTTTCGAGGCGTTTCAGTGTATTGATCTCCGCCTCCAACTCACTGATCGTCTTGGAAGCAGATGCCTGATCTGCGATCTGCTCCTCCTGCTCCTCGACCTCATCCGCCGAATAATCGTCGGTGTCATAGTCATCAAAGTATTCATTGGTATCGAGTGCGGCGGCACGTTTGCCGATTCTTTCCTCTGCGAGGCGGTTTTCCAGACGCTCACGCCTTCTGCGAAGCGACTGGTATATGGCTTCCGGTGACGAGGCAAGCCGCCTTTGCAGAATGGTCAGCGCAAAGCCGACGGTGCTTCTATGCCCCTTTTCGAGCTGATCGGCACGGTTAAACTCATCACGCACATATTCTGTTACAGCATTATAAAGGATGCTTTCCTGCGGTGACAGATCATAATTGACTGTGTAGGCTCTGCGCTCTGGGAACAATGGAGTGCCGTCAAATTTGAGCAACTCCTCCTTCACAAGGCGGCGCATGATGTCATCAACATCAACTGACTTGTTGCTTGTATGATTCACACCCTCGAAACGATCCTGATCTATCAGAGAGAGGAACAGTTCAAAGTCCTCCTCTTTACCGTTATGCGGAGTCGCAGTCAGCAGCAGGAAATGTCTTGTAAGAGAGGAAAGCAACTGACCAAGACGGAAACGAGCTGTGTATTTCACCTCGCCGCCCCAGACTGTAGCGGACATTTTATGCGCCTCATCGACAACGATCAGATCCCAATCGGTGACCTTCAGCTTTTCCTTCAACACTTCATTTCTTGCCAGCTTGTCGAGTCTGACGATACAATAATTGATCTCTGTAAAGATATTTCCGCTGACAGCCGACTCGATACGGTCGTTCGTCAGGATCTCAAATCGAAGATTAAACTTAGAAAACAGCTCGTCCTGCCACTGCTCTGAAAGACTGCCGGGAGAGATGATCAGGCAGCGCTTCAGGTCGCCCCGCACCATCAGCTCCTTCATCAGCAATCCGGTCATGATCGTTTTACCGGCTCCGGGATCGTCTGCCAGAATGAACCGAAGCGGCATTCTGTGAAGCATCTCCTCGTAAACAGCAGAGATCTGGTGCGGCAGCGGCTCGATGGATGAAGTATGTACTGCAAGGTATGGATCAAAAAGATGAGCGAGGTTGATGCGGTAGGCTTCCGAGATCAGCTTGAACTGCATAGGATCGCCGTCAAAACTCCACGGGAGATTGTCCGACTGCACCTGCAGGGAGACTTCATCGTCCCGATACAGAAGCTGATTGGCGAGGTTCCCTATTCTATCCTTGAACGTCACTTCAAGAACGGAGTCGCCATACCATTTTACTGCGATGATCTGCACTGTATCATTATTTGAAATGCCGGACACAACTGCTCCGACTGTTAGTTCCTCTAATTTTGCCATATTCTCGCCTCTTTCAAGTCCTGCTTTGTCTACTGTAAAATACGACACGATATACAGATTTTATTATATCACAAAACGCCGAAAAATTCAAGTGGTATGAACACGATTTTCAGACCATACTGTATGTGTTAAAATGAGGTGAGCCAAAAAAAGAAGAAATT
>UMLG01015469.1_pt1 | contig 18395 bp, 13 predicted proteins | sample 1966511 | NCBI WGS metagenome assembly UMLG01 (sample SAMEA4836195, study PRJEB28245) | human gut metagenome | biome: gut microbiome; material: fecal sample | place: Denmark | collected 2008
GCGCTGCTGGCTCCTACCGAAATTCTGGCCGCACAGCACGCCGAGGGGCTGAACCGGCTGCTTGCCCCCTTCGGGATGCGGGTCGCCCTGCTGACCGGCGGCATGAAGGCCGCCGCCCGCCGCACCACACTGGCCGCTATCCGCAATGACGAAGCCGACCTTGTGGTGGGCACCCACGCTCTGATGAGCGAAGGGGTGGAGTTTGCCCGGCTGGGTCTGGCGGTCATTGACGAGCAGCACCGCTTTGGGGTGCGTCAGCGCGGCGCACTGGCAGAAAAGGCCGCAAACCCGCACCTGCTGGTCATGAGCGCCACCCCCATCCCCCGCACGCTGGGGCTTTTGATCTACGGTGATCTGGACATTTCCATTCTGGACGAGCTGCCCCCCGGACGCACCCCGGTCAAGACCCGGTGCATCACCGGCAAGCGGCGGCGAGACCTGTACCGTTTTCTGGACAGCGAGATCGACAAAGGGCGGCAGGTGTATCTGGTCTGCCCCGCCATCGAGGATGTGCCGGACGGCGGGCTGAACGCCGTCAAGACCTACTACGAGGACATTGCCAAGGCGTTGCTGCCCGACCGCCGGGTGGGGCTAATGCACGGCAAGCTGAAACCCAAGGAAAAAGCCGCCGTCATGGAGGATTTCAAGGCCGGGCGGCTGGATGCACTGGTGTCCACCACCGTCATTGAGGTGGGCGTGGACGTGCCCAACGCCAGCGTGATGGTGATCGAAAACGCCGAGCGCTACGGTCTGAGTGCCCTGCACCAGCTGCGCGGTCGTGTAGGACGCGGTGCCGCCGAGAGCTGGTGCTTTCTTGTCAGCGACAACACCAGCGAAGCCGTGCAGAAGCGGCTGAAATTTCTCTGCTCCACCACCGACGGCTTTGCCGTGGCACAGTACGACTTGGAGACCCGCGGCCCCGGCGACTTTTTCGGCAGCCGTCAGCACGGCCTGCCCACCTTACAGATCGCCGATTTGATGAACGACACCCGCACCCTGCACGCCGCCCAGAGCGAAGCCGCCGCCCTGCTGGCCGCCGACCCGCTGCTGGAAAGCCCTGCGCACGCTTTGCTGGCTGCGCAGGTGCAGCAGATGTTCGACAAGGCCGGGCCGATGAACTAAAAAAGCGCTGTCACACGAAAAACTCGTGCGACAGCGCTTTTCTTTACGTTTCCTTGCTCCCGACAATCCTTTGCAGGATGCGGGCGGTCAGCGCGTCCACCTTTTCTTCCAGTGCGGGCAGGTGCAGCAGACGGTAGAACCGCTGATACACGGCATCCACCGCGTAGCCCGCAGCGGCAACCAGCAGCACCGCACCGGTCAGGTAAGCCAGCGAGGGCAGCAGCGCCCCGCCGAACCGGGGCAGGTCGACCAGCTGCCACAGCAGCGCCCGGGTAAAATCGCTGTCGTGCAGCAGATACACCCCGAAGGACAGCGGTGCCAGCCGAAAGACCCAGCGCCGCCAGTAGTCTGAGCGGATACGGATATTCTGGAACAGCAGAAATATCGCTGCCGAAGCGATGACCGTAGCCAGTGCCTGATAGCCGTTGACGGTATTCACAAAACCGTTCAGGTGCAAAGCGTTTTCCACCCGCAGCGCCAGCATCCGGTTGAAAAGTCCCGCCGCCGAAGCCGCCAGATACGCCACTAGGCACAGCCCGCTGGGCACGGTCACCCGGTATTTGCGGAAATAGGCAGCCATAAAATACAAGGTATAGAACCAGATAAAGCTGTATCCGTTATTCACAAAGGTCGCATCCGTTGCCCAGTAGAACAGCGTGCCCCACACGCTTTGCAGCAACAGCGCCACCAGCAGCAGTGTTTTGTACTGCCACCTGTCAAGGCTTTGCACCACCGCGTTCAGCACCGGCACCGAGAGATACATCAGGAAATAGGCCGAAGCGAACCAGTAGCCGTTGGAGGTAAGAGGTAAAAGTGCCCGGAGCAGTGCAACAGCCGAAAGCGGGACCGCCCCCGCCCTGACCGCAACGCAGAAGGTGAGCATGGAGTAAAACCACACCTGTGCCCCAATGCGGAACAGCCGCCCGGCGTGGACAGACATCTTACGCTCCGACAGATAATAGCCGGAAAGCATTACAAAGCAGTTTGTGGACACACGCGCCAGAATAAACAGCAGCCAGTAGATCCAGAATGCCGCCGACCCCTGCGGTGCCGCACTGCCCAGCCCGCCGTGCCCGATGCCGTGCATCAGCACGATCATTACCATACTGAGGATGCGCATCGCCTCAAAGCCACTATGCCGTTTCTGCTCTTCCATACCCTATTTTCCCCCTTACATTTCCCCTGTTTCCAGCTGCCGCAAAGCCTGCCGCACCTGCTGCTCCGGCCGCAGCCATGCTTGATAATACGCTGCATTGTGCTGCGCCATGGCTAAGATCGCCGCCGGGTCTGCCAGCAGCTGCCGCAGCTGCTCCTCACACTCTGCCGGGGAGGTATACGTTTTATAGTTTTTGCCTTCTTCAAAGCCGCCCGGCAGGGTGTACCGCAGCGGCTCGGTGACGATAGCACGTCCCGCCGCCACATACTCGGCCAGTTTCCAGCCGGTAGAGCCGTGCAGTCCGGTAGATGCCACACAAATTTCCGTGTGCTGCATCCGGTGCAGGTAGGCGCGTTTGCCGGTCAGCTTGTCCGGCAGGATCAGTTCCGGGCACAGCCGCCGGGCGCAGGCGTTGTCCGACACGCCGCCGGTGAACTGCGCCGGGAAGGCACTTTGCAGCCGGTGCAGCAGCTCGATGCGGTCTGCATTCACCTGCCGCCACTCTGCCTGTAACTCCGGGTATTGCTGCACCGCCGGTTCCTCCGGGTCCCACAGACGGGTGAGGAAGAGGATGCGCGGCTTTTTGCGCACCCGGGTCAGCCGGGCTTCAAAGTCCTGCGGGTAGCAGCGGGTAGAAAGCGCCCACTGCTTCAGGCGGCTCTTTGCGCTGCGCTCCGCTTCCAGCGGCGAGCCCGGACAGGTAACGTAGTAGTTCAGCCCCAGCGGCCGCAGCTTTGCAGAAATATCGCCCGGGAACTGCCGGTTCTTCTCGGCTGAAAAAGAACGTTTGAACACCACATCCGCCCGGCGGAACAGCGCCAGCACCGCCGCCGGGTCGTTGTAAAAGTAGCCGTCCATCAGGTCAAACACCACCGTGCGGCCGTCAATTTCCGTTTCCAGCAGCGCCTCCCGGGCAAGGGGACTGCCCTGCCGCTCGTCCTGCACCCGCAAAGTCAGTTCCCCGCGCTTTGCCAGCAGGGTAAAGCCCGCCAGAATGCCGCTGACGTGCGCCGCACCCTCCCGGGTGGCAAGTTTTATTGTGACCTGCATATTCCCTCCTATCGGTGGAACAGTCCGGTGCGCCGCTCACCCATAGGGATGACATCACAGAACACGCACCGGCTCTTGGTGGAAAGCTGCACATCCTTGTGGTAGCAGCCGAAAAACCATTTTTCGTAGGTCAGCTTGAGCAAAATCTCGTCCAGAAACAGGTGCAGACGATTGCTTTCGCCAAGGGCAAGGGCGGTAAAATCCAAAAATCTGCTTGGTGCATCGTGGGTCAGCACATAATCTACCTTGTAGTCTACTGTCTCTAAGTTGCGGCGGCAGGTGTCGTACTCCTCGTCGCTGGGCATCTCCTGCTTCCACCAGTTCACGCCCGGCTCCCGGTCGTCCTTATCCTGACTTTCCGCGCCGCCGAAGCAGAGATAGGTCTTGCCCTCCAGCTCCAGCACGCTGCCCCGGCACACATGGTACACGTTGCCGCCAAGGCTCTGCACCCTGCCGCCGAACAGCTCGGTCTCCGGGTACTGCGCCAGCAGGTCGTAGTTTTCGTGGCTGCCGTCCAGAAACAGCACCGTGTAGGGGCGCTTGCGCAGCCAGTCCAGCCGCTTGCGCTCTGCGGCGCTGCCGTCCCATACAAAGCCAAAATCTCCCAGCACCACCACGGTGTCCTTTTTGCCCAGCCAGCGCAGTTTGCCCTGCTTGAAGCGCTGGATATCGCCGTGGGTATCCCCTGTAAGATATACCATTCCTGCCCTCCCTGCCGGAGCGAAAGAACGGTGTAAAACACCGCAAGGCTCTTGTAACGCCCCGGCAAACCTGTTATTATTATAGAACACAGCACTTTTGCTGCAAAATTGATCTTCCGGCGCGCTGTACTGCGCGGCCTTATCTAGTATATTTTATCGCTTTTTAAAGGAATTGTCCACATGAAACGTATTTTTGCACTGGTTCTTTCATTTGTATTTCTGCTCAGCTGCCTTGTGCTGCCCGCCGGGGCCATGTTCGACCCCAGCCCGGTGTATCAGGTGCAGGCTGCAAGCGCCTATATCGTCAACACCGATACCAACATCATCGTCTACGATAAAGACAGCACGAAGCAGGTGTCTGCCGGCGGTCTGACCAAATATATGACCCTTGCCGTGCTGCTGACCAACTACGCCGACCAGCTGGACAACACCTTCCAGATGCCCTTTGCCATCTCGGACTATGTTTATAATACCAATAACGCAGATATGCGCTCCAACGAGACTTTCACCTACCGCGAAGCCATGTACGCCATGCTCACCCGCAACGCCAACGAGGCCGCCATGGGTGTGGCGTACACCCTTTCCGGCGGCGATCTGGACGGCTGGGTGGCGCAGATGAACACCTTATCCAAGCGCATCGGCACCACCGCCAGCAGCTGGACGGACGCCTGCGGCATCGACAGCGGCAACACCACCTGCGCAGTGGATATGTACCTGATCCTGCGCTACCTTATGAGCTTTGACGCCTTTGTAGAGGTGTCCGGTGCACCCAGCTTTACCATGCCCGCCAAGGAGAAGCACCGCTCCTCCTCGGTGCTGGTCAGCCAGAACGCCGCGCTGAGCAAAGCCAGCGGCGGCAGCTACTACCGCAGCGCCATGCAGGGCGGTATGTGCAATGTGACTGCCTTTAAAAACGATACCGGCACCCAGAGCTATGTTTCGTGGGGCAATAAGGACGGTGCCACCTATATCTTCTGCGTGATGGACAGCCCCGACAGCTGCGATACCCTTGGCTACGCCAACCGCCGCCCCGCCCTGTTCGAAACGGTCAAACTGATGGACTGGGTATTCGACAGCTTTTCCATTCAGGCTGCGCTGGACACCGACCTGACCATTGCGGAGATCCCGGTAAAGTATTCCTCCGATACAGACACCTTGCAGCTGTACCCCAACGACAGCATGATGACCCTGCTGCCCTCCACCAGCGACGGCACCGTCACCCAGAAATACTTCCACCTGCCGGACTACGTCTGCGCCCCCATCCAGCAGGGCGATGTGGTGGGCACGGTGGAGCTGAAGCTGGCGGGCGAGACCATCGGCGTGGTGGAGCTGATCGCCGGGCAGGACGTAGCCCGCAACCCGCTGCTGTTCGGGGTGGACAAGGTGAAGGAGTTCTTCACCAGCCTGTACCTGAAGGTGGTGCTGGTGCTCAGCCTGATCGCCGCCCTGATCTACGGGCTGTGGCTGCTGTGTGCCAACTGGAACCGCCGCAAACCCACTAAAAAGATCCACCGCCGCTATTGAACAGACGCAAAAATGCCCCGGCAGCCGCAAAGGCCGCCGGGGCATTCTGGTTGCGCCAGCAGGAGTCGAACCTACGATGGGGGAGTCAAAGTCCCCTGCCTTACCGCTTGGCGATGGCGCATCGTGCAGCTAAGTATAGCATATTTTCTGCCGTTCCACAAGAGGGACGCTGCATTTTTGCAGCCTTTTCCCCGCAGCACTTAGAGCGTTTGCGGCGTTTTTTGTCGTTTTTTGGGCTTTTAGACGCTGTTTTTATGCTTTCCATTTCCTGCCATGTTTTTACGAAAGACAAGTTTTAAAGGATGCAATTTTCAAAAAATGCGGTCTATCAGGGCATAAAATTCATCTTGCAAGGGTAAAAATCGTTTTTTTCATAATTTTTATTATTTTTTCAGCCAAAAGCTGTATTTTTTGTTGCGGTTCTGGTACACTGGATGTGATAAATATAGATTGAAGAAACTTCTCCGCTGTCCGGGCTGCGCCCGGGTGGGGCAGGGTCTCCATCTTTGTGAAGGAAAGCGAGGGATCTCATGAAAAAATTCCTGAAAACGCTGGTGGTCGGGATCTGCCTGTTCACCCTGCTGTGCTGTGCGCTGCCGGCTGCGTTTGCTGCCGGCAACACTTCAGGGAGCAAAAAGGAACAGAACGTGTTCGCCATTGGTATGGATGCCCAAGGCGGCATCTGCTCTACTGTGGTAACCTACACGAACCTGTCCGGCAAACTGGAGAGCACGCCCGAGCAGCCTACCATGACGGGTTACACCTTTGACGGCTGGTACACCGAGCCGGTAGGCGGCAGCAAGGTGACCACCTCCACCGTGTTCACCTCTGATGCTACCATCTACGCGCACTGGATCGCCAAGGCCGGTGCTTCCACCGTGCCGCAGCCCGCCACCCAGCCCGCCGCGATTCAGTGGCAGAAGTATGTAGGGCCCGCACTGGTAGCCGGTGCCCTGCTTACCACCCTGCTGGTCTCCACCATGTTCTGAACAACGCTGTAAAACGCATTGATACCAATGAAGAAAGGGATCTTACCATGACTACTTCTACCATGAAACTGCCCGCCAGCTACGCCGTGATCGACGCCGAGGAGATGACCTATCTGGACGGCGGTGCAAGCAGCGCCTACCAGTCCTTCCTGGACGTTGGCAAGGTGTTCAACTACATCGCCCGCATCTTCTCCGGTGCAAGCTCCATCATCAACAACGTCAACGTCATCTACCAGTCCTTTGTCTCGCTGAACAGCCTGCTGACCAGCTTTGGCAAGTAAAAGGCTGACCCCAAAGTCTGCATACGGGAGCCGCGCTTTTTTTCGAAAAAGTGCGGCTCCCGTTTTTTCGTGCGCGCAGAAGTTCAGTACAGTAGCGTGCAAAACTTCACATCTCAAAATTATGAACAAACTTTTTAAGTTTTTGGGGTCTTGCAGTCGTTTTTGGGGAAAAATACACACAAAATATAAAAAAATGCGATATTTTTTCGGCGTTATCTCTTGATTTTGTGTCTGTTTTGTTATATTGTTGTTACATGGGATGTGGTAAAATAAGGTAGCTTGTAAAGGAGCGCTTCCGCACCCTTTACACCCCGCAAATCCTGTGGCGGCAAGCGCATTTTTAGCCGTTTTTGTTAAGTATTTTCGTAGTTTACGAAAACCTTTTCGCTGGTTTGTACTTTATAGTTTGGGAGTTTGGACATACATGGCAGATCGTGAACTGCGGCGGATGCACCGCGCTGAACTGATAGAGATTATTTATGCATTGAAGCAGAGCGAGGATCAGCTCAAGGCGCAGAACGCCGCGCTTACCGCGCAGCTGCAGGACCGGCAGCTCCGGCTGGAAAAAGCCGGCTCCATCGCGCAGGCTGCGCTGGAGCTGAACAACGTGTTCGCCGCCGCGCAGGCCGCCGCCGATGACTATCTGCACTCGGTGCAGGCCAACCTTGCAGACACCGACGCCGCCGCTGCCAACACCCTTTCGCAGGCGCGCAGCGAGGCCAAACGCATTCTGGAGCAGGCACAGGCAGACGCCGACAGCCTGAAAGCGCAGACCCGGCAGGAATGCAGCGCCATGGTAGAGCAGGCCGAGCAGGAGGTGCAGCAGCGCTGGCAGACATTTGACCGCAAGGCCAACGCGCTGCTGGACCAGTACCGCAGCGCCGACAGCCAGCCTTCGGAGGAAACATGAAAAAACGCGATATCCGGTTTGCTTCCATCCCCACCACCGAGGAAGTAGCCGCAGAACGTGAACGTCTTGCGTACCAGAACCGCTACCAGCGGGTGCTGCGCAGTACGGTCTATATATTGGTGGTGGTGGCCGCAGCGGCCGTGCTGCTGGCTACGCTGTTTTTACCGGTGCTTCAGGTCTCCGGCGACAGTATGAACCCTACATTAAAGGATAAGGACATTATCCTGCTGGTAAAATCCAACCACATTGAAAACGGTGAGTTATGCGGGTTTTACTGGCAGAACAAGCTTTTGCTCAAGCGCATCATCGGGCAGCCCGGTGATGTGATCGATATGGACGTGAACGGCGTGGTCTCGGTAAACGGCGTGGTGCTGGACGAGCCCTATGTGGACGCGCTGACCGTGGGCGAATGCGACATCCGGTTCCCCTATCAGGTGCCGGAAAACCGCTACTTCGTGCTGGGCGACCACCGCTCCACATCCATCGACAGCCGCAGCAGCGTGATAGGCTGCGTGGAAAAAAGTCAGATCATTGGCAGGGTGTTTTTAAGGGTATGGCCCCTGTCCAGTTTCTCGTTGATCCATTGAGCCCGGGAGGAGGTACTCTAAGTTATGAACGACATCCTTAAAACCTACAAGGAGCAGTTCCGCGAAAACCGGCACACGCTGCGGCGCTACACCGCATTTGTGCTGGCGCTTGCCATGATCACCACCCTGTTCGTCAACTGGCAGCTGCACGGCGTTGGCATCTCTATGACCGCGCAGTACCAGTGCGGCGAGGTGGAGCACGCCCACACGGCGGATTGCTACGACAAGGTGCTGATCTGCGGCTACACGGAAGGCCAGCTTGAAAATGCGGACGAAGTTGCCGCTGCCGAAGTTGCCGCTGCCGAAGCTGCCGCCGCCAGTGCTGCCCAGAGCAGCGCCGAGGAAGAGATCATGCCGCTGGAGCTGGAGCCGCAGATCGAGTTTGTGCCCCACGAGCACACCGATGACTGCTATACCGAAGTGCAGACCCTGACCTGCATGGAGGAAGAGCACGTCCACGATGATGACTGCTACGACCCCGAGGACGGCACCCTGATCTGTGAAAAATTTGAGCATACCCACGATGAAAGCTGCTACACCACCGAGTACGAGCTGACCTGCGGCCTGGAAGAGGGCGAGCTTGTGGAGCAGGTGGTAGAGCCCACCCAGAGCGCCGAGCTGGTGGCCATGGCGGTGGCAGAGCCTGTGGCGCTGGAGCCGGTGGTGGACACTGTGGAGCCCATCTACCACCACCACACCGACGCCTGCTACGAGGAAGTGCTGGTGTGCCCCCTGCCGGAGCATCACCACACCGTAAGCTGCCTGAGCGATACCTCTGCCGACCTTGAGACCCCCGAGGAGTGGCAGGCCGCCAACGCCGATGCCGTGATCACCGGCGAGTGGAACGAGGATCTGCTCAGCGTGGCAAAGACCCAGTTGGGCTACGAGCAGAGCGAGAAAAACTTCGAGATCGACCCGGCGGACGGCGTGACCCTGCGCTACTACTCCCGCTACGGTCAGTCCTATGGCAATGCCTACGGCGAGTGGGACGTGATGTTCCTTGCCTACTGCCTGAAGTACGCCGAGATTCCCCAAAGCGCCATCCCGCAGGAGGCCAGCGTGCTTGCCCTGCGCAGCTCCATGAGCGGCATGGACTGGCTGCTGGAAGAGGACGGCAGCGCCGCCCAGCCCGGCGACATCGTTATTTATAATAAGTACGTCACCCGCACCGTGGCTGTGGACAGCAGCGCCGACAGTGCAGAGCCGGATCTGGACGACCAGTTCAGCGTGGATGCAGAGTTTGAAAACAGCGCAGACCTCGAGGGCTCCGGCGTTTCTGCGCTGGATGCAGCCCCCAGTGCTGACGACAGCACCGGCACGCAGGACACTGTGCTTACCCCCGAGCCCGTTGACCCGCAGCCAGAGCAGCCCGCCGAAAAGCCGGTGGACAGCGCCGACACCGCTGCACCCAGCACCGTGACCTCCGTGTCCGGCGCGGACACCCTTGCCCCCAGCGTGGTATCCCCCGCTGCTGAGCCGCAGACCACCACTGTGACCGACGCTTTGCCCGTGGAGACCGTGGGCATCGTGAGCAGTGTGGACAGCGACGCCGACACGCTGACCGTTATTTCCGGCGACGTGGACGGCAAGGTGGCTGAGGTAACACTGTTCAACACCGAGGTCGTGGGTGTGGTGGATGTTGCCGCCGCTCAATACGCCGACACATACGGCGGCCAGCTGCCTAGCCGCCCGAACCGTGCGCCCACGCTGATGACGACGGAAGAACCGACCTACCTTGATTACTTTGTGGAAACGCCTGAGGGCGAGACAACCTCCACAGGTATGAAAAAGGGCGGCATTACCAAATATACCTTTAAGATCGACAACACCGAACAGACTGATAATTTTACAGTCAAGGCTGATCAATCCGTCTATTTTACCTTCGACTATCAAATTGCCGGCGGTGTGCTGGAAAAAGTAAATGGAAAAAACGTTCTGACCTATAACCTGCCTGCCGAACTGTGCCCGAAGGCAGAAACAGACACAGAGATTTATGATCGTGCTGGCAACAAAGTAGGCACACAGTATTTTCACAAGAACGGCACCACTACGCTTGTCTTTGATATTGACTCTCCTTATTTCAACCCGGCGGAAACCTTTAGCGGCCAGTTCAGTTACGATTGGACGTACAGCAAGGAGTCTGCTACCGAGAATAAAACGTTCCACTTCCCCGGAAGCAGCACGGAGATCACGCTGGAAAAGTATCAGGACATCAAGATCGAGAAGAGCCAGCCTTCGGATAATGACGGCACGATCCAAGAAACTTCCGATGGCAAGACCAAGATCAGCTATACGGTCAAGGTAAGCTCGGAGCATGGCTGGGATGATAAGGTGCAGATCTGGGACGGCCTGAAGCGCGTAAATGGCGACATTCAGGCTGAGTATGACAAGGATTCCTTTGAGCTGAAAAAGTATAAAGCGGACGGCACTTCCGAAACCGTTTCCTGCACACCGGATTTCACAAAGAACGCCGATAGCAAGTACAGCGGCTACGAAAAGACCTTCAAGATCGAAGGTCTTGACGAACTCAAGGCCGGTGAACGCTACGAGTTGACCTACGATGTTCTTACCACCCGTACCTGTTACTCAGAGCTCCAAAACACCGCAACTACCGATAACGGCAACAAACAAGACGATCGTACCGTTAAGCTGGACAGTCTTATTACAAAAGAACAGGGCGCATACGATTCCGCAAACAACTGCATCGACTGGATCGTCACTGTAAAGAACCCTACCGGCTCTGACCTGAACGGCTACACTGTAACGGCTACACTGTAACGGATACCCTTGATAACGGTGCAACGATCATAGGCAATGTCAAGCGGTATGTACAGCAAAAGAATAATGGTCAGTGGCTGGAAACTTCCGATACTGCACAAACACCGGTACTGATAACGCCTACTGCATCCGGCTTTACCTACACCTTCCCTGCGGGCAGTAATGCAAAGCTGTATCAGTTCAAGTATCAGACCACTCTCCTGGCAGGCGTCACCTCGGTGAAAAACAAAGCCGAGTACAGCAAGGAGATCGGCGGCAACAAGTTTACCGACGAAAAGACGTTCAATCCCTCTGGCGGCGGTCAGGGCGGTCAGAGCTTCAGCCCGCAAAAAACTGCATCCGGCAAGCTTGCCCCGAAGGACGCTGACCACCCGAACCTTCTGGCAGCACCTTGGACGATCACCGCTGCGATCCCCGGCAAGGGAACGTATGAGATCAAGGATAATATCGGTGGCTACTGGTTCAATGGCAAAAATATCCACTATGGCATTGCCAGCGAGCTGCAAAAGCAGATCGAGCAAAGCTTTGACCTCACCTACACCAGTGGGGGGCAGGAATACACACTGGATTATAATGCCATCAAACAGAGGTCGGATATCACGTTTAAAGTAACGTACTATTCGAATGATTGGTGGCAAAATCCTGTCTCTTCTACTGACGATACCACGCAGGTGCGTTCCTTCAAGATCGAGCTTGACACCACAAATTGCACCCTTGACCTCAGCCAGCTGACGCTGAAATACAGCACACAGGTGGATATAAGCGATCTGTCGGAAGGCGACCGTATTACTATCTCCAATCAGCTGAATGGAAACAGTGTCAGTTACGATTACCAGAAGCCCAGTACCGGCCTTAAGATGTCCAAGGGCGTCAAGATGGTAAATAAATCTGACTCTGTCAACAATATTTTCTGGTATTGCGGCGCTCCGGATCAATCCTCCGGCGGTACGCTTACCCCCAATTATTCTGATTTCCAGAACAAGGTACTCCAATATCAGATCCTTCTGGATTTCTCTTCTGTAAGCGATACCCTGCCCGCAACGATCACCCTGACCGATACGCTTCCCAAGGGTCTCACTTACCGCACCACCAACACCCCCTCGGCCGCCATCGTGTTCATCAAAGGCTACGGTAATGGCGTCTGGTCTGAAAAGCTGCCCCTGAAGGGTTCTGGTGAAAGGAGTATTCGGGACTACTTCGCAGACCCGAGCAAGCTTGAGATCAACACCCCCGCCGAGGGTTCAGAGGATGGGCAGACCATTACGTTCCACATTGATGGGCTGGATCAGCTCAACTTTGCTGAACTCAAAAAGCAGGGCTATACCGAGCTGGTGCTGTGCTATCAGGCCGAGCTGACAGATCCCCGTTGGAGCAACGTCAAGTTTGATGAATTCCTCTACACCAACAAGATCAAGTGGAAGGAAGAAAACAAACAGGACAAGGTCGATGTAAAGGTCACCCAAAAGGTCGATGTGCTTAAAAAGGAAGCCTTGCAGGTCAGAGAAAAAAACGACAGCCGCGTAAAGTACACCCTGACCATCAACCCCGCTGCCAAAGACCTTGACCCCACTAGCACCACGGTCACCCTGACCGATATTCTTACCGTGCAGCACGCAAGCGTTCAGGCATCGTTGGATATTTTCAGCGTAAAGCTGTATAATGCAGATACCAAACAAGAAATATCCAAAGTCGAGTACGGCTACACCCGGCCGGTGTTGGGTACAGATAGCAGCGGTTACCCCACCTACACCACCACCTTTACCCTGCCGGATTCAACACCGCTTGTGCTGGAATATGAATATGTTACCAACGCTACCGCCAATATCAACCTGAGCAACGAAGCAAAAATTTCCGGCGGAAGTGCTTCAATCAAAGACTTCGAGCTTGAAAGGGTTGGTGCGTCCTCCATTGTGCATCAGGCTAAGCTGACTGTCTACAAGGTGGATAAGCGCAACTATTCAAACGCCCTGACGGGTGCAACCTTCGCTCTGGATCGTTTCAATTCCGGCACCGGTGGTTGGGATTCCGTCAAAAACGAAGCTGGGGTAGATGCCAACGGCACGCTGACCTTCTACTTTGCAACAACGGACGGCCTGAAGGAAAACACTTTGTACCGGCTTACAGAGGTAACCGCACCCGCAGGCTACAGCAAGGCATCCGCTCCGTATTACTTTATCTATCAGGCTAGCGGCTTTGACGAAGCCGCAGCCTATAACGCCGCCGTAGGCAGCTATGCTTCTAACAGCGCAGCCGGTGTCCCGGAATCGAACACGGTTCTCTTCTGCGCCAATGGCAAGGCCAGCGAGCTGTTTGTGCCCAACACCGCCAACAGTTTGACCATCATCAAGCACTGGCGTGATAAGGATAACAACACCCTGACAGCGGCACAGGCAAAGCTGGATGAAGTAGAGGTGTACTTGTACTGCTATAAAACCAGTGTGGGCGAGAGCACCGTAAAACCTTACACGCCGCAACCTACCGTCACGTTGCGGAAGAGCGAAAACTGGACAGCCATTGTACCCATTGCAGACGAATATCTGAATGACTACACCTTCTATATCAAAGAGAAGGATGGCAACTCTTCTCGCTTTACCGTAGTCTACGACCAGCCGGAAGGCGTAACGGTGGGCAACACCCTCACCTTTACCAACACCGAGACCGACAACGCCGACTACGAACTTCCCTCTACCGGCGGGTCCGGTACACTCCCGTACACAGCCGTGGGCGGCACAATGATGCTGTCTGCGCTGGCATATAGCTTTATCCACCGCAAGCGCAGACGCGAAGGGAGGGCAGATGACTAAACTGCACTTCCCTGCCGGACGCCCGGAGCTTAAACCCCGCCCGCCCAGCGCAAAGTTTACGCGATAATCCGAACAAGACCACACCCCTCCCCCCCCCCTGTGCAAAATGCAGGGGGCGGCAAGGGGCAGAAAAGAAAGGGGCTTTTTCCATGAAAAAAGCAATGAAGAAACTCATGGCTGCGCTGCTGGCAGTTGCTATGGTTTGCGCCATGGCGATCCCGGCGTTTGCAGCTGGTACTGGCAGCAACACGCTTACGATCAATGGTACTACTGACGGCCATACCTATGAAGCCTATCAGGTGTTTACCGGCGATTTGAAAGGCAGTGTTCTGAGTAACATCGTTTGGGGTGACGGCGTTGATGGCGCGGCAATTCTCGCCGATTCTGAGCTACCTGCCACTCTGCGTGGTACTTCTAGTGCTACTGAACTCGCTACCAGGCTTGAAGGGCTTCCCAGCAACTCTGACGATGTCAACACCTTTGCCAAGGTTGTCAGCAAGCACCTCTCTACAAATAAGTACACTTCTACTGCAGTTGGTATGACTTATACCATTGACAACCTGCCCGATGGCTACTACTTCATCAAGGATGCAACTGATACCATGCCGGAAGGTGCAACCTACAGCCGTTATATGCTGAGCATTGTAACGAACCTTGCCATCAATGCAAAGGACACCACTGTCACGCTCGACAAGCAGATCAAGCACAATGAGACCGGCGATTGGGGTGTTGTGGGCGACAACCAGATCGGTGATACCGTTGAGTTCCGCACCATTACCACTGTTCCTGATACTACCGGTTACACTGACTACACCTATGTAATCTACGATACCATGTCCCCGGAGCTGACCTCTAACGTCAAGACCAAGTCTGACATTACCATTAAAGTCAATGATACCACTGTGCTGGACGATGCTTACTACAGCGTTACGGTTGATCCTACCAATAGCAATAAATTTACCGTTTCTGTTGATATCATCCAAGCCATTAAAGATAATAAGTTTGCCGTTGGCAATAAGCTCTACACTTATTATACCGGCGTTCTGAATGAAAATGCCAAGGTATACCCTGACGGTCCTCAGCAAAACGAAGCTCATCTGGTGTACAGCAACAATCCTAACAACGGTGGTACTGGCAAGACTCCTGATCAGACGGTCTATGACTGGACGTTCAAGGTCGATATGACCAAGGTTGACGGCAATGATAAGACCAAAACGCTGGAAGGCGCAGTGTTCGTTCTTTCCGAGAAGAGCGGTTTGGATCTGGAGCCCGGCAAGGACGGTACTCCCGCTAAAAATCTGGACAAACTGATCAAGCTCGTAGATAACAATAATGGCACTTATACAGTTGCCAATACCACTACCACTACTACTTATACCATGACTACCCCTACAGGCGGTAAGATCTCTATCAAGGGTCTTGATGACAAGAAAGAATATTACCTGTACGAGACCAAAGCACCCGGTGGTTATAACGCTCTGACCGCTCCGGTGGAAATTAAGATCATTGACAACACCTATGATGTTGCCGGTAATCATATTAGCCATCAGCCGAATGTCGTAGTCAACGGAAGTAATGCTTGTAGCGGTGTGGGCTTTGAGGTTGCGAACAATGTCGGTACTACCCTGCCCGGCACCGGCGGCATCGGCACCACCATCTTCTATGTGATCGGCGGCGGCCTGATGGTTGCTGCAGCCATCCTGCTCATCACCAAAAAGCGCATGGAGAACCGCTAACTTCTCCTTTTCCCCAGCACAGAGCGGGGCTGCAAAGCCCCCTGCTCTGGTCCTGAAACTATAACGTTAGGGAGTAGCCCATGAAAAAGAACAAAAGCACTATTATACTGATCCTCGTCTTTTTCGTGGGTCTATCCGTGATGTTATACCCCACCATCAGCGATTACGTCAACCAGCGCAACCAGTCCCGCGCGGTGGCAAGCTACGCGCAGGACGTGGACAACATGACCGATGCGGATTACAGCGGATACTTTGACGCCGCCGATGCCTTTAACGCACAGGTAGCCGCCAACGAGTACGCGCTCTACCGCCCGGATCAGCTTACTGGCTACGCCGACACGCTGGATATTACCGGCACGGGCATTATGGGTTACATCACCATCTCCAAAATAGGCGTGGAGCTGCCCATCTACCACGGCACCAGCGACAGCGTATTGCAGATCGCCGCAGGCCATTTGGAGGGCACCAGCCTGCCGGTGGGCGGCGCGTCCACCCACGCGGTCATCTCGGCGCACCGCGGCCTGCCCAGCGCAAAGCTGTTTACCAACCTTGACCAGCTGGAAGTGGGCGATACCTTTACCATCACCGTGCTGGATCGGGTGCTCACCTACGAGGTGGACAAAATTTCCATCGTGCTGCCCACCGAGACCGACGAGCTGAAGATCGCCGAAGGCAAGGATTACGTCACCCTGATGACCTGCACCCCCTACGGCATCAACACCCACCGCCTGCTGGTACGCGGCCACCGCGTGGAGACCCCGGATCAGTACAAGCACATCCGTGTTACTGCCGAAGCGCTCAAGATAGAGCCTATCATCGTTGCGCCCGTCATGGCGCTGCCCATGCTGCTGATCCTGCTGATCGGTATGCTGCTTTCCACACGCAAACGCAAGAAAACAAGAGGTGAAGAACATGAAAAGCATTGATCTGCGTCATCGTCTGGCAGCTGTGCTGCTGGCTGTGTGCCTTGTGGTATACTGCGCCCTGCCGGCGTTTGCCACCAGTGCCAGCCTTGTGTCCGGGCGGCTGGGCTCGCTCCACGTCCGTCTGTACGACACCCACAACGATGTGCCCCTGCGCGGCGGCGAGCTGACCTTGTATCAGGTTGCCGCCGTCAAGCGCACCGGCGGCGACCTGTCCTACGCCTATACCGGCGATTTTACGGGCTGCGGTGTCGTGCTGGGCGATCTTTCCGACAGCACGCTGGCTGACCAGCTGGCAAAGTATCTGCCCACCGTGCCCGCCGTTGCCGCCCAGCAGAACGTTGACGAGGAAGGCTACGCCGACTTTACCAAGCTGCCGCAGGGGCTGTATCTGGTCATGCAGACCGAGGCTTCCCACGGCTACGAAGCCATCAAGCCCTTCCTTGTGTCCATTCCCCTGCCGGATGGCGACAGCTGGATCTACGATGTGGACGCCACCCCCAAGGTAGGCGCTACCATCCCGGATACGCCGGAGACCCCGCCGGACACCCCCGAAACGCCCCCAGACACCCCTGACACTCCCCCGGATACGCCGGACACGCCGCCGGACACCCCCGATCTTCCGGAGCAGCCGGACACCCCGGATACGCCGGTGAGCCCCGGCACACCGGATAACCCGGTAAGTCCCGGCAACCCGGACAACCCCGTAAGCCCCGATAACCCGGATAACCCGGTCTCCCCTTCTAACCCGGATAAGCCCGTTCTGCCCCAGACTGGTCAGCTGAACTGGCCTGTGCCGGTGCTGGCCTGCAGCGGTGTGCTGCTGTTTGCCGTCGGCTGGGTTCTGAACCGTCAGGGCAAAAAGGAACACTGAACCCTACTCCCTTCCAGCACGGCGCGCCGTGCCCTCTCCCCCGCAAGGGGGAGTTTTTTGTGGAGTGAATCCTCTCAGGCACCGCCCAAAAACTCCCCCAGTCGCCTACGGCGACAGCCCCCTCTGAGATGGGGCCTTTGGCATAGCGGCAGACATTCTGACTTAAATGCAAAGTATCCGGTTTTGCCAGAGGCTCCCTCCCCGAGGGAGCTGGCAAACCCGCAGGGTTTGACTGAGGGAGTTACACACGCAAAAGAGCCGCTGTACGTTCTGTACAGCGGCTCTTGATTTATGCAGTCCGTATTATGTTTTACTGCTGCTGGGCAGCCTTTTTGGCTTCCAGTGCCAGAATGGCATCGCGGCGGCTCAGGTTGATGCGGCCCTGCTGGTCGATGTCGGTCACCTTGACCACGATGGCATCGCCCACGGCAACCACGTCCTCTACCCGCTCCACGCGCTTGGTGTCCAGCTTGGAGATATGCACAAGGCCTTCCTTGCCCGGAGCGATCTCCACAAAGGCACCAAAGTTCATCAGGCGGGTCACCTTGCCCTTGTAGATGGCACCGATCTCGGGGTCCTCCACAATGGTCTTGATGGTAAAGATGGCGCGCTTTGCGTCCTCCTGATCCACGGCGGAGACGAACACATGGCCGTCCTCCTGCACGTCGATCTTGCAGTTGCAGGTGGCGCAGATGTCCTGAATGACCTTGCCGCCCTTACCGATGACGTCCTTGATCTTGTCGGTGGGGATCATCATGCTGAACATCTTGGGTGCCCAGCGGCTCAGCTCCTGACGGGGCTGGGCGATCACGGGCTTGATGATCTCGTCCAGAATATACAGCCGACCCTTGCGGCACTTCTCGAAGGCCTCGGCAATGATGTCGTAGGTCAGGCCGTCGATCTTGATGTCCATCTGGATGGCGGTAATGCCCTTGCGGGTGCCGCCGACCTTAAAGTCCA
>UMLG01051248.1_pt1 | contig 18170 bp, 19 predicted proteins | sample 1966511 | NCBI WGS metagenome assembly UMLG01 (sample SAMEA4836195, study PRJEB28245) | human gut metagenome | biome: gut microbiome; material: fecal sample | place: Denmark | collected 2008
TGTTGGTGCTGCTGCAGCCGGTGCCGGTGCGGGAGCCGCGCCGGTCGGTACTGCACTTACCGACCCCTTTTCTACTTCTACTTCAAACTGCTTGCCGTTAAGCGATACCTGATATTTCATGTTTCTTTCTCCCCTTAAACCGCCTTGATGGACTTAAATACAAGCTGATCGAGCGGAATGCCCGTTTCGTGGCTGACAATAGCCATAACGCAGGCCGCCTCCACCTCGCTGACGCCTTCCAGCTTGACCTGCGGAACCGGTGCAGGTGCTGCTGCCGGGGCCGCAGCCGCCGGAGCCGCTGCACTGACCGAAGCCGGATGCGCGGTGTGCTTTTCGAGCACGCCCATCACACGGGAAATAACAGCGATGACACCCCAGAGAAGTGCCAGCATCAAAAATACAATAACGATACCGGACAGGGCGATCATGAGCGCGTCCAGTACGCTGATCGGATCGTGTACCATGCTCACTTAACCTCCTTGAACGAATAGCTTGCGGTGAAGGTCTGCTCCCGGCGCTCAAAGAACTGCTCTGCCTGCTGCGGGAATGCGATATAGGACAGGACGTCCTCTTCACTGCGGGCATGCGTGCCGAGATGCTCGCGCGCAGCCGGAAATTCCGGCTCGAGCGTATCGGCAAAACGGCCTGTCATCGGCTGCGCGTCACCGAGCACCTGCTTGGCGAGTTCGGGATTGACTTCGCCCGGTGCCTTGCCGTATTCGCCGCGGATGTAGCTCTTGATCTCCTTGCCGATCGACTTGTAACGGCCGCCGAGGAGAACGTTGACCGTTGCCTGTACGCCGACCATCTGCGAAAGCGGCGTTACCAGCGGCGGATAACCCATATCGGCACGCACGCGCGGTGTTTCGGCGAGTACCTCATCGAGACGGTCGATTGCGTTCTGTGCCTTCAGCTGTGCCACCAGATTGGACAGCATGCCGCCCGGAATCTGGTAGATGAGCGCATCCGTCTTGGTGGACAGAACGTACGGGTCAAAGGTGCCGTTTGCAGAGAACTTATCCTTAACCGGAATGAAAAATTCGTTGATCCTGTTCAGCTCGTGAGCATCCACGCCGCAGTCGAAGCCCATCTGCTGCAGCGCGTAGACCATGGACTCGGTTGCCGGCTGGCTGGTGCCGCCCGACATGCACGAGGTCGCACAGTCGATGCCGTCCGCACCGGCTTCCGCTGCCTTCAGATAAGTCATATAACCCAGACCGGTGGTCGCGTGTGTATGCACATAAACCGGAATTTTGATGTTCTGCTTGAGTGCGGTAACCAGGTCATAGCACTCCTGCGGAGACATGATGCCCGCCATATCCTTAATGCACAGCGAGTTGCAGCCCATGGCTTCGATCTGCCTGCCGAGCGAAACGAACATCTCCAGATTGTGGATCGGACTCAGCGTATAGCAGATACAACCCTGTGCATGGCCGCCTGCCTTGAGACATTCGTCCACAGCGGTCTCGATGTTGCGCAGATCGTTCAGCGCATCGAAAATGCGGATGATATCCATGCCGTTCTCGATGCTCTTGCGAACAAAACGGCGCACGGTATCATCCGAATAATGGTGATAGCCGAGCAGGTTCTGACCGCGCAGCAGCATCTGCAGCTTGGTGTTCTTCATGTGAGATTTGATCTTGCGCAAACGCTCCCACGGATCCTCATGCAGATAGCGCAGGCAGGAATCAAAGGTCGCACCGCCCCAGCACTCAATCGAGTGATAACCGGCCTGATCCATCTCATCGAGAATGCCCTCGAAATCCTCAAACGGCATTCGCGTCGCAATCAGCGACTGCTGCGCGTCACGCAGCACCGTTTCGGTGATGTGCATTTGTTTCACAAGTATGCCCCCTCCTTCGGGAAATAAATGGGTTTCGTGATTCCCCTCATTAACCCCATATATATAATTGTATCATATCACTTTCTGCACCCGCTTGCAAGATTATGATTTTCTAATTTTGCACAGCTGCACTTTACTTTTTTCACCGCATTCGGAATTGACTTTTTGCTCTCAATGCAGTAATATAAATATATCGCGTGCTGTGATTCCGCACGAAAGAGCCGCTCGCGAAAACTTTTGTTTTTATGTCTCAGTAGCTCAGTTGGATAGAGCACATGCCTCCTAAGCATGTGTTTTATCACAGAGAATTTTCTCTTGTCACGGGCCGTTGTTAGATCAAGATACGAATGGATTTTGGAGTTTACTCGTTCTGGACCGCAAAAAAACGTGAAATATGACGCGCAACAAAATTGTCCTTTAAATACTGCATTTCGCGCAAATCACACTATTTTTAATACCTGTCTCAGTAGCTCAGTTGGATAGAGCACATGCCTCCTAAGCATGGGGCCGAGGGTTCGACTCCCCCCTGGGACGCCAATCAAGAACGCAGAAGATATATTTCTGCGTTCTTTTTCTCTAACAAATTTCAAAAATTCTGTCTAATCGTCTAATAAAACCGCGATTTTTCTAATAACACGCGCCATTTTCGGTTGTTTTGAACACAAAAAGCTGCTAATAAATGGTGTGTGACAGCCTGTTCCCTGCTGTTAGCAGGAGACTGTCTGATATCACTTTTAACATAACCCTGTGGTGAAATTTTCAACACAGGGTTTTTATTTTATCCGAAAATCATTTGAATGGAGGCAACTAACGTGCAAAAAAACGTCAAACCTCACATCGTTCTGATCGATGGAGTCAAGTATTACAGCGACAAGCCCGAGACCTGCCGCAGCTGCTTTTTCTGGAAAAACCGCAAGGTTCCCTGCATTCTCGGGCAGGAAAACTGCTACTATCTCGCTGAAATCATTCAGTCTGAACAGCAGAAGAAGTGCGAGGGCTGCTGTTACGCATCCGGCCGCTCCTGCGTGAGTGCGACCTGCTATAAGGATTTGATGACGCAGTTCAACGCATCAAAAAATACAAAACCAAAGGAAGGTGCCGCAAATGACTAAACACGACGATAATTTCCGTCGCTTCGAGCGGATGGCAAAATCCGCAAAGAAGAATTTGTCCGGGGATAAGCCCAGCAGCTGCTCGCGCTGTCTGTACTATCGCCCGGATTTTAAGTTCCGTTTCTGTCAGTTCACCCGCTGTCCCTATGAATTAAAGGAAAATGTGTTTCGCCGCAAGCCGCTGACTCGCGACAAATTTTCCGGCAAGGGAGGCACATAAATATGTCCGCAACGATCATTGCCGTCGCCAATCAAAAGGGCGGCACCGGCAAAACGACGACCTGCGAAAATCTGGGCATCGGTCTTGCGAGAGAAGGCAAGCATGTGCTGCTCGTGGATACCGATCCGCAGGCCTCTCTCACCATTGCCCTCGGGCATCCCCGGCCGGATGATCTCCCGGTGACGCTGACCGATTTAATGACGAACGTCATGCAGGAGCGCCCTGTCAACCCCGAAGAAACCATTCTGTCACACACAGAAGGCGTGGACCTCATTCCTGCCAGCATTATGCTGTCCGGCCTTGAAGTCTCGCTCGTAAACGCAATGAGCCGCGAAACCGTCTTAAAGCAGGTTTTAGAGTCGGTAAAGTCGCAGTACGATTACATCTTACTCGACTGCATGCCCTCCATCGGCATGCTTACCATCAATGCGCTCGCCGCTGCTGATCAGGTTCTTATTCCGGTTCAGGCGAACTATTTGTCTGCAAAAGGTCTCGAGCAGCTGCTTCAGAAGTCTTTGATAACCCTCCCATCTAAGAGAGCACCCGTGATTAAGTGCTCTCTTTTCATCTGCTGATCGTTGTGGTATGTTTAATATTGCATATTGTTATGTACACAGTGCGTCTATTTTCCCCGCATCGTGGATGAATAGGCGCTCTTTTTCGTGCCCCAAACCGTGGGCAAATACAAGAGATTGGATGTTGGCCATCAATAAATGGTTTGATTTTCCTCGCGGTTTAGAGTACAATAAAATTGTTGAAATTGCTCAAAACAGTTCAAGGAATAATACCTATTACGAATTGCGATATCACACAGGAGACGTCTTTCATGCTTAAACAAGGCCTTTACGAGCAAGTGGTGAATACCGAAATCAAAGATGAGCTGCGTCAGCTGCCGGAAAACAGCAAGCACGTCGAGAAAATCGACACAGCCGAGTCCTCCTCTGTCTTAACGCAGTACCTGTCCGAAGTCGTTCACAAAGGTCTTGACCGCATTGCGGGTGACGATATTTCTGCGCAGCTAAATCTGGTCAACAAAATTGTTGATCTGATTTCGCAGGAGACAGCGCAGGACGACCTGCGTGATTTTACTGTGGACGATGAGGGTGAGCAGTTATTCGCATTGCTGTCCCGCGATGATCCTATGATGCGCATCGGCCGGAAAAAAGCAAAGGATCTCCCCCGCCCTGAAACATCGATTGCTCAAAGCAGCTTATTTACCGGAGCAGTTCACGAGCCGCAGATGTTTTCCGAGCTGAAGAAAGAAATCGCCTCCGCAGACCGCATTGATATGCTGGTTTCGTTTGTCAAATGGAGCGGTCTTCGTTTAATCATCGATGATCTTCAGCATTTTGCGGAACGCGGCGGCAGGCTCCGCGTTATTACGACAACATACATGGGCGCAACAGACGTGAAAGCGGTGGAGGTGCTTCGCAATCTCCCCAACACGGAAATCCGTGTATCTTACGATACCGAGCGTACCAGACTTCATGCAAAGGCGTATATGTTCTATCGTGAAACCGGCTTTACCACGGCGTACGTTGGTTCTTCTAACCTCTCCAATCCGGCTATGTCCAGCGGACTGGAATGGAATGTTAAGCTGACAACCAAGGATATGCTGCCGACCATTCAGAAGATGGAGGCAACCTTCGATAGTTATTGGAACACCGCCAGCTTTGAAGTCTATGAGAACGGGTGCAGGGAAAGACTGGAGCGTGCACTGTCAACAAACGGAAAAGCCAATCCGACAAGCGAGATGCAGTTCGTTTTCGATATTCAGCCCTACCCCTACCAGCAGGAGATTTTGGATCGCCTGCAGGCAGAGCGCGAGGTGCGTGGCTATTGCCGCAATCTTGTCGTTGCGGCAACCGGCACCGGCAAAACCTTAATCTCCGCCTTTGATTACCGACGGTTCTGCAAAGCCTTTTCCGGTTCGAAGCCCCGTCTGCTGTTTGTCGTTCATCGAGAGGAAATTCTGAAACAGAGCCGAAGTGCTTTCCGTGCTGTGTTGAAAGATCCCAATTTCGGAGAGCTTTTTGTGGGCAGCTTCAAGCCGAGCAGCCTGGAGCATCTATTTATTTCGGTGCAGACATTAGCCTCCCATAAGCTGTATGACGTTCTCCCGGAGGACTATTACGATTTCATCATTGTGGACGAGTTCCATCACGCAGCAGCGTCCACCTATCAAGGACTGCTGAACCACTTCAAGCCGAAAATCTTATTGGGTCTGACCGCAACGCCGGAACGCATGGATGGAAAAAACGTTCTGGATTACTTCAATGGCCGCATTGCATCTGAAATCCGACTGCCGGAGGCGATCGAGCGCAAGCTGCTCTGCCCATTTCAATATTTCGGCGTTTCCGATGATGTTGACCTGTCCAATATTCGCTGGACGCGCGGCGGTTATGATAAAGCTGAGCTTAACAACGTATTTTCTCTGAACCGTGCTGTCGCCGAAAAGCGCGCCGGCCATATTGTCAATTCTCTCTATCGGTATGTAACCGACATCAATACGGTTCGCGGTCTTGGGTTTTGCGTCTCTGTCGAGCATGCTGAATTCATGGAGGAATATTTCTCATCGAAGGGGATCCCCTGTATGTCCCTTACCGGTACTTCCAGTGATAAGGAACGAATTGAAGCCAGACAGCGTCTGGTCTCCGGTGAAATCCGCTTTATCTTTGTTGTAGATTTGTATAACGAGGGCGTTGATATTCCCGAAATTGACACCATTCTCTTTCTACGTCCTACCGAGTCGCTCACGATTTTCCTACAGCAGCTCGGCCGCGGTCTGCGTCTCTCGGAAGGAAAAGAATGCCTGACCGTTTTGGATTTCATCGGTCAGGCAAACAAGAAATACAATTTTGAAGAAAAGTTTGCTGCACTGCTCTCTCACAGCAATCACAGCATGCAGTACGAGGTGAAAAAGGGCTTTGTATCACTGCCGAAGGGCTGCTATATCCAGCTGGAAAAGAAGGCTTCCGAAGTCATTCTGGCGAATATTCGCCGCTCCTTCGGTGACCGTGCCGGTCTGATTGCGCGTATCGAAAGCTTCACACAGGACAGCGGCCTTCCCCTTTCCTTGAAGAATTTCATCGACTACTATCACCTCGACCCGCGGTCGATCTACGGTAAATTCTCCTTCTCCCGTCTCTGTGCAGATGCAGGCGTCCTTGATGATTTTATCGAACCTGCCGAAAGCATTCTGACAAAGGCGTTCAGCAAGCTGGTTGCCGTGGATTCCCGGCGCTGGATTAAGTTCCTGACGGATATTCTTCCGCGCTTCTCCTGTGAACTTGCGGCTTCGCTTTCCGATTTTGAAAAGCGCATGCTGCAAATGTTCTACATCACCGTATTTCAGGAGGCGGCAGACTGGCGTTCCCATACTACGCAAGCCAATATGCAGCTGCTCGCGGACAGTCCGATCATGATGCACGAACTGAACGAGCTTTTGTCGTTCAATCTGGAACGTATTGACTTTATCGATCAGCCTGTCCCGCTTGGCTTTGATTGTCCGCTGGACCTGCATTGCACCTATACCAGAGATCAAATTCTGATTGCGATGGACTATATGACGCCGAAAAATGTACGGGAAGGTGTCAAATGGCTGCCGGACAAGCAGGTTGATGTGTTCTTTATCACACTCAACAAGGCGGACAAGGACTACTCCCCGACTACCATGTACAACGACTATTCGATCAACGAAAGCCTGTTCCATTGGCAAAGTCAAAGCACGACCTCCGATACGGCAAGCACCGGTCAGCGTTATATCAACCACCGGCAGCGCGGCAGCAAGGTCGTTCTCTTTGTGCGGGAGTTCAAGCAGGACAGCATTGGCGCTGCACCGTATACCTGTCTTGGCACGGCAGTCTATGTGAAGCACACCGGCAGCAAGCCAATGAATATTACATGGCATCTGGACCAGCCGATTCCGGCGAAGTATCTTCGCAAGACGAACAAGCTGGTAGTCGGATAAGGAAGGCATTTTATGAAAACAATCCGAGTGGTCGCCGCAGTCATTCGTGATGGCGAAAAAATCTTTGCCACTATGCGCGGCTACGGTGACTTTAGGGGACTATGGGAGTTTCCCGGCGGAAAAATCGAGTCTGACGAAACACCGCAGGAGGCCTTAAAAAGAGAAATCCGGGAAGAACTGGCCTCCGAGATTTCGGTTGGTGAGTTGATTGATACCGTTGAATTTGATTATCCGACCTTTCACCTTTCAATGGATTGCTTCTGGTGTCAGCTGATTCGCGGTAATCTTGAACTGTTAGAGGCCGCCGAAGCGCGATGGCTGACCAAGGAAACACTGAAAAGCGTGGATTGGCTGCCGGCTGATTCCGGGCTGATTGAAAAGATTGAGAAAGCGCTCGCTTTGCTGCCATCTTGAACTGTAATGCAAGGCGGTGCAGCCATCATCTGCGAAGCCTTTCCGGACTGATGCATTTATTCGTTAATCAGACAGCAATCACATGAATGTTGCAAGAGGAGCATTACTTTGACCCATCTTTTCGCCCTGTCCACAGCGGCCGCCGATATTATGAATATTTCGCTTCGTTCCCGCCTGTCCGCCGCGCGGCTGACGTATATCGACAGCCTGCACGGCACCTCCCGTCAACAGAGCTTCACCGCTTCCCTGCTGCTGGATGAGGCAATCCGCCTTTGCTGTCCGTCCGTGCCGCGCCCGCTCGACATTGCCGCGAACGAGAACGGCAAGCCGTATCTGACCGCCGCGCCGGATGTTCATTTCAGCCTGTCGCATTCCGCCGCATGGGCAGTCTGTGCGGTGAGCGACCACCCGGTCGGCGTAGACATTCAGCAGTGCCGCTCCTTCAAACCCAATATTGCCGACCGCTTCTTCCACCCCGATGAGGTGCAGTACCTGTCCTCGCTCTCGCCTGCCGAGCGCGAAAACGCGTTCTACACGCTGTGGGCGCTCAAGGAAAGCTACGTCAAGGCCGACGGCCGCGGTCTGCGGCTGCTGCGGCAGTTCTGCGTCGATATCGCCTGTCAGCCGCCGGCAATCACCGTCGGCACACCCGGCTCCCTGTTTGTGCCGGATTTCCCCGATCCCGCCTACAAGCTCGGCGTATGTGTGCAGGAAGAACACTCCGAAACACCTGCTCTCACTGTTTTACAGCATCTATCCACCCCATAAAACGCAAAAAAGAACCGATACCATAAGGTATCGGTTCTTTGAGGCTGTCGTGAAACTACAGTTTCGCCGACAAACAGGAACGGACCGTGGGCCGTTCCAAAGTCGTCCGAAAGTTCCTATACAGAAACTTTCTCCCTCCAGAAGTTCAAAAGGGGCGCTATCCTTGCGCGGCTTCTCGGCCGCGCTGCGCTGATACATGCTCCCCCTTTTTGAGCATTTGCAGAGCAAATGCTATTTCATGCGCGCTGCCACGCGAAATGCCGAAAAAATGCTGACTATACGACTTTTTCGACAGACAGAAAGAACCGATACCATAAGGTATCGGTTCTTTCTGTTTATTCAGACTCTTTCGCCTTGCGAACCGCTGTCGCCAGCTGATCCGAGCAGCTTGTGCCGCGTCCGTTGCATGAAATCCCCTTGAAGTAGCCTTCAATCTGCTCCACGGTCATGCCCTCGACCACGCGGCTGATTGCCTGCAGATTGCCGTTGCAGCCGCCCTTGAAGGATACGTTGTGTACGGTATCGCCGTCCAGATCGAACGAGATGTTCATCGGACATACGCCGTGCGGCTTGTAGTCAAAATGCTGCATGTCTTTCCTTGTCCTCCCTAACTGATCAGAGCAAAGTGCGGATATGCGCCGCTGCCTGCTCGAATGTGCTTACCTCGGTGTAGGACAACTCACCGACCGGTTTCGGCTTGTCCGTCCAGTTGAGCCACACGCCGTCAATGCCGACGTCGAGCGCGCCCTGAATATCGTGCGTGAAGTTGTCGCCAACCATGACGGTCTCCTCCGGCAGACAGCGGCATTTGTGCATCGCCAGCCAGAAAATCGCCGAACCCGGCTTATCCACACCGGCTTCCTCACTCGTAACAAGGCAGTCCACCTTGTCGGCAATGCCGAGGTACTCCAGCTTTTCCATCTGGATATCCGCCAGCATATTGGTGCAGATGGCCACCTTAACGCCCGCCGCACGCAGCTCGTCCAAAAACTCAGCCACGCCCGGGCGCAAGGTCATCTTAGCGAACACCGCATTCCAGTACACGCGGAATGCCTCGCGCGAATAGCGAACGGCGTTCAGGCCCATGCGCTCGAGTGCACCCTGTGCAAACAGCACACGGTCATGCGTAGGCGGCATGGCAGGCTGCTGCCGTGCCAGACGCTTGCGGTTGACGCGGAATGCGTCCGCGAACCCCTTGCCTTTGTCTCCAAACGTGCTGATGGCCCACTCCTCCAGCTTTTCGTAGGCGTAGGTGTCCCCGGCCTGAAAGCTGGTGTATAACGTGTCATCCAGATCGAAAAAAACTGCTTTTAATCCCATAAAATCCTCACAAAAGTTTTTCGTTATAGACTGCGCGGCTGCCGCCTACAAACTTCGGACGGCGGCGTGCGCACAGCAGAACGGCTTCGCCGATCTTCTTGGTCTCAATGCGCAGCGGTACGACCACCGGCTTGATGTGCATGCCGATCAGCGTTCCGCCGATGTCCATGCCCGCAGAAGCACTCTGCTTGAGCGACTCAACCGCCACCGGATCATCAAAGCGCTTGTACGCGGTCGTGCCGAACGAACCGCCTGCCTTGGGCTGCGGAACGACGTTGACCTCCTCCAGACCGAACTGCTCTGCCACAGCACGCTCCACGATCAGCGCACGGTTGAGGTGCTCGCAGCACTGTGCCGCCAGTTCCACGCCGTGCTCATGCAGTACGCTGTGAATGCCCTCGAATACCGCTTCGGCTACCTCTACACTGGAATGCGTGCCGATCTTCTCGCCCAGGATCTCACTTGACGAGCAGCCGACCACAAACAGGTCGCCGATCTTCAGCTTGGCCGCCTCGCAAACCTGCTCTGCCGCCTTCGCACTTTGTTCTCTGATTTCAGAAAGCTCCATTTTTCATGCCTCCCCTTATAAGAGTACTATTAGTATAACATAAATGTCGGAACTTGTTAAGACCCAACGGCGTATATTGAGAGTGGAGAGTGCGGAGTGGAGAGTGGAGAGAACGTAAAGATTTGCGTTTGTACTGCGAAAATCTCACTATCTCTTCACTCTTAACTCTCCACTCTTCACTCTGTTAGAAAGGGTGATTTTATGAGCAATACTGCACAATCGGCTGAGAGTATCCCTGCCGGTCTGCTTTCGCTTGCGATGGCCTTTGTGCCGACGCAGGAATTTGATACGCCGTATGATCCGGTGCTGGCGTTCTCGCGCGGCACGATCTTTCCGGCACTCGACAAGCCGTTTCTCGGAGAGGAGGCAGTGCCGCAATGACCGACAAGGAGAAGCTGCTCGGGCGCGTGCGCATGTACGATTTCGCGCTCGTTGAGGTGATCGAGTACCTCGACGGCCATCCGGACAACGCTGCCGCGCTCAAATACTACAACGAAATGCGCACAGCGTTTGACAAGGCCGCTGCCGAGTACGAGGACGCATTCGGTCCGCTGACCGCCCGCGAGGTGGATACCCGCAGCGGACACTGGACGTGGATCGACGATCCGTGGCCGTGGGAAGGAGCTGAGGACTGATGTGGTCATACGATAAACGATTGCAGTTTCCGGTGAAGATCAAGAATCCGAATCCGCAGACCGCCAAAATTGTTATCTCTCAGCTTGGCGGCCCGGACGGCGAGCTGGGTGCGTCCATGCGCTATCTCAACCAGCGGTACGCCATGCCGTATAAGGAATGCAAGGGCATTTTGACGGACATCGGCACGGAAGAACTTGCGCACATGGAGATGATCTCCGCCATCGTGTACCAGCTGACGCGCAATCTCACGCCCGAGCAGATCAAGGAGGGCGGCTTTGACGCCTACTTTGTCGATCACACGACCGGCATTTACCCGCAGTCGGCCTCCGGTGTGCCGTGGAGCGCCGCAACGTTCCAGTCCAAAGGCGACCCGATCACTGATCTGTTTGAGGATATGGCAGCGGAGCAAAAAGCCAGAACAACCTATGACAACCTTCTCCGCCTGATCGACGACCCGGATGTTCGCGAACCGCTCAAATTCCTGCGAGAACGAGAAGTCGTGCATTTCCAGCGGTTTGGAGACGCGCTGCGCGTTGTGCAGGATAATCTGGATGCCAAGAACTACTATGCCTACAACCCGTCCATCGACATCCGGCCCAAAGAGAAATAACGCATTTGCAAGGAGATGGTCCCTGACCGTCTCCTTTTTTGTGCAAATACTGCATCAATCCGGGGCACTGTGCAAAACAAATTTGAACACTTTACTGTGTAAAGTGTCTTTTCTTTTCCGTGCATTTCTGCTATAATGCTATTAAGTAGCGCATATTATATATTTGCCTGATCACTATCGGACAGGCCTTCGCATAAATTTCAGTAAGTAGGGGAACAAGCATGAAAGAACAGAAATTGGTCATCACCGGTATGGGCGCTGTTACGCCGATCGGTATTGGTGTGGACGCATACTGGTCCGCACTGGTGGAGGGACAATGCGGTGTAGGAAAAATTACCCGCTTTGATGCATCCGAACTGCCCGTGCAGATCGCGGCAGAGCTGAAGGACTTCGATCCCGCTGCCTACATGCCGAAAACGCTGGCCCGCACGATGGACCCGTTCATGCAGTTTGCCTTTGTTGCGGCCGAGGAGGCTCTCAAGAACAGTGAGCTGTCCATCGAGAGCGAAAGCGACCGTATCGGCATCGTCATGGGCACTGCAATGGACGGCGTTACCACCGTTGCACAGACGCAGGCTGCGTTCGACACAGGCAAGCGCGTCGGCCCTCGCTTTGTGCCGATGACCATCGGCAACATCGCTGCCGCCCAGATCTCGATTGCTCACGGCATTCACGGCCCGAGCCTGACACTCAATACGGCATGCTCGGCAGGCGGCGACGCCATCATGACCGCAGCGATGCTGCTCCGCTCCGGCGAGGCAGACGCGGTTCTGGCAGTCGGCGGCGAAAGCATTCTGTGCCCGATCGTGGTTTCCGGTCTGTCGCAGGCCAAGGCACTTTCCCGCCGAAACGATGACCCCGAGCAGGCGTGCCGCCCGTTCGACGTTGACCGCGACGGCTTCGTTATCGGTGAAGGCGGCGGCGCTCTCCTGATCGAGACCGAGGAGCATGCACTCGCCCGCGGCGCAAAAATCCACGCCGTACTCGCCGGTTACGCGAATACCTCGGATGCACACCACGTTACCGCGCCCTGCCCGGACGGCGAAGGCGCTTCCCGCTGCATGAAGCTGGCGCTCAAGAGGGCCGGCATGCAGCCGTCCGACATTGGCTATATCAACGCGCACGGCACGTCCACGCCGCTCGGCGACAAGGCCGAAACACTGGCGGTCAAGGCCGTGTTCGGCGACCGCGAAAGCGCACCGCCGATGAGCTCCACCAAGTCCGCGACCGGCCACCTCATGGGCGCCGGCGGCCTGACCGAAGCCATCGCCTGCATCAAGGCCATCGAGGAAGGCGTTCTTCCGCCTACCCTGCACCTGGCAAAGCCCGATCCAGAATGCGATCTGGATTATGTGCCGAATACCGCGCGCAAGGCGGAAATCAACGCTGCAATGAGCAATTCGCTCGGCTTCGGCGGACAGAATTCCAGCCTGATTGTTGCCAAATACGAGAAATAATTCCTATCAAGAATACGCAGTTAGTGATTATGTATCCTTAAAATTGCGAATCTTTATCCTACTGCAAATAAAAATAACAGGGACATCGGCATGCAGCTTGTGTCCCTGTAAGATTTTTCTTCTTGCAATTTCGTGATTGTATGGTATTATAATATTCGTTAAGTAGTTTTCAACTCTACATACAACCATCCCCTGAGGTAATTATGAATTGCTAATTCCCCATACAAATTATTAAGAGGTGATCCCTTGAGTCACGAATACACCTATGATATTTCCATGTTCCGCGACACATTTGAAACCCGTTTCACCTATCTGAACGGTTTTCTGCGCAATGTTTCGCGTTTCGGCAGCCGACCGGCACTCTTTGACCCGCGTTCCGGCCGCCGCTGGACCTACCGCGAACTGAACGCCGAAGCCAACCGTCTGGCGCATGCGCTGCGCGCGGACGGCGTCGGCAAGAACGATGTTGTCATGTTCACCCTGCTCAATTCGCCGGAGTTTGTTTTCTGCTATCTGGCGGCGCACAAGATTGGTGCGGTCGCGTGTCCGGTCAACTACCGGCAGGGCGCAGGCGAGATTGCACTCGTCATTGATGACAGCACGCCCAAGGCTTTCATCTACGACGCCGAGTTCGGCGAGCTGTCCGGCGGTGCGCTCGACCTGTGCGAGAGCAAGCCTGCCATCAAGATCGTTGTCGGTGCGGACGATGCCGTACCTGCCGGTCAGGTGCGCTATGCGGATTACGTTGCCGATCAGCCGGAGAACGACCCGCCGATCGACTTCGACCCGCACATCTACGACGAGACCACCCGTCTGTACACTTCCGGCACAACCAACCGTCCGAAGGGCGTGCCGATCAACAATATCAACGAGGTGCTTTCCGCGCATGACGTTATGATGCACTTCCCTCTCGGTCCGACCGACCGCACGATGAACATGACCCCGTGGTTCCACCGCGGCGGCATCCACTCCGGCGGCCCGTGCCCGACCCTCTATGCGGGCGGCGAAGTTGTCATTCTGCGCGATTTTGCACCGAAGCGCTGCCTTGAATATGCCGCGAAGTACAACATCTCGTTCCTGATCGGTGTACCGACCATCATTGCCATGCTCGCCCGCACGCAGGAGCGCACCCCGCACGACCTGTCCGCGCTGCGCGGCATTGTCACCATGGGCGCGCCGTTTGAAAAGAGCGCATGCGAGAAGTACATGAAGCTGCTCACGCCGAACATTTTCAACGGCTACGGCACGACGGAATCCTTCTGGAACACATTTCTGCGCCCGTTCGACCTGCCGGATAACGCAGGCTCGGCCGGCCGCTCGTGTACGGATGACGAGGTCCGCATCGTAAAGCTGCGTGAGGACGGCTCCCATTCCGAGCCGGACGACCTGGTCCCGCACGACAACGTGGCCGAGGGCGAGATCATCATCTCCTCTCCGGCAAAGAGCGCATTTTGTTACTATAATAACCCGGAAATGACCGAACAGAAGTTCTACAAGGGCTTTCTGTATACCGGCGACGTCGGCACATGGGACGAGAACGAGTTCGTCACCGTACGCGGCCGCAAGGACGATATGATCGTTTCCGCAGGCGAGAACATCTATCCGCCGCAGATCGAGGCCGTGCTGAACGACCATCCCAAGGTCGCAGAGAGCGCCGTTATCGGTGCGCCGGACAAGCTGCGCGGCGAAGTTGTTGCGGCATATGTTGTACCGAGCGATCCCTCCCTCACCGTTGAGGAGCTGAAGGAGTACTGCACGAACAGTCCCATGCTGTCCTCGTACAAGTGGCCGCGCATCTACAACATCGTCGATTCCCTGCCGCACACCGCGACCGGCAAAATCATGCACCGCGCCCTGCGCAACAAGGCTTGACAGCCGTTCCCTATTGTTAAAATACGGAGGGCAAGTCATTCATCAGAAATGACAAGCCGGATAAGGTGACAGGTTGAGATACCTGTTCCTTATCCGGCTTTTTTGTATGTATGGAGAATGGAAAATGACACGAACTTATGTCACCCGTTCTCCATTTTACTTTACAAAATCAAAGAAGGGCAGCCACCGGCCGCCCCTGCAGAATGTCATCCTATACAATAATTACTAACTGCTGATCTTACAAAAGTCCCTGCAGTGAATAAACTGCCGCCAGCGCCAGCAGAATGGCGATCAGCGTTTTCAGCACGCGCAGGAATCGCTCTCTTGTAACAAACCGCCGCCAGCCTGTCGGCTTCGGGTCCGGAGGAAGCATTTCGTCCGGTGTCGGCTTATGGTCGAGCAGCCTCACGTCGCAATCCTTGCATTTACGAACATTCTCGACGTATTCCGCGCCGCATTTTGGGCACCAAGGCATAATTCGTTACTCCTTCCAGATGAAAATCGGCAGCGGCGGATCATTTTTGCGGTTCATCCACTCACAGCCGAGCACGGTATAGGTTCGGTCGTCGAGTTCCTGCAAGTGAGCCAGAATCGCGTCGCGCTCCTCATAGCCGTTTTCCTTGCCGTAATAGAGCGCAAGCGCCATCAATCCGCCTTTTTTGAGCAGCTTCAGTCCCGCATCAACAGCAGGCAGTGAAGTCTCTGCGGTGGTGAATTTTGTCGGGTCTCCGCCGGGCAGACGGCCGAAATTGAACACGATGCAGTCCACGGTCTCCGGTTCGGCGTAGTGCGCCATGTTAGCGTGGCTGTCGAGGTAAACCTCGGCGCTGAGATGCTCTTTCGCCAGCAGCTCGCGGGTCTGCCGGACGGCATCCTTCTGCACATCAAAGGCCAGCACGCGGCCGTTTTCGCCTGTCAGACGGCACAGCAGCGCTGTGTCTCTGCCCTTGCCCGCGGTCGCATCAATACAAAAATCGCCTTCCCGAACCTGCCGCCGGAGCACATCATGCACAACCGAAAGTGTGTTCATGCTCTGCCCTCCTCAAAAGCGGCTGCCGCCGAGAGCGCGCGCGATTTCGTCCCGCGCAGCCATGAGCGGCGCACGCAGCTCTGCCACGCGCTGGTCGGTCATGCGGCTGACCGGCGCAGACAGCGAAATCGCGTAGGACGCGCGTCCGCGGTAGTCCGGAATGGCGGCCGCAATGCAGCGCACGCCAAGCTCGTTCTCCTCATTGTCGAGCGCGTAACCAAGCTGACGCACCTTGTCGATCTCACGGAAAAACGCGCCCTCATCGACGATGGTGTGCTCGGTCCACGCATGCACATCGCTGTGCTGCCACACGTCGCGCACCTCTGCGGTGTCCCATGTGGCAAGAATTGCCTTCCCGACGCCCGTACAGTACAGCGGCAGGCGCATGCCGATGCGCGAGAACATGCGGATGGCAGACGAGCCGTTATCCACTTTATGGATGTACACAATGTCCTTGTCGTCGCGCATGACAAGGTGAACGGTCTCATCCGTGCACTGCTCGAGCCGTTCAAGCGACGCGCGTGCTCTCTCAACAATATCCAGATTATCCACAATATAGCTGCTCATCTCGCACAGGCGCATACCGGCGCGGTAGACGCTGGTTTCCGCGTCGCGCTGCACATAGCCACGCGCACACATGCTGGCCAGCAGACGGTGAACCGTGCTTTTGTGCAGGCCGGTTTCCGCAGACAGGCCGCCGATGCTCATGCCGTTGCGGCTGCGGCACAGAGTTTCCAGCAAATCGAATGCGCGGTCGAGCGATTGAACGGTCGATTGCTCCGCCATGAAAACGCTTCCCTTCGTTCCGTATTATAAAACACATCTCTATTATACAGCAAAGCTGCACAAAAAACAAGGGATTATTTTGGTGTGGTCGCCAAATGGGGTCGGTCGCTTGCGAAGCGAACGGAATCTTGCCTGCCCGGCGAGGGCACAAGAAGGAGGACACCGAGGTTTCCTCCTTCTTGTGAATCATCCACTTTCCTAAGAGGGCACGGCGAAATTTGCAGAGCTGAGACTATAGGGGAACGGCAGTCGGGTTACTCTACCGTTCATTTCGTGAAATATTCGCAGTTCACAGATAGATTACTGCTACACAGGTGGTTTACTCTCCGCAGAGCGCGGCATAACAGTGCCGCGCAACCCGTTGGCACGTTGTAACAGACAGCACCTATGAATAAATCTGCTGATAAACGCTATCTTGCAGGGAGCGAAATTTCTCTTTTTACAAAGCAAAACCACAGTCAAAACGACTGTGGTCTGCGTAAAATGTTTGAATCAGACGTTGAAACGGAACAGAACAACATCGCCGTCCTGCATCACATACTCCTTGCCCTCGGAGCGAACCAGACCCTTTTCGCGGGCAGCAGCCAGCGAGCCAAGCTCGATGAGGTCCTTATAGTTGATAACCTCAGCGCGAATGAAGCCGCGCTCGAAGTCGGTGTGAATCTTGCCGGCAGCCTGCGGCGCCTTTGTGCCCTTCTCGATGGTCCACGCGCGGACCTCCTGCTCGCCGGCGGTAAGGTAGCTCATCAGGCCGAGCAGGTCGTAGCAGACCTTGATCAGACGATCCAGACCGGACTCGTGCAGGCCGAGTTCGGACAGGAACATCTCCTTCTCCTCTGCGTCCATGCCGGCGATATCTTCCTCCAGCTTTGCGCAGATCGGCAGAACCATCGCGCCTTCTGCGTCTGCAATGGCCTGTACCGCCTTGAGGCGCTCGTTCTCGGCATCGTTGCCGGTAAAGCCTTCCTCGTCCATGTTTGCTGCGTAGATGACCTTCTTCGCGGACAGCAGGTCGCTCTCACCGATGACGCGGTCAATGTCCTCGTCCTCGCCAAAGCCCTCGAAGGTGCGGGCGGTCTTGCCCTCCTCCAGATGCGCCTTCAGGCTCTCGAGGATCTCCACGTCACGGAGCAGCTTCTTGTCTGCCTTCGCAGCCTTGCGGGTGCGGTCGAGACGGCGCTCGAGGTGCTCGATGTCCGCAAGGATCAGCTCGAGGTTGATGGTCTCGATGTCACGGGCCGGATCGACCGAGCCTTCAACATGCACGATGTTCTCGTTGTCGAAGCAGCGGACAACGTGAACGATGGCGTCAACCTCGCGGATGTGGGACAGGAACTTGTTGCCCAGACCCTCGCCCTTGCTTGCGCCGCGCACCAGACCGGCGATGTCCACGAACTCGACCACCGCAGGCGTGGTCTTCTTTGCGTGATAGAGATCGGTCAGCGGCTGCAGGCGCTCATCCGGTACAGCGACCATGCCGACGTTCGGGTCGATGGTGCAGAACGGATAGTTTGCGCTTTGCGCGCCCGCCTGCGTAATTGCGTTGAACAAGGTAGACTTGCCG
>UMLG01018596.1_pt1 | contig 17665 bp, 20 predicted proteins | sample 1966511 | NCBI WGS metagenome assembly UMLG01 (sample SAMEA4836195, study PRJEB28245) | human gut metagenome | biome: gut microbiome; material: fecal sample | place: Denmark | collected 2008
TAATGTGTTGACAGCTTTTAAAGTGGCATTGTCAGAGATGGAGGATAACTTCCCTAGAAAATCCAAGAGTTTGTCTGCATTGAATAACAATGATAATTGACTGTCTGTGACAACTACCTGAGCAGAGAGCGTATTGAATTTCAGATTGCCGAAGTTCCCGTATTTGAGTTGGATTGTTTTCTCTGCTTCCTGCAGGGAATAAGTACCTTTCAATGTTTTACCTTTGAATACACAAGAGAATGTACTGTCGGTATTGAAAGTATAACTGAATGTACCTGATTTGATACCGATTTTATCACAGTACGATTGGAGTTTCTTTTCTATTTCTCCTGAAGCAGCACCGGCTGCTACATTCTTGAGAGCGTTATCACCTTCCAGCAAAACAGCCGGATTAACATAATTCCATGTTCCCGACAGATTAGCAGATGTTACACTTTTCCCTCCGGTCAGCGAGGTGACGGCGTCTTTTACAGTTGAAGAGGATAGGATATCCTTTAAGGATTGAGCATTCGTATGAACGGTTAAATTGGATGCCAGGAAAATACTTAATAAGAAAATAATCTGTTTCATAGTCAATATAAGATAATAAAATGAGACAAAAAAAGCGCATCTGAGACAGGTGCGCTTTTTATAAGGGATAAACTGGATATTATAATTTATCGTTAGAACCCAAAACGTTGATGATTTTGTGTTTGTACAGTTTTTCCATGTTGTCACGAGCCGGACCCAGATATTTACGAGGATCGAATTCTTCTGGATGTTCAGCAAATACCTTACGGATAGCAGCAGTCATAGCCAGACGAGAGTCTGAGTCGATGTTGATCTTGCAAACAGCTGATTTAGCAGCTTTACGCAATTCATCTTCAGGAATACCGATAGCAGCTTCCAGCTTACCACCATATTTGTTGATAGTATCAACTTCTTCCTGAGGAACTGAAGAAGATCCGTGCAATACGATTGGGAATCCAGGTAATTCTTTCATTACACCATCCAATACATCGAATGCCAATGGAGGAGGAACCAAACGACCTGTAGCCGGATCAACGTGGCACTGTTCCGGTTTGAATTTGTAAGCACCGTGAGAAGTACCAATTGAGATAGCCAATGAATCGCAACCAGTCTTAGTTACGAAGTCAACTACTTCTTCCGGTTTTGTATAGGTATGATGTTCTGCAACAACTTCATCTTCAACACCTGCCAATACACCCAGTTCGCCTTCTACTGTTACATCGTACTGGTGAGCGTATTCAACAACTTTCTTAGTTAAAGCAACGTTTTCATCATAAGGTAAATGAGAACCATCGATCATAACAGAAGAGAAGCCCATGTCTACGCAGCTCTTGCACAATTCGAATGAATCACCGTGGTCCAAGTGAAGAACGATCTGAGGATTCGGGCAACCTAATTCTTTTGCATATTCAACAGCACCTTCAGCCATGTAACGCAGCAAAGTCTGGTTTGCATAGTTACGAGCACCTTTAGATACCTGCAAAATAACCGGAGATTTAGTTTCGACAGCTGCCTTAACGATAGCCTGCAACTGTTCCATGTTATTAAAATTGAATGCTGGGATAGCATAACCACCCTTGATGGCTTTAGCAAACATTTCTCTCGTGTTTACCAAACCTAATTCTTTGTAACTTACCATAGTTGTAATATGTATTACGTTAATGATTAAAAATCTGATACAAAGATATAATATTCTTGCCGAACAAAACTATTATGGATGTAAAATATCGCAAAAAAAACAGTGTCAATGAAAAAAACTGGTGAAATACTTTTTTTATTCAGCGCTTCTTCCTACTTTTGCAAGCCAAAATACCGGTTACCAGATAAAAGAAGTATAATTAAAAAGACAAATAAAACAATGAAAAAAGGTATTCATCCAGAAAATTACCGTCCTGTAGTATTCAAGGACATGTCAAACGATGATATGTTTATCACTCGTTCTACTATCAATGCAAAAGATACAATCGAAATCGATGGTGTTACTTATCCGTTGGTAAAGGTTGAAATCTCTAACACTTCTCACCCGTTCTATACTGGTAAGTCTAAATTGGTTGATACAGCTGGACGTGTTGATAAGTTCATGAGCCGCTACGGTAACCGTAACAAGAAATAATTCGATTCTATATACATATTATAGAAATATAAAAGGACAGGTTTTCAGATAAAACTCCGAATGCCTGTCCTTTTTGTTATGAATCGAAATCTATTTACCTGTTTCTAACTTCTGCTTTTTTTTGTACTTTTGAGCCGGTTAGGAGAAATACCTGATCAAGATGAATTCTGGTCAAAAACTAAAAGTAAATGAGTGAAAAGAAACGCTTGCTAGGAATGACTCTGGATGAGTTGAAAACAGTAGCTGCCGAAGCCGGACTTCCGGGTTTTGCGGCGAAACAAATGGCTGATTGGCTGTATAAAAAGAGAGTTTCCAGTATTGAGGAGATGACGAATATTGCGATAGCCAAGCGGAAATGGCTGGCTGAGTCGTATGAAGTAGGAAAAGTTCCGCCGGTTGATTTTCAGAAGTCGGTGGATGGAACGATTAAATATCTGTATCCGGCCGGACCGGGTAACTTTGTGGAATCGGTCTATATCCCGACAAGCGATCGGGCTACGCTTTGTGTTTCTTCGCAAGTGGGGTGTAAAATGAATTGTCTTTTCTGTATGACCGGAAAACAGGGGTTTACAAAGAATCTTTCTGCCAATGAGATTTTGAATCAGATTCAGGCATTGCCGGAGAATGATGAGCTGACTAATCTGGTGTTTATGGGAATGGGCGAGCCGCTTGACAATACGGATGAGCTGTTTAAAGTCCTCGAGATTCTGACGGCACCGTATGGTTATGCCTGGAGTCCGAAGCGGATTACGGTTTCAACCATTGGTGCCAAAGGTTTGAAGCGTTTCTTGGATGAAAGTGATTGTCATTTGGCTGTCAGTTTGCATTCTCCATATCCGGCAGAACGGTTATCTCTGATGCCGGTTGAGAAAGCCTTTCCGATGCACGGAGTACTCGATTTGATCCGGCAGTATGATTTTACGCATCAGCGGAGAGTCTCGTTTGAGTATATCGTATTCAAGAATCTGAATGATAGTGTCCAGCATGCAAAGGCTTTGGCGGGATTATTGAAAGATATTCCTTGCCGTGTTAATCTGATCCGTTTCCATGCGATCCCGAATGTGCCTTTGCAGACAACCGATTTGAGCAAAATGGAGGCTTTCAGGGATATCTTGAATGATCGGGGAGTGACTTGTACGATCAGAGCTTCGCGAGGAGAAGATATCTTTGCGGCTTGTGGCATGTTGTCGACAGCCAAAAAAGAAAAGAGTATATAACAGAACTATTAGAATGAAGATAAAGATGAAAAAGATTGTATGTAGCTTGTTCTTTTTAATGGTATGTATATTGACAGCCTGTAATTCCGGACCTGTTGTGACGCGTGCCACAGGGTTTGCTTACGAAGCGGTGGTTGTCATGGATAAGAATTATTGGGATGGAGTAGCCGGAGATGCTGTCAACGGAGAGTTAACTGCTCCTGTTCCGGGATTACCTCAGGCAGAACCGAGTATGAAAGTCTCTTATTCGCAGCCGAAAGATTTTAATGGCTTGCTTACGTATGTACGTAATATTTTGATCGTCGACATAGATCCGAATATTTATACCAAAGTCTCTTTATCGGCAGAAGAAGACCGTTGGGCATCCGGACAGTTGGTACTGACTTTGAAGGCTCCTTTGCCGGAGATGGTGGCTGAATATACACAGCAGCATCCGAATCAGTTGACGAATCTTTTCGTGAAAGAAGAGATGGCAAGGGCTACTCGTCAATTGGAAAAGACATATAGCTCGGTAGTTATGGATGTGCTGAAAAAGAACCATCAGTTGGCTTTGAATGTGCCGGAAGAAATGGTCTATTATAAGGATACGACGAATTTCTTTTGGGCTACAAACAATGCTAGTGCCGGTCGTATGGATGTCGTGGTTTATACTTTCCCTTATACTGATCCGAATACATTTACTGCCGATTATCTGGTGGCTATGCGCGACTCAGTTATGAAGGCAAATTTGCCGGGCGCTTTCCCTGGTTCTTATATGGCAACGGAAACGAAATACTTTGATGTCGATTATTCTCCGATAGAAGTGGAAGGAAAGTATTGTGGTGTCATGCGTGGATTATGGAAAATGGTCGGAGATATGATGGGTGGTCCGTTCGTTTCGCATGCTCGATTGGATGAAAAGAACCAGCGGGTTGTAGTTGCTGAGGGTTTTGTCTATGCTCCAGAAACCGACAAACGGAACTTTATCCGTCGTATAGAAGCCGCGCTTTATACCTTGCGCCTGCCAGGTGAGTATGAAGCACCGGAGGAAAATACCCAAGAGAAATAATAAGTAATCTTGGAAGAGACAAAACTTCACTTCATTCACATGAAAAGCTTGTCGGTTAGTTAGATAGCTGATAGGTGAAGGATGATGAAACAAACTTGACAGCAGATTTGTACTGATAAGGTATCTGTTGGAAACGAAATAAACGGGAATCGAAAACGAGACAAACGAAAAACGTTTTTGATTCCCGTTTATTTTGAAGAAAAAGTCCGCATCTGAAAAGACGCCGGCTTTTATCCCAAATACGCCGGAAATGAATAAAAAGCCGGCATCTTTTGGATGAAAAGCCTAGCCTTTTGATTGGATATATTGGGCATACTTTTGAATGAAGCCTGAAAAAGCAGGTATCCGCATAAGTAAATGCTCGAAAATGACGATACCGGTTAAAGCACAGACAATGCCTAAGGTGACATCAATGATGTAGTGATGTCCGGAATAAACGGCTGTAAACCAAATGCCCGCCATGATAAAGGCAAAAAGACTCCGAAGCCATGTAGGGCATATTGATCGGAAGGAGTAGAATAAAGTTACTACCATATAGGCAGAATGCAGAGACGGTATGGCTGCGAATACATTGGCATTCCTTCCATATAGGTTCTGAAAAATAGACAATCCTGTCATTTCATCAAACCGTCCTAATCCGGCCACATCACCGGGTGTGTTTAAAATCGGTTCGAAACCGTAATTCATGACGTACCAGGGTGGAGCTGCCGGATGTATGTAATAGCCGACGAAACCAATCAGATTGACAAACAAGAAAACCAATGCGAAATGTAAATACGTTTTGCGTTGGCGTGTCAGATAAAGTCCTAATCCGAACAGAATAGGAACTGGAACCCAGCAGAGATAGAATATTCCAGCCATAAAGTCGAGTATCGGACAATGGTGTATCTGGAAAAACTCGTTGGGAGTAAGTAGTCCTTCCGTTGTCATAATACCGAAAAGACTTTTTTCGGTTTCATACAATCCCCGGATATCAATCGGGTTTACTTCGTAATTCGGAATGATTCGCATCCAATCGTAGGAAATTCCGAATAGGGCAAAAGGCAATAAGGCAACCACCAGCTTTCGGGTTTCTTGGCTGGCAAAGAATAAAATGGCTATCAGGAGTGCCATGAAGCCATGCTCCGGACGGAAACCTACAAAAAGCGTGGTAATAATTAACCACACGATCAACGAGAGAATTAGAATCCAGGTTTCTTTAACTGAAGGTCTGTTGCTGAGGATCTCCATCGCATTTATTTCTTCAGAAGTTGTTTACGGCTGTATGCAATGCGGGCAAAAGCTGTCAGATTAGCAAATATGGCTATAAATCCCATTGGGATGATCAGGAGCAACATCGGATCAAACGACAGATGCTTTGCCTGTGTGGCGGTAATGCCGCAAACCAACAGTCCCAGGCATGTCAGCACGACACGTTCCGGACGTTGCATGAATCCTATTTTACATTCTAATCCTAATCCTTCGGCTCTGGCACGGACATAACTGACCATTAAAGATCCGATTAAGGCAGCAAATGTGATAACGGCACCAATTGGATAATCGTTTTCGGACAGACAAAAACAAATGCTCCTAAGGTTACCAGTTCACTGTAACGGTCAAGAACAGAATCGTATAAAGCTCCGAATGTAGAGGCTAAACCACCGATGCGGGCAACCTGTCCGTCCATCATGTCAAATAAGGAGGATAAAAGGATAATTCCGCCAGCCCAGCCGATCAGACTATACAGGTTACTTTCTTTACAGATTCCGGCATAGATCAACATGCAGGCGCCAACCAAATTCCCTAAAAAGCCGATTGTCGTTACTATATTAGGAGTAATACCTATTTTTATCATACCGTGAACGACAGGATTAATGACCATGTAAATACCTTGTTGCAGTTTGTCGCGCAAGTTCTTGGCTTTTCTTTTTATTTCCATGTTTATGTTATTTTTTTTGTATTAAGTAGTTTCAAAGAGAGTGTTATGTATTGGTCTTATATGGGTAGTTATTCTTAAGTGCAGATGAATCGATATGCATATAAGATGATCAGACTGTATATTCCGGATAAAATATCGTCGGCCATGATTCCGTAGCCGGAAGGAAACTTTTCCATTTGCCTTATGCCTAAAGGTTTGAGTATATCGAAAAAGCGGAAGAGGAGAAAGGCAGCTAACATATATCCCCATTGTAGGTGACTGGTCACAGCCAGTAATGCAATCCATGTTCCCACCATTTCGTCAATAACCACCTTCGAAGGATCTTTTCCCCAGTATTTTTCGGCAACGCTAGCCGACCATGTTCCTAAAACAGTAAAGATGATGACAAGCGAGAGTGTACATAGGAAAACAAGATGGCTGTCATTTAAAAGTGTTGCATAAGCCCACCAGATCAGCATGGCTAGAAAAGCTCCGGCTGTACCGGGTGCTATCGGACTATATCCAGAACCAAAACCGCTGGCTATTAATTGATGTATAATGGGTATTCTTGGCATATTCATGTGTTTAATACGTCGCTATTCCGAATAAATATGCAAACGTACTGTATTTATTTGAAGAATCATTTGATTGCTTCCGTTAAATTAGGCTAAATATAAAGGTGGAATCAATCATATTCTGATAGGATTTTTGGTGGTTTGTATATGAAATTCGCCAATTTTTGTAACTTTGTCAGACAGATTTTTATTAATAGAAGTTTTTTATAGCATGGAAGATAAAATGATACGGGTGGGTATCACCCATGGCGATATAAACGGAATCGGATATGAAGTGATTCTGAAGACATTCTCTGATCAGCGGATGACAGAGTTGTGTGTACCTATTATTTATGGATCTTCTAAGGTAGCGGCTTATCACAGAAAGGCATTGGATCTGCCGGCTGTCAATATAAATGTAGTTTCACGGGCCGAAGAAGCCGGACTAAACCGGGTTAATATCATTAATTGTGTAGAAGATGATATTAAGGTAGAACTGACTCAGTCAACACCGGTTGCAGGTAGGGCAGCGTATAAAGCCCTGGAGGCGGCTGTAGCGGATCTGAAAAGTGGAGCGATAGATGTATTGGTTACAGCTCCTATCAATAAACATAATATTCAGAATGCCCAATTCCATTTTCCGGGTCATACGGAATATCTGGAACAAACCTTGGGAGATGGCCAGAAAGCATTGATGATTCTGATGACGGATACTTTGCGTGTGGCTTTGGTAACAGGGCATATTCCGGTTTCGCAAGTTCCTTCTCAAATTACGGTTGAGAATATTGTAACAAAGCTGCAAGTATTCAATCAGTCGCTGAAACAAGACTTTACGATTATCAAACCACGAATAGCCGTTTTGGCTCTCAATCCTCATGCCGGAGATAATGGTGTAATAGGAAACGAAGAGGCAGAAATTATCAAACCGGCGATGGAAGAAGCCGAACGTCTGGGTGTCATGTCTTTTGGACCATTCCCAGCAGATGGCTTTTTCGGATCAAAGATGTATGAAGATTTTGATGGAGTGTTAGCGATGTATCATGATCAGGGATTGGCTCCGTTCAAGGCATTGGCGATGGAAGAAGGAGTGAATTATACAGCCGGTTTGCCTTTTGTCCGGACTTCTCCGGCACATGGTACGGCTTATAATATAGCAGGTCAGAATCTGGCTTCCGAATCATCATTCCGCCAGGCTGTTTATACGGCATTGGATGTATATCGGAGTCGTCAGTCATATCGGGAAGCAACGGCTCATCCTTTGCGTAAACAGTATTTTGACAAAGGCAGCGATAATGTCAAGTTGGATTTGACAAAAGATGAAGAGCCTGAATTATAAACAGTAAGAAGAAACGTCGGTTTCTTCCGATTGATAAGGATACACAACATAACAGATGTTTGCATGAAAATGATAAATGGCTGTTATGTTGTGTTTTTGTTTTTATGTAGAAGATAATTGCTGTTTACTGTTCAATTTGTTTGATAAACTGTTCTATTGCTTGGTTGGAAATTCTTTTTCAAAGGATTTTTTTTCAGATAGCGAAAGATTATGTAAGTTTGCGGCTTAAAAACAAGTTTATAAACCATGTTTAAGGATAAAACAATTGTATATACTTCTGGAACATTTGATATGTTTCACTATAATCATCTTCGAATGATCAATTATGCACGTAGTTTGGCAGATATTCTGATTGTCGGAGTAAGTACGGATGAATTGGTTGAATCGTATAAACCGAAACCAATTATTCCGTTTCATGAGCGTTTGCAGATTATCGAAGCATTGAAAACACCGGATATCGTAATTCCCCAGCATACATTAGACCATACGGAAATCGTAAAGAAATTGAATATTGATGCTTTTGTGGTAGGTGATGATTGGTATGGTAAGTATGATTACCTGAAGGATTTGGGAGTTCAAGTCTTTTATTTCCCGTATGGAACAGGTGTCTCTTCATCAAACTTAAAGAAGACAATTCATGATTCGTATGAGGCTAATTTGCGTTCACAGCGTCAGGCAAAACCGCAATCGGTAAAAGGCTTTTCTGAAAAATAAGGCAGGTTATGAGTAAATATGTATTTATAACCGGTGGAACCAAAGGAATTGGTAAGGCGGTAGCTGAATGTTTGGCAAAATCGGGTTATCATTTGATTTTAACTTATTCAGCGGATCAGAAGACAGCCGTAAATACTCAGCAGGAACTGCAGGCGAAGTATGGAATTTCTGTTTCTGTTATTCAGGCTGACAATTCGAATCTTCAGGCGATTGATACAATTGCCTCTTATCTGGCGGAAAAGGATTTGTATTTGGATGCTCTTGTGATGAATGCCGGAACAACCTGTCGGGATTCATTTGAACAAATGCAGTATGAAGACTGGGAACGAGTGTTTTGTACCAATGTGCATTTCCCTGTATTTTTGTTGCAACGGATTATTACCCGGATCAAGAAGGGAGGAAGTGTCGTATTCACCGGTTCTCTGATGGGAATTGAGCCTCATTCCGTCTCATTGGCTTATGGGGTGACGAAAAGTGCCGTTCATAGCTTAGTAAAGAATTTAGTCAAGTTTTTGGTTCCTTACGAAGTTCGGGTAAATGGTGTTGCTCCAGGGTTTGTAGATACGGAATGGCAGAAGAACAAGCCTGCCGAGATTCGCCGGAATATAGAACGGAAAGTCGCTTTAGGACGGTTCTGTGATCCAATGGAAGTTGCCGAGGTCTATAAAATGTTGATAGAGAATAGTTATTTTAATGGAGAGGTGGTCGTCGTAGATGGCGGTTATTCTTATAAATAAAAGAACATGGGAGAATTGAATAAAGAATATGAGGCTTCGTTGAAGTCTATTGAAACAGAAAACTTTGTCGATCGTATATTTTATCGTCCTATAGGTTTTCAAATAGCAAGGGCCTTACGTAATACCGGCGTGACACCGAACATGATTACCGTTATATCGATTTTCGTAGGTGCGGCAACCGGTTTTTTATTTTATCATAGCGATTTAAAATATACCGTGTATGGTATTTTATGTTTGGTCTGTGCCAATATTTTAGATTGTGTAGACGGACAGTTGGCTCGTTTGACTGGTATTAAATCGAAAATAGGGCGAATATTGGATGGCTTTGCCGGAGATATTTGGTTTGCCTGTATTTATATTGGTCTGGCTTTGCGTTTGGCGAATGAAACCGGAACGTATGCTTTCTTTATTTTGGCTGTGTTGTCAGGAATGTCACATTTACTACAAGCCAATATAACGGATTATTATAAGACGTTGCATCTTTATTTCATCAGTAAAGACAAAGGAGCAGAGTTTCAGTCGTTAGAGCAAGTTGTTGCCCAGCATAAAGAGATGAAATACGGGATTACGAAGTTCTTCTATTTTCTGTATCGGTGGTACACGTTGATACAAGTAAAGGCAACGCCAACTTTACAGTTAATGTTGAAGAATCTACACGCTAAATATGGTGATGATTTCCCGCAGGATGTTCGATTGGATTTTCGTCGGCAAAGTAAACAATTGATGAAAATGATCGACTTGATGACATTCAACGGGCGTACGCTTATTATGTTTATTATTGTCTTGTCTGGCCATGTATGGGCTTATTATCTATATGAAATCATTGTTTTGAATATCGTGTTGATGATAAGTATGCGTCGCCATGAAAAGATGTGTCAATCTTTCTTGAATAGGTGATTCGTTATGAAGGAAACTGTTATAGACAGTAATGATTTGAAAGAACTTTCACCTTTCTTTAAAACTCGATTGGGTGTATGGATTGGAAAATTACTCATCAAGTGCTTAAAGATAGATAAAGTCAATCAAGCTCATAAGAATAGTTGTCATTTGCGAGGTGCAGATTTCACATCGGCCTTATTGAAAGATCCATTAATTGACTTGAAATACCGGATTCATGGGGCAGAACGGTTGGAACATTTGCCTGAAGGATCGTTTGTGACGGTATCGAACCATCCGATAGGTTCATTAGATGGAATTATGCTGATTGATATGTTTGCGGCCCGCCGCCCTGATTTTAAGGTAATGGTGAATGGTATTTTGTCGAAGATTGGAGCAATGAATGATAATTTTATAACCGTTCATCCGGATACTAAACGAGACGGGAAAGGAAACCGGAACAATATGAATGGTGTCCGACTATGTCTTCAGCATATTAAAGAAGGACATCCGATGGGATTTTTCCCGGCGGGAGCCATGTCTTTTTATAATAGTCAATATCATGCTGTACGAGATCTTCCTTGGACACGCAGTGTGATTCGCTTGATTCAGAAAGCCAATGTTCCTGTTTATCCTGTATATTTTGATTTTCTGAATTCCAAGTATTTCTATTTTTTAGGTTGGCTGAATTGGAAGTTGCGTACGATTCGGATAGTTCCAGAAGTATTCAATAAAAGAGGACGAACTGTTGATGTTTATATCGGAGCTCCCGTTTCTGTTGAAAAGATCCAATCGTTTACTTCTGATGAGGCATTGGGACAGTATCTGTACGACTTGACTTATTCTTGTAAGAATAGTTGAGGCCCATTCTGTTCTTTGGCATATTTTATCAGTTGTGAAGACGGTAATTTGATAGAATATTTATACTTTTGATACATTAATCAGTATCATTGAAAAATGAAAATAGATCTTCAGCAAATAAAACAGCGTTTTGGTATTATCGGTAATAGTGTTGGATTGAATCGGGCTATCGATGTCGCTTTGCAAGTAGCCCCTACAGATTTATCCGTATTGATTACTGGTGAGAGTGGTGTTGGTAAGGAGGTTTTTCCTCAAATCATCCATCAGAACAGTGCCCGTAAGCATGGATCGTATATCGCTGTCAACTGTGGAGCCATACCGGAAGGTACTATTGATTCGGAATTATTTGGTCATGAGAAAGGTTCTTTCACGGGAGCCTTGGCTGATCGTAAAGGATATTTTGAAGTAGCCGACGGGGGAACCATCTTTTTGGATGAGGCAGGTGAATTGCCTCTGCCTACTCAGGCCCGCTTATTACGTGTGTTGGAAACTGGAGAGTTTATAAAAGTCGGTTCGTCGAAAGTACAAAAGACCAACGTTCGTATTGTGGCTGCTACCAATGTTAACTTGGTTCAGGCTGTGGCCGACGGTAAGTTTCGTGAGGATTTATACTATCGTTTAAATACAGTCCCTATTCAAATTCCGCCATTGCGGGAACGGTCGGAAGACATTATCTTGTTATTCCGTAAGTTTGCAGCCGACTGTGCCGAGAAATACCGGATGCCAGCAGTCCGGTTGGATGATAATGCCCGTCAGTTATTGCTTTCTTATCGTTGGCCTGGTAACATCCGTGAGTTGAAGAACGTAACGGAACGAATTTCGGTCATCGAAGAGAAACGGGAAATAAGTGCAGACATTTTGCGGCTATATTTACCGAATGTGAATGTAGCCAAGTATCCTGTTCTGGTAAAACAAGAAAACGAACAGCGTTCATTCAATAATGAACGGGAAATCTTGTACCAGATTCTGTTTGACATGCGGAAAGATGTCAATGATCTGAAGAAGCTGGTTCATGATATTATTGGTGGAACAGTGCCTGTTTCTGTTGATAAGAATGAAACGTATCCTTCTACTATTCATCCTGTGACAACAATTCAACCTCCTGTGCAGGAAGCCGAGACGGTAGAAGAAGAATCAATGTCGCTCGAAGATGTTGAGAAAGATATGATTCGGAGAGCATTGGAACGACATAATGGAAAGCGGAAGAATGCGGCTGCTGACTTGAAGATCTCGGAACGAACATTATACAGAAAAATTAAAGAATATAATTTGGAATAATCTATGAAGAAATCAGGAATCATTTATCTGTTTCTTGTCTTGTCTGTTATTATGGCAGGATGTACGATATCTTATAAATTTAATGGTGCTTCGATAGATTATACGAAGGTGAAGACTATTTCCATCAAGGATTTCCCAAATCAGGCACCTTTGGTTTATCCGCCCTTGTCTCAACAGTTCACGGAAGGTGTAAAAGATATTTATGTACGTCAGACCCGTTTGTCGTTGGTTCGGGATAATGGTGATTTGCAATTGGAAGGAGAGATCACGGGCTATGATCTGACTCCAATGGCTGTAAAGGAAGATGCTTATTCTTCAAAGACTAAGTTGACCATCACGGTGAAGGTCCGATATACGAATCGTACCAATGCTGATGAAGACTTTGAGCAATCATTCTCGGCCTATCGTGAATTTGACAGTAATGTCATGTTACAAGATGTTCAAGATCAGTTGTGTTCGGAAATAATCGAGGAACTGGCTGACCAGATCTATAATTCGACAGTTGCCAACTGGTAATGGAGTGAGGCATGAATGCGGTTGAATTACATGAATATATGCAGAATCCGGATTTGCTGACGGAAGATACGTTGGCTGATATCCGGCAGACCATGAACTCATATCCGGCCTTTCCGGCCTTAAAGATGCTTTATTTGCAGAATTTATGGAAAGTGAATAGTCCGGATTTCAAACGGGAACTGGAACAGTTGGCAATAGGTATTGCCGACCGAAAGCGACTGTATGTTCTGTTGAAAGGTTCGCCATTCATGCGTGAAGAATCGGCCGTTGATGCAGCGGCTAAAAAGGATTCTTTTGCTTTGATTGATGCCTTTTTATCAGATACTTCGACTGGGAAAGATACCGTGGATGAAGATAAGCCTCTTTTGTTGGAATCTTCAGCTTCGTCTGATTATTTTCACTGGAAGGATGTAGCGCAGACCGATTCGACTTCTCGGTCGGAAACAGAGCCGGAAGACGTGAAGTTAAAACACCAGGATTTAATCGATTCGTTCCTGGAAAAGGACCATTCACAGAAACCGGTATGGAAGGAAAAAGAGATAGACGATAATCCGGTTCAGGAAGACGAGGAGGAAGAAGATGTTTCACTTAAGCAATTGGATGACTCTTATTTTACGGAGACTTTAGCTCGAATTTATGTAAAACAGAAAAGATATGATAAAGCTTTGCAAATTATTAAAAACTTAAGTTTGAAATATCCAGAAAAAAATATTTACTTTGCAGACCAAATTAGATTTCTTGAGAAATTGATTATTAACACTAAAAAATAAATTAAAAAAATGTACGTATTTATTTCGATCTTGATTCTGATCGCTTCAATCTTGTTGATTTTGATTGTTTTGATTCAGAATTCTAAAGGCGGTGGTTTGGCTTCAGGATTTTCTTCTTCTAATCAAATCATGGGCGTTCGTAAAACAACCGATTTCTTGGAAAAGGCAACTTGGACTTTGGCAGGAACAGTGGTTGTATTGAGTATCGTTATTACAGCATTCATTCCTCGTGGTGAGCAAAATGCCAATCAGTCTGAAATCAAACAGCAAGTTAATGATGCAGTAACGATTGATCCGAATGCCGTTTCTCCAGATTTTGGTACAGCACAACAAGCTGAAACTCCGGCAGAAGAAGCTCCGGCTCAAGAAGCAGAACAAAAATAATAAAAGCTGTCTGAGAAAATATATAGAAGGCTGTTCGGCTGCAAAGCTGTACAGCCTTTATTTGTTTGATAACCGAATAAGATAAGAATAAAGAGATGAACTGGAATGGATTATTAATCGGAGTGGTTACTTTTTTGGTCATTGGTTTATTTCATCCACTTGTGGTAAAAGCCGAATACTATTGGGGAACAAAGAGCTGGTGGCTTTTTTTAGTAGGAGGAATCTTGGCCGCTATTGCTTCTTTGTTTATAGAAAATATATTGGGCTCTACGATTTGCGGAGTATTTGCCTTCTCTTCATTTTGGTCTATTAAAGAAGTCTTTGAACAAGAAGAACGGGTTTTGAAAGGTTGGTTTCCTAAAAATCCGAACAGAACGTATCCGGACCGGAAATAAATATTCCTGTCTAAGCTTTTCATAGTCCCAATCTTTGCAAATGATTCCAACGAGTTTCAAAAACAGTTCTCGTTATTTCCGTTTTCGATTCTCGGGAGTTTTGTTTTCCGTTTATATATTAGTAGGATGAAGAAACAGGTATTAGCTGGGAGCTTTGCCGGCATTGATCATTTCCATTTATAACGGACTAAGTGAAGGCAGGTTCTACAAATCATCTTGAACGTCTGCATGAATTTTGCCGTAGTATTCTCATTGCATTTGCTTTCCGTTCTCAGATAGTTCTCGAAGTCCGTAATGAACATGTGGTGTAAATACCAAATGAAAAATGCACCACATACTAATTGAAAAGTGCACCAGAAGAAGAGAGTTCAAAGGAATAAAAGAAATCAGAGTTAATCAACAGCAAGCATTAAATTTTGAGTTTCTTTAACTCTGAAGGACTGTCCAGCCATGTTGATAAGAAAAGCTTTATGAGTAAGCCTGTCTACCATGGCCGCGACAAGTACTTTGTCCTTGACAATTTCTCCCCATCTGTTAAAGGCCAAATTGGTAGTTATAATAGTAGCCTTCTTTCCTGCCCTGAGTGATAAATGATTAAAAAGCAGTTCACCTCCTTCCTTATCGCAACTGACATATCCAAACTCATCACAAATAACCAAATCGTACTTTTCAAACCTCAGTTCAAACTGTCGTAGAGTTTTCAAGGATTTACATTCCCGGATATGTGTCAGCAGATGTGGAACAGAAGTAAAATAGACACTGTATCCATTGCGACAGGCCTCAATCCCTAAAGCAGTGGCAATGTGTGTTTTTCCGGTACCGGGACTTCCATAAAGTACAATGTTTCTCCCCTCCCGGATAAAATCCAGTGTTTCAAGTTGTGGCAGTACGATTCTGGCATCTTCGGGTAATTCCTCCCGGACAATTTCCTGCAGATACTTCAACTGTGGAAACCCGGCCCATCGTATCCGTTGCCGAACCCGGGCTTCGATACGCCGCTCATATTCTCTTTTTAACCACTCGCTCAGAAAGATCCGGTAGGACCACTTCTCTTGTGTGGCCAGCGTGATTAAATCCTGAACTTCATCATAAGATTGCAACAGTTTCACTTCTTTCATATACTCTTGTAACCGGTCATTGCATACGGTTCTATTTTCCATTTCTATTTGATTGATTATAAATGTTGTCCAACTGTATTTTCCATTATATGCGTAATAGCATTCAACAACTCACAGGCATTTTCTTCAATACGACAGGCCTGCTCAGCATCTTCCGACTTTACTTCCGGAAAAAGATTTGTACTTTCTCCAAGGGTATGTAATAGCAGTTTAATTTGATCCGCCGAGATTCTTCTGCTCACTTTCCGGACCTGCTCTTCATAGACTTTTTGTATGTCGGAATAAGTAAACCCATGTTCCTTGGCATACAATAAAAGCAGAATAAAATCCTTGGCATTATCCTTAAAATGAAGGTTGTAAATCTTTTGTATGCACTCGGGGACTTGCCTTAGAGCGACAGATCCGTTCAAAGCACCCGGCTTGCGAATCAATGTATTCAGGTAGTGTTCTAACCGGATGCTCCACCGGCCACCGGTATAAAAGCGTTCGTGAACGGCTACCTTTTCTCCCCGATAAAATATGACAAGTTTTTCACTGTAAATCCTGACCGAGACACATTGTCCGACTAATGTATCGGGAACGGAGTAGTGGGAACCCTTCATACAGATAGTAGACCACTTGGTCACCTTGTATTCGGCCAGTTCAAAACATCCCATGTCACGGTTGTAAGGCTGTAAAGCCTTCAGATCGGCTTCAAAGCATTCCTGCTTGTTTTCTGTGGAGAGGCTGGCGGCTTCCCTGTTCAATGATTCACAAACCCTGGTAAGATGTTCCTGGGCGGCAGCAATGGATTGGAAGGAAAGGTTCAAGGAGAAGGCTTTACGCCGTACGTATTCTACGCTGCGTTCCACATGGCCTTTTTCCCAACCGGCACGGATATTGCAGAAACGAAAATGGAAACGGTAAAAAGCAGAAAGCCGTAACAAGGCATCCGTCGGACTTTTCTGACTCCCACAAAACTCCTTGACAGCCACACGCATATTGTCATAAACCAACACACAGGGAACGCCTCTCGCCCAACGGAAGAAGTTTCGGTGGGCCTCCATGAAGGCCAATGTGTTTTGATGGCGGAACAAGCAGGCAAAACGGCCATTGCTGTGAGCCTGGGTAAACACGGCAAGGAAGAAACGTTGAAGTTTTCCCTGGTAGTGCAGCTTGACTTCACCCCAGTCAAATTCGCAGACTTCTCCCGGATTGTAATACTGACGTATAAAAGCCTCCTTACCTGATTCTTTTTTATCCTTTTCCAATGAATACATATACCTGCATATACTTTGGTAACTCACTTTATATCCCTTGGAAACAACCAGGTCATAAATGTCTTTCTTCAGCATACATTGTTTCTTTAAGCCGGAGCTTCGTTTCCTCTCATTTTCTTTCATACACTTATGTACCAGTTCAATAACCTCCGGTATCAGCACCCGTTTTTTCCGTGCTCCTACATCATAAACGGGAGGCTTGGATAATAAGGCCTCGAGAGAACCGTCCGGATCTTCCTCTTGTAAAGCTGTTTCGTATTCGGCTATCACTTTCGTAATGGTCCTACGGTTCAAGTGCAGTTGGCGTGCTATGGCCCGCCTGCTTAATTTATTGACACGGTAGAGTGTTATGATTGTCTGTTTGTCGATCATACTTATCATTGTTTTCCTTTCGCTTCTTTGATAAATAAAGCAAAGGAATAAATTAAATTAATGTTAATATCTTATGGGCTTAATATTTATTTTTGATCCCGTTTTTACTCCTTTAAGTGGTGCACTTTTCAATTGGTGTGGTGGTGCATTTTTCAATTAGTATATACAGAATAATTAATAATTGGGTTACAAGCAGACATTTGAACGTCAA